>ERZ791829.35-NODE-35-length-156918-cov-19.465304_pt1 | contig 156918 bp, 132 predicted proteins | sample MGYA00510296_ERZ791829 | MGnify/ENA primary metagenome ERZ791829 (study PRJEB30046, sample SAMN00791973) | human gut metagenome | study: EMG produced TPA metagenomics assembly of the A metagenome-wide association study of gut microbiota in type 2...
CGCTTATATCTGCCCCTCACAACCTATAAAAGCACCACAGAATCTGCGACACTACATACGTTAAACTCCGGATAAGTTGTAAAAATGATAAGAACGTATAGTTTTATGAACAAACATAATTCCTTGTCTTCATAACTATAACATGATAAAATTTAAAAAAAGAAAAGAAATTTTATATTTTTATGGGGTATAGAAATGGATAAATTAAATAATATATGGTCACTTTTTCAGAATCTGGATGGATTTGTATATGCATCGGATGTTGAAACTTACGAAATGGTATATTTGAACCGAAAGGCTATGGATACATTAGGAGTAAAATCTATAGATGAGATTAAAGGCCGAAAGTGCCACGAATTGCTACAAGGCTCAATCATTCCATGTGGACTGTGTACCAATAATCAACTATCAGTAGGAAACTATGTGGAGTGGCGCTATTACAATCAAGTGATTGATAGACACTTGATGGTGAAAGACACCATGATAGAGGACCCGGATTCCGGTAAAAAATATCATCTCGAGATTGCAATTGATGTAACCGACGACACAACTAAGGAAACAGCCGAAGATGTAGCTGTGAAAATCTATCAGGATATGGAGATGCTGGTGAATAGAGGAATGAAGGAAGCTATTTCTGCAGAGTCACCTGATGAAAGTATCAATATAATCTTGGAACATATGGGAAAAGCTCTAAATGGAGAGCGAACCTATATATTTGAAAAAAACAAAAACGGCGGTGACGATAATACATATGAATGGTGTGCACCAGGAATTAAACCAGAGAAGGAAAACCTTCAAAATGTTCCACCTGAGGTAGAAGCCAATTGGTATCGCCGCTTCGAGGAAGGTAAATCTGTAATAATTGATGATTTGGAGGACATAAAAGAAAATGATCCTCTTCAATATGAAAATTTAAAACGACAGGGTATCAATTCCCTTGTGGTAGTTCCATTGTATGACAACGGAAAAGTCATTGCATTCTACGGGGTTGACAATCCTCCACCAGTAGTTCTGTATTATTCACATGATATGCTTCAGATTGCAGCATCTTTCATAATTGCCTGTCTCAAACGAAAAAAACTGCTGTCAAAACTGATGGAACTAAGCTATACTGACGCTCTTACTAAATTCGGTAATCGATTTGCTCTGACAGAGTATGTCAAACAAATGGATATTGCTCAGAGCGTTGCAGTTGTGTACTGTGATATTACAGGCTTAAAGAAAGTGAATGATACTCAAGGACACGCGGCGGGCGATACTTTGATAATCAATTCCTGTGAATGTCTTAGGGGAGTATTCGATGGCTACGGATTGTTTCGTATAGGCGGCGATGAACTTCTTGTAATTTGTCCAAATATTACCCGTGCTGACACAGATAATAGGTTGGATCAGTTAAGAAATACCATGAAAGACTATTCCGTAAATTTAGCAATTGGTATGGTTTGGAAAGGCGTAATTGGTGATAATTTGGAAAAAACTATTATTGAAGCAGAAAAACGAATGTACGAAGACAAGGAAGAATACTATAAAAAAAGTGGCATAGAACGCAGAAAAAACTAAAGCAGTAAACAATCGCTGGCAGCGGTACTAAGAAAGCATCCATCGTGATTTCAAAATCCAATTGACATTGTCTTTTGAAATCGCAATGTCTGCTTTCTAAGGACCGGCCGCTCCCAAAATCCTGAAAACAAATCAGTTCTATTTTTTATTAAGCCAAGACTGTGCAGCATGCAATATCCAGGTTGTGAAAATCCGTCAATCCAGAATACGAGCGGCAGAACCCAATATAGGCACTCATCCCCTAACCGTGAGTTCCATAACGTAAATTGGCAGATTCTGTGGTGCAATTCATAGCGTTGACCGGGCATGTATAAGCGTCCTCTCGCAAGTCATTCGTAACGTAAATGAAAGAAAAACGGTACAGACAAATATGATTTCCTTTGTGAGCCATGGAGATAAGACTCTTTAGAGGCTTATCGGAATGCCCGGCGAACAGGAACATCATATTTCGTCTGTACCGTTTTTCTTTTCATAAACCGATAAAATCACGACTTGCGAGAGGACGCTTATATCTGCCCCTCACAACCTATAAAAGCACCACAAAATCTGCGACACTACGCTAATTAAACTCCGGTTACTCAATATATTCATAGTATGCTGGCAGATATTTATCCACAATATCAAATGGAGCCGGTCCAATGGACAGTACCGCCTGATGGAAGGATTTATCATTATAATCCTTGATATTTTTCAGGGAAGTCTCCTTCTTCAATTCCTCGAATTTTAAAAATCCAATATAATATTTTAAATAATGTGTCGGTTCTTCCACGATCAGCTTAAAAATACTTTCAATCGCATCATCATTTGTGATTCCGTAATTATTCCAGAACTTTTTCGTGTCCTCCAAAGTCCAGCCCTCATAGTGGATGCCGATATCGGTGGAAGCATAGAGGCTTAAGGTGGCATCCTGATTCAGCTCTAAAATGGTGGCGACATCGTCATCCAGACCTGCATAATGATAAGACTGGAATTCCACATAAGTCGCCCAGCCTTCGACGAAACCGGAATAATTTAAAATCGAGCGCACCGGCTCAATCCCGGATTCATAAGTCATGACCGTCTGGTAAAGATGTCCCGGAAATCCCTCATGTGCAAGTGTTGTAAAATAGGAAATATTTGTAGTGTCCGTTGTTTCGTTAATATAAATAGAGTTATGTGAATAATCGTCGATCGGTGCGATCACATAAAATGCCGGGGCAAGATAATCTGCCACGCAGTCGTCGATGTAATTGACGGTATAACTTGTTTCCGGCGGAGCAGGGAAATCATCCAGCATAACCTCTTTTAAATGATTTAATGTGGTTGCAGAATCCGTTGGTGTCAGAGTTGCTTCGGAGGCAAGCTCCCAAAGCTCCGGGTTCTCAGTAGTAAGGTCGGAGGATTCCTGCAATACTTTTACCCGTTCATTGGAAATCATATTTTCCAGGGTTTTGACACTTTCGGAAGTGCCGGTGTTGTAGGCAAGCAGATATTCATAATATTGTTTTCCCTCCGGGAAATAGCAAAGTCCGTTTTCATTGGTTCCGGAACCTAAAAGGTCTGTTAGCGCAGCAGCGAGATTTTCGTAGGCTGGAAAAATATGTTCGTGAAGCATTTTTTCGTTTTGCAGTCTGTAATGGTCTTTTTCAGACTGGGTCAGACCTGTGAGCTTATCAATCCTTGTATTAAAAGTTTCAATCAGGTAGTGATTGTCGGAATCCGCAATAAAAGCATTACACTGATCGATAATGTTCTGGCATGCAAAATCGGGCATAAAAAGTCCTGCATCTGCTTTCTCTTTTTCAAAAGAAATGATCTGATCAAAATATTCATCTGTTAAAGAAAGGAGTTTCAAGTAATCTTCCACATCTTTTTTGCTGTTGAAGGAGTATTCTTCGTACAGGATTGGAAGCTGTGCCTGAACACCGGTCGATGGGCGCAGCAGTTCATCATACAAATACATGTCAGCCATATCCAGCTGCAGTTTAAAATAGTTTTCCAATATATCATAAGTGAGCTGTTGGTTTAAGGTAAGTTCTGTGTAGGAAAAAGAGTTTAAACCCGACAGGTAATTTTCCAGTCTTGCGTTGCTGTCTGCCATGGCATCGATCGAGAGATCGCCTAAAGTGACAGGGTAATCGGTGATGCCATATTTTTCGGGATCCGAGATGGTAAAATGCAGATTGATCGTATTTTCCGTCACTTCCGTCTCAAAAATATCGTTTATGAACTGATCAAAGGCTTCAACGGTCTGGGGATTTTCTTCGGATATTTCCTGGCTGTATTCAATTGACTCAAAGTGCGCACAACCGGCAAAAAGTGAAATGGCGAGTGCCACACACACGGCGGATGATGCGACTTTTTTCTTTGTAAAAATTTTAGAATATCTGTTTTGGTTCAAACTTGCATTACCTCACTTCATATGCTAGAATAAAAGCCTAATTCTATTATATCTAATTAACACATCATATGTAAAGGATTCTCTGAATATGTAGAGAGAGGATGTTCCCAATTAGAAAACAAAAATATAATAAAAAACGATTTCCCATTGGTATTATTTTGATCATTTTTCTTCTAAACCTGTATTTTGGCGAAAAAATGAATATTTATGCCGCTTCAATACCATTTGAAGGGGAAGGAATTGCATTTGATTCCGAAGGAAATCTGTGGATGGTCACACACGATAAAGCGGCAGTGACCGGAATCCGTTACACGACACTCGGCTGGACGATCAAGAGATATAACAGTCCGATCGCCGGAAACCAAAGCGTCCGGGTGAAATTAGAGACATATTGTCCGGATAAAGTCGATCCAAATAACCCGGAGTATTTATATGGATATTTTGTGATCCATAAAGAACGGATTTTCCAGAGCATCAACAGCGCGTATCCCGAATGGGCACAGGAATTGTATACGAATGGCGGTACGGTTTATCTGGACGGTATTATGACTGTCGTTCAGAATGGCGTAAAGCAGGGCTCTATGAGCGAAGGAGGTGCACTGTCCGGCGAGGTATACACAACTTACAGCGGAATTGCAGGAGCAAGAAACTGGAGGGATAAAGAGGGATTAAAAAGTCATTTTGACAAAAGTGTTTATTTCCCGGCGAATCCGGGGATGATCGAAGCACCTGTGGAGGGCGATGAAAACATGGAGGTTGTCACAGTGATTTCCGGGATCAATGCGGATAATCTATCTTCCGTCAACCGCCTGTGGATTTCATCGGATGAGTTTGAGGTGAACCGTGCCATTCCGTCATCGGAGTGTGTGTCCATCGGAGGAAGCCTGCAAAAATATTATTATCAGGCAACTTATGAGCACCATTATGGAACGAAGGAAGTTCCGGTCACAGCAAATGTGACTTACACACTGACCTGGAATGATGGAAGACCGCATCGGGAACAGGTGACGGTAACAAAAAGCGCGGAAGTCCCAAGAGAGTATTCCTACTGGAAAATCCGCACGATCAATCTGTGTTATCTGAAAAATGCAGAGGTGCGGAATGGAGCATTGCCGGATGGAAACGTGCGGCTGGAGAATTTGTACTACCCAAATGTCACAGTGCAGAAGAATACAGATTCCATGACACTCCCGGAGGCAACTGTTGCAGTGGATGGTGGTGTGATCGCTGGTGGAACGACCAAACCTGCAATTCCGGATGGTAATATTTTGCCGCTTGTAGATAATAAAATTGGTAAAATTATAGTAAAAAACGACGTATTTTCCATAGATGGAGAAATATGGATGAACGGAGCTGCCTGTGAAGAGAAAACACCGGAGCCGGTCACATTATCCGGTGAGCGAAAGCAGTCAGTGCAGAAAAATGACATTCAGATTCCCGGTGCAACAGCGAATCAGATATACGAATCCGTTGGTACAGCAGAATATGCATCTTATTTTTCAGGTGGAATTGTAAATAATGCGATGGTACCTGACATCAATCCGGTTGCAGTCCATACTCCGGTGGTCTGTGTGGGAATGTCGACAGATGACATCGGGTTCAATCAGCAGATCATTCCGACCAAATATAAAAGTCTGATCTTAGGGCGCACATTTACCGTGTCTGTTGGAACAGCCGGAACGCATCTTGATGAAAAGGGCTATGGAACCAGAGAGTATCGAAAATATGTGAAGGCAAGACAGGTGAAATTTCCGTTTCCGGTCGTTTCGGATGGCAGGCAGATTGCAGCAGACAGCTGGATCACCCTTCAGTCGGAGACCGCTAAATTTCTGCTTCCTGTGTCAGTGCCGGAGGGAGACTATGATATTCTTTGCCGCTCAATAGCAATTAATGCGGAAAATAATGTGGCAGAGCAGAAATATGCAAACACAGATAAAAACAACTACATAGCGACTGGAAGCGTCAGAGTGACAGTGATGGGACGGCTGTATGATTTTTGTGTGACAAATGTGATCGATTATCCAAGGTGGGAGCGCGTGTTCTGGAAAGAAGGGAAGACGGCTCGGACAGACACGGTTTATTTCAGTGGGACGAATGATCTGAACGGAATCAGACAGAGGGAGTCGGACAGCCTGTATCTGGTGCCGCTTATCAAGGGCAGTCATCCTTATGATAGCAGCATTCACGCACCGGGTTTGGGATATCGCATGGAGTTTTCCGTGAGAACGATTGGAAGTATGTGGCATACAGAGGATTCTGTTGAACTTGTTCCAACCTATTACTATATGGAGCAGGATGGCAGAAGGCCGCAGCAGGTAAAACTATATCAAAAAGAGGATTTACAGGAGTTTTATCTTCCAGTGAGCCTGACGGCAAAAGACAGAACACTCACGGCAGAAGGAATGCAGACGTGGCGTGGAAGTTATCAGGTTCCGGCAGATGTTTACATCGTCAATGCCGGGGTGGATCTTGCTGATTATGTTGCACAAAAGAAAGGCAGGATCAAACAAAAAGATCCCGTATTTCTGCGGGATGGATATCTGATTGTCTATTTTTCCATTCAGTCGATCAAAGAAGGAAATCCACATCTTGACTATGAAAACAGACAAAATGTCAACAATGGATACTGTGATATGTGGAAAACAGAAGGATACCAGACAGTGCGTGTGGATTCGGAAGGACACGTCTTTTCATTTCAGGAGGGCATGGTGTTTGTGTTTGACCAGAAGAAAAATATGCACACGGATTACACAAGTGTCGGCACACATTAAAGATATTTTTTCAGTGTCCCTGTCATAGGATTGTTATAAACAATAAGCAGGAAGTTGTGCATATATGAATTATTTATGGGCATTTATGATTTTATCCGGAGTCATATTTTCTGCGTTCCATGGGACGATTCCGGCGGTTACCGGGGCTGTGCTTGATTCTGCAAAAGAGGCAGTGACACTCTGCATCACGATGACCGGAGTGATGTCCTTCTGGATGGGACTGATGCGGATCGCAGAGAGAGGAGGAGTGATCGCCGGATTATCAAGAAAGTTAAAACCTGTTTTAAGATTTCTTTTTCCGCAGATTCCACCGGAGCACGTTGTAAATGAGCAGATCGCAGCCAATATGATCGCAAATATTTTTGGACTTGGCTGGGCAGCCACTCCGGCCGGGCTGAAGGCGATGGAGAGTCTTGAAGCGTTAGAGGAGAGCAGACGAAAGGAGATGGGGACGGAGAACGGTGCAGCAAAAAGAAAAAAAGGGCACCAGACAAAACCAGCCCCGGTGCCCCGCGGTACTGCCAACGCAGAGATGTGTACGTTTCTGATCATGAATATCTCATCCCTGCAGTTGATCCCGGTCAATATTATTGCCTTCAGAAGCCAGTATGGGAGCGTGAACCCGGCGGAAATCATAGGACCTGCAATACTGGCGACTGTTATTAGTACCATTACGGCTGTAATTTTCTGTAAATTTGCACAAAAACTTACAAACTAATTGAAAAAAGCGTACTGCTTGGAGTATAATGAAGCTAGTACATAAACGAGGTGTCACATATGAAAAATGCCATTTTAATTGTAGACGACAGCAGACTGAACCGGGAAACGCTGGCTGCCATTTTAAAAGATAAATATAACATTATCGAGGCAGAGGATGGCAGGAGTGGTCTGGAGGTTCTGGAGAAAAGAAAAGATGATATTGTTCTGGTGATTCTGGATATTGTTATGCCGGGCATGGATGGTTTTGCGTTTATGGAGGAAGCCAGAACGAGGGAATCCATCCGCAATATACCTATTGTCGTAGCAACGACGGAGAATGATTATCAAACGGAAAAAAGATGTCTCGAACTGGGCGTGTGGGATTTTATTCCAAAAGTTTTCCAGCCGGAGATCATCCGTTTCCGTGTGCTGAACACGATCAAACGGAGTATGGCACATTCGCTGGAACATGATGGTCTGACTGGATTGTATACGATACAGAAGTTCAGTCAATGTGTAAAAAGAAATCTGGAAAATAATCAGGATACAAAGTTTACATTTATACGTCTTGATATTGAACGTTTCAAAATGATCAACAATTTTTACGGAATAGAAGCGGGAGACCGACTTCTGATCTATATTTCCGGTCTGATCGAAGCATACTGGCAGGACGTGGAAAACTGCGTATTCGGAAGGATTGACGGGGATGTTTTTGGCATCTGTTTTCCAAAAGACGAGAAAAAACTCAATGGATTTATTCTATATATAAAACAGGAACTGAAAAAGTATAAGGCGGCTTACTATCTGGAAACAGCAATGGGAATCTATGACATTCTGGATAACAATCTTGATGTCCGGAACATTATTGCCCGTGCAACGCTCGCGGCAAAGCAGTGCAAAGGCCAGTACATGATCCATGAAGCGCGGTACACAGAAGAACTGCGTGCAAAGATCATCAGGGAACAGAATATTATCAATGAGATGGAGCATGCCCTTGAAACCGGGGAATTTGTCGTTTATTTCCAGCCCAAATATGAACTGGATCACTGCAGGCCATCGGGAGCGGAGGCGCTGGTGCGCTGGAAGAAGGCGGATGGTACGATCGTTTCACCGGGGGACTTTATTCCTGTATTTGAAAGTAACGGATTTATTATCCGGCTTGATTACTATGTATGGGATCAGGTGTGCCGGTTTATTAAGAATAATCTGGCTCACAGAGGGGATTCTGAAGTGATTTCCGTGAATGTTTCCAGGGTGAATCTGTATAATCCGAATTTTTTGGAGTCACTGGTCAATCTGGTGGAAAAATACAAAATCCCGCCAAAATACCTGAATCTGGAGCTGACAGAGAGCGCTTTCTCGGATGACGCCCGTATGATACAGAATGCAGTAGATTATCTGCACAAAGCAGGATTTACGATATTAATGGACGATTTTGGAAGCGGATATTCTTCCCTGAACGTTCTCAAAGATATTGATATTGATGTTTTAAAGATTGACATGCGTTTCCTGTCCAAGGGATCGTCAGAGGAACGGGGCGAGAAGATCCTTGAGGCTGTGATCAAAATGGCAAAATCGCTGGACATGCTTGTCATTGCTGAGGGTGTCGAGGAAGAAAAACAGGTGAAAATGTTGAAACGTCTCGGTTGTGATTACATTCAGGGATATTATTTTGCAAAGCCGATGCCGAAAAAAGACTATGTGAAGCTTCTGCAAAAACACAGGTAGAAAAAAGGTTTACAAAAAATAAAGAATGTGCGTTCCTGCATATTCTTTATTTTTTTGCATAGAATTTAGAGAGAAGAGAGCTGATATAGGAATAGGATATGAAACTGCTCCTTTTTTTATCGGAAATAACCATTCCACTTCTGATTTTTTGTATTGTCGGATATGGACTTTTAAACAGACAGCCGGTATATGAGGAATTTGTGGAAGGGGCAAAGGATGGCTTTTGGACGGTGATCAAAATCATGCCGACACTGATTGGACTGATGGTGGCAGTTGGCGTACTGCGCGCATCGGGACTTTTGGACTGCATTGCGCAGGGGCTGGGTCAGGTAACAGCAGAAATAGGATTTCCGGCAGAACTTTTTCCGATTACCATTGTAAAAATGTTTTCTTCCTCGGCAGCGACCGGGCTGTTGCTCGACATTTACAAAGAGTACGGCGCAGATTCCACGCTTGGAAAAATGGCATCTGTTATGATGAGCAGCACAGAAACCATTTTTTATACAATGTCGGTTTATTTCATGTCGGTAAAAGTAAAGAAAACCCGTTATACGCTTGCGGGTGCATTGCTGGCAACAGTGGCAGGGACGCTTGCAAGTGTGGTGATCGTTTCTTATATGTAATATCGTTTGCATGATTTGAGAAAGCTGTTCGTACTGTAAATGTCAGCAGGAAATTTGACAATTATGAGGAATGAGACTATAATACCTCAATGAACAGAACAAAAATATAAAGTTCATTCAGAAAAATATCGCGGGATGGAGCAGTCTGGAAGCTCGTCGGGCTCATAACCCGAAGGTCATAGGTTCAAATCCTATTCCCGCAACTCTTACAAGGCTGTCACGTGTGTGGCGGTCTTTTTTTCATGTAATAGCACACTATGTTCTAAAAAAATAAAATAATGAATGGCAGAAACAAAGCCATGTGCTATACTAAAGATATTCATTCATATAGAAAGTTTAGCAGAAACCAAAGCAAAGAGGGAATCAGCATGAGCAATATTGAGACATTTTTACAAATGGTAAAAGAATCCGATAACATCGTATTTTTTGGCGGAGCCGGTGTGTCTACCGAGAGCGGCATCCCGGATTTCCGGAGCGTGGATGGACTTTATAATCAGAAGTATGATTATCCACCGGAAACGATCCTAAGTCATACTTTTTATGTAAACCATACGGAGGAGTTCTATCGTTTTTACCGGGATAAAATGCTCTGTCTCACCGCAAAACCGAACACGACGCATTACAAATTGGCAGAACTGGAAAAAGCAGGAAAATTAAAGGCGGTCGTAACCCAGAATATAGACGGACTGCATCAGGCGGCCGGAAGCAAAAATGTTCTGGAACTACACGGCAGCGTTCACAGAAACTATTGCAGAAAATGTGGAAAGGAATTTGACGCAGAGTACATCTTAAATTCCAAAGGAGTGCCGATGTGTGACAGTTGTGGCGGACAGATCAAACCGGATGTTGTTTTGTACGAGGAAGGATTGAACCAGCAGACATTAGAGGATGCAGTCTACTATATTAGTCATGCGGACATGCTCATTATCGGCGGTACGTCACTGGCGGTTTACCCGGCAGCAGGACTGATCGATTATTACCGTGGAAATAAGCTGGTGCTCATCAATAAATCGACGACGTCGATGGACAGCCGCGCCGATCTGCTGATCCAGGCAGGACTGGGAGAGGTTTTCGGACAGATTGAGGTATAAGTTTGAAGGGAATGTTGGGAAACTTCCGGGCTTTTGACTGGAATTTCAGGCTGCATACACTGCAGATGAAGTGATTACGCAGAAAAGTGGGATAAACAATACAGACAGAGGGTAGGAACAGATATGGAAAAATTAGAATATGAGGTAGGCGATATCGTCAGATTAAAAAAACAGCATCCGTGTGGCAGCAGTGAGTGGGAGATCCTGCGTGTAGGAGCGGACTTCCGGTTAAAATGCACCGGCTGTGGTCATCAGATTATGATCGCACGAAAGCTTGTAGAAAAAAATACAAAAGAAATTCGAAAAAAAGCTTGAAATCGCACGTAATCCGTGCTATAGTAGATGCTCGTGATATATTATTATTCCTTGCTCATTCACTGAAAGAATGGGCCAGAGACCAAAAGGAGGAAAATTCGCATGAATAAATATGAGTTAGCACTCGTTGTTAGTGCAAAGATCGAAGATGATGCGAGAACAGCTACAGTAGAGAAGGCAAAAGATTATATCGTACGTGCCGGCGGTACTGTAACAGAAGTTGAAGACTGGGGTAAGAAAAAATTAGCTTACGACATCCAGAAGATGAGCGAAGGTTATTACTACTTCATCCAGTTCGAAGCTGAAGCAACAGTTCCAGCTGCTGTTGAGCAGGATGTCCGTATCATGGACAATGTTCTTCGTTTCTTATGCGTTAGAAAAGACGAGGCATAGAGAGAATCAGCAGGTGTAATGACCGCTGGTCATAGAAGAGAGGAAATCGTATATGAATAAAGTTATTCTTATGGGACGATTGACCAGAGACCCTGAAGTACGTTACTCACAGGGTGAACAGGCAACAGCAATCGCAAGATATACACTGGCAGTTGACCGCAGATTCAAGCGTGATGGAGATCAGACCGCAGACTTTATCGGATGTGTGGCATTCGGTAAACTTGGTGAATTTGCAGAAAAGTATCTCCGTAAAGGAACAAAGGTTGTCGTAACCGGACGTATCCAGACAGGAAGCTATACGAACAAAGACGGTCAGAAAGTATATACAACAGATGTTGTTGTTGAAGAATGTGAATTTGCAGAGAGTAAGAATGCAGCCGGTGACAATTCCGGGTTCACACCTTCAGACAGACCATCACCAAGCAGTGCAGCAGGCGATGGCTTCATGAATATTCCGGATGGAATTGATGAAGAGTTACCATTTAACTAAACCTAACAGGAGGTAATAATCATGGCTTTCAATAAAGCAGCAGATAGAGAAGGCGCTCCAATGAAGAGACGTCCAATGCATAGAAGAAAAAAAGTTTGTGTTTTCTGTGGAAAAGATAACGTTATCGATTACAAAGATACAAACAAATTAAAGAGATACATCTCTGAGAGAGGAAAGATCCTTCCTCGTAGAATCACAGGTAACTGTGCAAAACACCAGAGAGCTCTTACAGTAGCAATCAAGAGAGCACGTCACGTGGCACTTATGCCATATGTTTGCGAATAAGCTTAGGAAAATCAAGGCTTCCCGGGTTCGGGAAAAGTGATTTGACACAAGTTTGACACAACATTTGACACGAAAAAAATAGGAAAGACCAATTATCCTCGGGTAGTTGGTCTTTTTGTGTGTCGGTACAGGATCATTTTTGATAAAAAGGAAAGAAAGATGAAGAACAGACTATACGATGCCACAAAAATCGACTGGGACAATCTCATGTTTTCCACAAAGGAATTATGGATGCTGCTCATCCCGATCATGGTCGAACAGATGTTAAATTCCCTGATGGGAATGGCAGACACCATGATGGTGAGCAATGTGGGAAGCGTTGCAATGTCAGCGGTTTCACTTGTGGATTCTATCAATACGCTTGTGATCCAGGTGTTTGCAGCACTTGCCACCGGAGCGGCGATCATATGCTCCCACTATCTGGGAAAAGGGGATGAGAGAGGCGCAAACAAAGCGGCGAGGCAGATTTTCCTCACCGTGATCGTGATTTCTTTAACGATCACGGCAGGCGGACTGATCTTCTGCCGACCGTTGTTACGTCTGATTTTTGGGGCTGTGGAGCCTGCGGTTATGGAGGATTCCATTATCTATTTCCTGATCACGGCATCTTCCTATCCGTTTATTGCCTTGTTTAATGCAGGAGGAGCCTTTTACCGTGCAGGCGGAAACTCCAAATTCCCGATGAAAATATCGATCATTTCGAATGTGTTGAATATCATTGGAAATGCAGTCCTTATCTTCGGATGTAATATGGGAGTGGCAGGAGCGGCGATATCAACGCTCGTCTCAAGGGCGTTCTGTGCCATTGTTGTTTTGTATTTCCTTCGAAAACCAAAACAGAAAATCGTGCTGGACCAATATCACACAATTCGGCCGGATTTTCCGCTGATCGGGAAAGTACTTGCGATCGGTATTCCTGCCGGAGTGGAAAATGGCATGTTTCAGTTTGGAAAACTTGCAATCCAGTCCACGGTTTCCACCCTGGGAACACAGGCAATCGCGGCGCAGGCCATGACGGTAATTTTTGAAAATGTCAATGGAATTGCAGCAATCGCTGTGGGAATTGGACTTATGACCGTGGCAGGTCAGGCGTTTGGCGCAGGAAGAAAAGAGGAGGCCAAATATTATATTATAAAATTAACAGGATATGCAGAGATCGTGCTGATTATTTCGTGTGCGGTCACATTCCTTATCAGCCGTCCGATCATGCATCTTGCCGGCATGGAGGCTGAGAGCATGGAACTCTGCTATCAGATGCTGATCGCGATCACGATTGCAAAACCGATTCTCTGGGCACTGTCTTTCATTCCGCCATATGGACTCAGAGCAGCGGGGGATGTAAAATTTTCTATGATCACAGCTACGTGCACGATGTGGTTCTGCAGGGTGGCACTGGCGGTTTATCTGATCCGTTTTCAGGGATTTGGACCGATCGCAGTGTGGATCGGTATGTTTGCAGACTGGGGAATCCGAAGCATTATCTTCTCCATTCGTTTTATGTCAGGCAAATGGATGGAAAAACACGTGATTTAAATAATACAAAAGTCTTTAGAAAAATTAATGTTTTTTTAAAGACTTTTTTTGTTATAATGTGATAGGCTTTTTTCATAAGTTTAAGGAAAACGGAAGAGACTGACAAAAGGATTACACAATATGAAAAAGAAATTGAGAAAATATATCATACTTCCATTGCTGGCAGTTTTATGGTTATGTGGATGTGGTAAAAAAGAGGAGACAGATAAAGCAGAAACAGTTCCTGATACGGCAGCGGAAACGGAAAGTCAGACAGAAGAGACGGAAGAGAAAGAACAGGAACGTACACAGTACCCTGTTTCTGAGGCAGATACAGAGACGATTTATGCCGACAGGGAGAAGAACCAGGAACTTGCGGATTTCCTGATTGCTTATTATCAGATACCGGAAGAATTTTGTACGGAGACACGCTACTATTATGACAGGGTCGATCTGAATGAAGATGGAACGGAGGAAATCCTTGCGGTGGTGGTTGGCGAATATACGGAATGTGACGGCGGTGATCCGGCAGTGATCCTTGAGCAGAATGCGCAGGGATATCAGGTGCTGGAAAGTTTTGCGTATATCCGCACACCGGTGTATGTGAGCGATGCGATGTCGGACGGATGGCACGATCTTATTTTTCCGGCGCACGGCGGGGAAGAAGGAACCGGATTCCGGGTGTTTCATTATCAGGACAGTGTAGGTTATCAGAATGCGAATATGGAATTCATGGATGACATGGACGAAAATTTCTGTGGCAGGAGGATAATCGCAGATAATTTTATTGATGATATGGATAAGGGAAATTATCTGACCTTACGTGAACCACCTTTATCGGGAAATTAAATCAGAAAAATAAGCTTTATATTATACCCTGAAAATGATATAATGGAATACAAATCGTTACTATTTTGCAGATTTTTAAAGGGTGTGAATATGAAGAAAACGAATATAAAATTAAAAGGAAAGCTTCGCAGATATTTAAACTGGCCTTTGTATCTCACTATTGTATTGATTTTGATGGATATTGCAATGTATGCACAGGACATACAGATGGGAGCAGAGTTTTCAGGATTTATCGTTTTATACGTTATCATTGTACTGATATCAAACAGGCGGAGCAGACCACTTCTGATCAATGAGCTGGTGAATTTTGCCACACAGTACGGAACTGTACAGAAACAGCTTTTGAATGATTTTGAGATTCCGTATGCATTGCTGGATTATAATTCGAGATTTCTGTGGATGAATGAAAAGTTTACAGAGATCACAGGCAAGGACAAAAATTATCATAAGTCAGTGACCACAGTGTTTCCGAGCCTGACCAAGGATATCCTGCAGAAGTCCGAAGCGGTAGAATCAATAAATGTAATGCTGGATGACCGCAATTACCGTATTTCCATGAAGCGCATTTATTTTGATTCCGTGACAAAGGACAGTGCTATCGTGGCGATCAACGACACGGATGAGTATCTGACTGCCATATATCTGTTTGACGAGACAGAGCTGAATCGTTATATCAGGGAGAACGAGGAGCAGAAGCTTGTTGCAGGACTGATCTATATTGACAACTATGAGGAAGCGTTAGACAGTATCGAAGATGTAAAACGTTCTCTTTTGATTGCACTTGTAGACCGCAAGGTCAATAAATATTTTACAGAGATCGATGCCCTGGTGCGTAAGATTGAGAAAGATAAATATTTTGTTGTATTCAAATACAAGTATTTAGAGCAGCTCTCAGCAGATAAGTTCAAGCTGATCGAGGATGTCAAGAGCATCAAAGTCGGAAATGAGATGGCGATCACCTTAAGTATCGGAGTCGGTGCCGGAGGTGTCAGTTATACACAGAATTACGAGTACGCCCGCATGGGAATTGACCTTGCATTAGGACGTGGCGGCGATCAGGTCGTTGTAAAAGAAGGCGAGGAAGTCACTTATTACGGAGGCAAGGCAAAACAGGTAGAGCGTAACACCAGAGTAAAAGCCAGAGTAAAGGCTCATGCACTCCGCGAGATCATCGAGAGCCGTGAACATGTGGTCATTATGGGACATACGATCAGCGATGTAGATTCTTTAGGCGCAGCGATCGGTGTGTACTGCGCAGCCCGTGTGCTTGGCAAGAAGGCGCAGATCGTTTTAAATGAAGTCACGACATCCCTCCGACCGCTGGTAGAATGTTTTACGGAAGAAAAAGGTTACCCGGCAGATTTATTCATTAAGAATGAAGAGGCACTTCTGATCACAAATAAGAATACGCTGGTCATGGTTGTGGACACTAACCGTCCGAGCTACACAGAATGCCCGGAGCTGTTAAAACGTACCGACACGATCTGTGTATTCGATCACCACAGACAGAACAGTGAAGTCATTGAAAATCCGGTACTTTCCTATATCGAACCATACGCGTCGAGCGCATGCGAGATGATCGCGGAAGTATTGCAGTATTTTTCGGAAAATATTAAGCTGGAACCGAGTGAGGCAGACTGTATCTATGCAGGCATCCTCATTGATACCAATAATTTTATGACCAAAACAGGCGTGCGCACTTTTGAGGCAGCGGCATATCTCAGAAGAGCCGGAGCGGAAGTCACGCGTGTCAGAAAAATGCTGCGGAATGATATGGCTGCTTATAAAGCTAGAGCCGAAGCGGTCCGTCATGCAGAGGTCTACCGGGGAGCATTTGCAATCTCTGTCTGCCCGGCGGATAATATCGAAAGCCCTACAATTGTAGGAGCACAGGCTGCAAATGAATTATTAAATATTGTGGGAATTAAGGCATCCTTCGTTTTGACGGAGTATCAGGGAAAAATCTATATCAGTTCAAGATCCATTGATGAGATCAATGTCCAGCTCATTATGGAACGTGTGGGTGGCGGCGGTCACTTAAACGTTGCGGGAGCACAGCTGACGAACTGTACGATCCAGGAGGCAAAGCGAATGATCCAGGACACCATTGACGAGATGATAAAAGAAGGAGATATTCAGGAATGAAAGTAATATTATTACAGGATGTAAAAGCATTAGGAAAAAAAGGAGACATTGTCAATGTCAGTGACGGTTACGCACGCAACGCTATTTTTCCAAAAAAATTAGGCGTGGAAGCAAATGCCAAAAACTTAAATGATCTGAAATTACAGAATCAGCATGCAGATAAAGTTGCACAGGAGAACTACGAGGCAGCGCTTGCAATGGCGGAAAATTTAAAAGATAAGAAAGTTACTGTTAAGATGAAAGCCGGTGAAGGCGGAAGAACCTTTGGTTCTGTTTCCACAAAAGAGATCTCAGCAGCGGCAAAAGAGCAGCTTGGATTAGAACTCGACAAGAAGAAAATGCAGCTTTCTGAGCCGATCAGAAGCTTTGGCGTTGTGGAAGTTCCGGTAAAACTTCACACCAAAGTAACCGGAAAACTTGCCGTTCATGTAGTAGAATTATAGGGAGGATCTCATGGAGGAGACTCTGATCAAGAGAAGCATGCCAAACAGTCTGGATGCAGAACAGTCTGTCATTGGCTCCATGATCATGGACAAAGATGCGATATTGACGGCGATGGAGATGCTGACGAGTGATGATTTTTATCATAAACAGTATGGAATTTTATTTGATGCCATGATAGAACTCTACAGCAAAGGGCTTCCAGTCGACCTCATTACCTTACAGAATAAATTAAAAGAAAAAGAGGTGCCGGAGGAAATTTCAAGCCTTTCTTATGTGAAAGAACTTTTGGATGCGGTTCCGACTTCTGCAAATATTAAGTATTATGCAAAAATTGTAAAAGACAATTCCATGCGGCGCAGACTCATCCGGTTGAATGAAGAGATTGAGAATGAGTGTTATGCCGGCAGGGAAAGCGTTGACAAGGTCATGGATATGACGGAGAAGAAAGTGTTTGATCTGCTCTCCACAAGAGGTGGCGGTGGGGACTATGTTCCGATCCGCCAGGTAGTTATGAATGCGTTGGAGAAGATTGAAAATGCAGCAAAGACTTCCGGAACGGTAACAGGTATTCCAACCGGATTTATCGATCTGGACTACCGGACTGCCGGTTTACAGCCTTCCGACCTGATCCTGATCGCAGCGCGTCCGTCTATGGGAAAAACAGCGTTTGTGTTGAACATCGCACAGTATGTGGCATTTCATGAAGATATGTGTACCGCAATTTTCTCTTTGGAGATGTCGAAAGAACAGCTGGTAAATCGTCTGTTCTCTCTGGAATCAAGAGTGGATGCACAGGCTCTGCGTACCGGTAACCTCTCGGACAGCGACTGGGAAAAGCTGATCGAGGGAGCAGGAACGATCGGTAATTCCAAGCTGATCATTGATGATACGCCGGGTATCTCCATTGCAGAGATGAGAAGCAAGTGCCGTAAATATAAGTTAGAGCATGATTTAAAACTTATCATCATCGACTACTTGCAGTTAATGTCCGGTTCCGGCAAGGGAAGCGATTCACGTCAGCAGGAGATTTCAGATATCTCCCGTTCTTTAAAAGCATTGGCGCGTGAACTGTCTGTTCCGGTGATCGCATTGTCACAGTTGTCACGAGCCGTTGAACAGAGACCGGATCACAGACCGATGTTGTCAGATCTTCGTGAGTCCGGAGCAATCGAGCAGGATGCCGACGTGGTTATGTTTATTTACAGGGACGATTATTACAATCATGATTCGGAGATGAAAGGTATTTCCGAGATCATCATTGCAAAACAGAGAAATGGTCCGATCGGAACCGTCAATCTGGTATGGTTACCTCAGTATACCAAGTTCGCCAACATGGAGAAAAATTAATCAGTACCGTCGGGGTGTTGTGCAGTTTCCGCCAGAAAAAAGATTTTGTTTTTCTGGCGGAATTTGTATAACACCCCGATTTTTGTCTGAAAAAGGCGACCGATTTTCCTTGAGGGCATGTCCTAAGACGCTTATAATAAGGATAAGCTTAAAGGGAGGAAAATATGGAAAAAGTACGGTATATGATTTCAGATGCATCCAGCATGGTAAATGTGGAATCGCATGTATTGCGTTACTGGGAAGATGAATTGGAGTTAAACATTCCGCGAAACGAAATGGGACACCGTTACTATACACAGGAAAATATCAAAGAATTTCAATATATCAAAGAATTAAAAGAGAAGGGCTATCAGCTCAAAGCCATAAAAATGATCGTACATAATGGTGATATGGAGCAGAGACTTCCGGAACTTACCGGAAATGAGGCAGATAAGCCCGATGGCGTAAAAAATCATCAGGTTTATTTTAAAAACCCGGAGACCTTAGCTTTGGCAGAGGCAAAGCAGAGTATATTGGACAATACAGACCGCATGGCACAATTTACGGAGCTCATGACTGATATTGTGGGCAAGGCGATTGCAGCAAATAATGAAAGTTTAAGCAGGACCATCAGTGAAGATGTGGGGGAACAGGTGCTCAAGGAGATGAATTATCTGATGCGGGAGCGTGAGGAACTGGAAGAGGAACGTTTCCGGCAGTTGGATGAAGCAATCCGTGGCAATTTAAAAAAGAAAAAGACACCATTATTAAAAAAATGGACAAAGAAAAAACCGTCAGAAGCCTGACGGTTTTTCTTATGTACTTTTGCAAAGCCTGTCACGAATTATTCTTCGCTGATAGCTCCTGTAGGACAAACTCCTGCACAAGTTCCGCAGCTAACGCAAGAACCTGCATCGATAACGAACTGGCTGTCTCCCTGGCTGATAGCACCTACTGGACATTCTGGTTCGCAAGTTCCACAGCTAACGCATGAATCAGAAATTACGTATGCCATTGATATTCCCTCCTTATAATTAAATAAAAATCATTATTCTGCGTATCAGCAATACGCATCACATCATAAATGATGTGCGGTTATCGTCGCCGATAACTTTAACTCACATTCTAATACAAACGGACTCGGTTTACAAGTCTATAACATGAAAAATCGTGTATTTTAATTAGCACAAGCCATTAAAATACACGATAATAAAAACGTTAATGATAAATAGTGATCAATAATAAAAATTTTAAAAAGTTGAGAAATGATATAGCGTTTTGGAACGGAAATTCTCGTCCCGATGAAGCACGATACTTGGGAAATTTTCGTGATTGATTGCGTCAGGATAGTGCTGTGTCTCCAGGCAGACACTGGAGTGCTCTGCGTATGGAACGCCTTCTTTTCCCGGAATCTTCATTGGCTGGTTTGCAACATAAAGCTGCAGACCAGGCTGGTCTGTAAAGCAGGTCATGCGTATGCCGGTCTCTTTTGACTGGAGAACGGCTGCCTCCCGGAGCCCTGTTCCGTTGATGACAAAGTTATGATCGTAAGTGCCGAATTTTTTCAACTGCTCATAATCGGAGTTGTACATTTTTCCGATTGTGTGCATGGTGCGGAAGTCAAATGGAGTGCCATCTACCGGGATAAACTTTCCGGTTGGAGCCTGGGAGTCATCGAGTTCCGTGATCTCATCTGCATCAATAAATAATTCATGCGACATAATATCGCCATGACCTTCGCCGTTTAAGTTAAAATAACCGTGATTTGTCACATTGAACAGTGTATCTGCATCTGTGGATGCTTCGTAAAGAATCGAAAGTTCATTGTCCTCAGACCATCCATAAGTGACTGTCAGTGTCAGATTACCGGGATATCCCTCTTCCCCATCTGCTGAATTCATGGTAAAAATTAATTTGTCATCTTTGATCTTCGATTCCCAGATCTTAGAAGCGTAACCGATGATACCGCCGTGCAGGTGATTTGTTCCGTTGTTGATGGCAAGCTGGTATTCTTTTCCATTCAGAGAAAAGTGGCCATCTTTGATGCGGTTGGCAACCCGGCCTACTACAGCACCGAGGCTTGCATCGTCGTCTGCATAGTGATCGGCTGTTGAGAAGCCAAGGCACACATCTACCGGATTACCATTGCGGTCCGGAACAACAATTTTTGTGAGGCGGCAGCCAAAGTCAATGATCTCAACATAAGCGCCGCTTGTATTTTCCAAATGAAATAAATTAATAGTGGAACCGTTTTTGGTAGTTCCAAATTCAGATTTTGTAATTTTCATAACGATCTCCCTCCTGTAAGAAAGATTGCTGATATTCCTGCCAATACATAAAATATCGGAAAAGAAGCAGTTATTATTTAAAAATAACTGCTGCATGAATATTCTTTACCTAATAAAAATTATTATGCCACATTTAGAAAAACATAGCAAGTATGTTGCCTAATTTTTGGAATTGTGAGATAATAATGCATGAATATTCGGAGGAATAACATGCAGACTAAAGTTGTAAAAATAGATCCATTTCAGATAGACGAAAATGAAATGAAAGAAGCGGCAGAACTTATCCGAAAAGGAGAACTGGTAGCGTTTCCAACAGAGACCGTATATGGTCTGGGTGCAGATGCGCTGCATCCGGAAGCATCAAAAAAGATATATGCGGCAAAGGGACGGCCATCAGACAATCCCCTGATTGTGCATATCTGCAAATTTGAGGAACTTGTTTCCATTGCAAAAGAAGTTCCTGCTCAGGCAGAAAAACTGGCAGACGCATTCTGGCCGGGACCGCTCACGATGATCGTCTGGAAGAATGAAAAAGTACCATATGAGACGACCGGTGGTATGGAGACCGTAGCAATCCGTATGCCAAAACACCCGGTAGCATTAAAATTAATTGAAGAAAGCGGATGCCTGATTGCAGCACCAAGTGCAAATACATCCGGCAAGCCAAGCCCGACAGAGGCTTCCCATGTGAAGCTTGATCTGGATGGCAAGATACCGATGATCTTAGACGGAGGACCGGTAGGAATCGGCATTGAGTCAACAATCATTGATCTGACCGAAGATACTCCGATGATCTTACGCCCTGGTTATATCACGAAAGAAATGTTAGAAGAGGTTCTTGGTGAGGAAGTGAAGATCGATCCGGGAATTATAGCCTCAGATTCGCTCACAAAGCCGAAAGCACCTGGAATGAAATACAAACATTATGCACCGAAAGCAGATCTTGTGCTTGTAGATGGCGAGGCAGAGAACGTTGTGAAAAAGATTAACGGACTCGTAGCCGAAAAGCAGAAAAATGGTCTGAAAGTCGGAGTGATCGCAACGGATGAGACAAAAGATCAGTATCAGGCAGATATTGTTGTGAGCATTGGAGCACGGGCGGATGAAGATGCGATCGCGCAGCATCTCTATAAGATTTTAAGGGAATTTGATGACTGGAATGTAGATGCAATCTATTCAGAGAGTTTTGCAACACCAAGGATTGGACAGGCAATCATGAACCGTCTTTTGAAGGCGGCGGGACATCAAGTATTACACGTGTAGTTTTGATGACCGATGCAGAGATCAGAAAGGCATGATTTATATGAAACAATATAACCGAATCCTGTTTGTGGCAGAGAGCGGCACATCCCGTGCACCCATGGCAGCAGGGATTTTAAGTGAATACACATTAAAGCACCCGGTGACAATAGAGTGCAGAGGCTTAGTTGTACTTTTCCCGGAGCCGTTGAATCAGAAGGCAGAGGCAGTGATGATCAGTAATGGAATTAACTGGGAGAATTTCACATCCACGCAGCTTGAGGATGAAGATTTTACAGATGACACACTTGTACTCACGATGGAGCACAGCCAGTTAGAGAAGATTTTTGAAAAATACCCAAGTGCCAGAGAAGAAAATGTATATGTACTGACAGAACTTGTCGGTGATGAATTAGAGATTTTAGATCCTTATGGCGGATCACTGCAGTCTTATGGACTGTGTTATGAGACCATGAGGAAATCAATCATAAAATTAGTAAAACTTTTAAACGAAGGAGAATAAAAAACATGTCAAAAGTAGTAGTAATGGATCACCCATTAATCCAGCACAAAATCGGAATTATGAGAAGAACAGATACAGGTTCCAAGGATTTCCGTACACTTGTAAGCGAGGTTGCAATGTTAGAGTGCTATGAGGCAACCAGAGATCTGAAGCTGACAGATGTTGAGATCGATACACCGATCTGCCACGCAACTGTCAAAGAATTAAAGGGTAAAAAACTCGCAGTCGTACCTATTTTACGTGCAGGTCTGGGAATGGTAGACGGAATGCTTGCAATGATCCCGGCAGCAAAGGTAGGACATATCGGACTGTACCGTGACCCTGAAACATTAGAGCCGGTAGAGTATTACTGTAAATTACCGGATGACTGCGCAAACCGTGAAGTATTTGTTGTCGACCCAATGCTCGCAACAGGTGGATCTTCCGCAGCAGCAATCCAGATGTTGAAAGACAAAGGTGTAAAAAATATCCACCTTATGGTTATCATCGCAGCTCCGGAAGGAGTGAAGAAAATGCAGGAAGCACATCCGGACGTAGATATTTATATCGGTGCACTGGATGATCATCTGAATGAGCATGGATATATTGTTCCAGGTCTTGGCGATGCCGGAGACAGAATTTTCGGAACAAAATAATCCAGAGAAATATCCGTTTTTCTGAGAGGAATAGATATGAGTGAGAAACGCAAAGATTACATCAGCTGGGATGAATATTTTATGGGTGTGGCAATGCTTACCGGCATGCGCTCCAAAGACCCGAACACACAGGTAGGGGCGTGTATTGTAAGTGCAGATCATAAGATTTTATCGATGGGATACAACGGACTGCCAACAGGCTGTTCGGATGATGAATTCCCATGGGGACGGGAAGGTGCTCCGCTGGAGAACAAATACCTGTTTACCACACATAGTGAGCTGAATGCAATTTTAAATTATCGTGGTGGAAGTCTGGAAGGCTCGACGATTTATGTTTCGTTATTCCCATGCAATGAATGTGCAAAAGCAATTATTCAGGCGGGAATTAAGAGAATTGTGTACGACAGCGACAAGTATGACGGAACGCCGTCTGTTGTGGCATCCAAGCGTATGTTAAAGGCTGCAGGAGTCGTGATGCAAAAGTATGAACATACCAACAGAGAGATTACGATCAGACTTTAACCGCAGACCATAGAAGGACAGCAGAGAGGAGAACATCACTTATGAAGAATCAGAAGAAAGTGTTTCAGTCACTGACATTGATTTTACAGTTTGGGCTGAATATGATCGTTCCCATTGTACTTTGCATGATGTTCGGCATATGGCTCGGCAGGAAATATGATATTTTGTGGATTACGATCCCGTTTTTTGTCATAGGGGCATTGGCGGGTTTCACCAATATTTACAAGATGGCAAAAAAGATTTATGGATTAGGCAGAAAAGACAGGAAGAAGTAAGATGTTAAAGAGACTAAACGATGCATTACCAGAGCTTGTTCTAGGTATTATAGTATATGGGATTGTCGTGGAACTGGCAGGCGTATGGTTTGTGACGGACAAGCTGCGGTACACAACGGGACTGGTGATCGGAATTGCACTGGCTGTGGGAATAGCGGTCAACATGGCAATCGTACTTCGGGATGCCGTTGAAATTTATGGCGGAGAGCATGCACAGGCAAAGATCATTGCTAAGTCGATTTTGCGGTATGTGATCGTTGTGATCGTCTTTTTTGTCATGATGAAGTTTAATCTTGGTAATTTATTTACAGCTTTTATCGGTGTCCTGGGATTGAAGATATCTGCTTATCTTCAGCCCTTTACACATAAATTTGTTTTAAAACTGCAGGGAAGAGTGGAGACACCTTCCGAAAGCGGCGACAATTAAAAACGAGAAAGGAGGAGGTGAGAACGTGAGTAACGCAATCCTAATGTCTGGTGGAGCGGATGATATTGACTTTATGATCCATGGACTGTTCTCCTATCAGCTGTTTGGACATACTGTGTGGATTACAACATCCCATGTATGCATTCTGATCGTTATGCTTGTGATCCTGATCTTTGCAGTGATTGCAAACCGTAAGATCAAACATGCGACAGAAGTACCGGATGGCTTTCAGAATGTCATTGAACTCATCGTTGAAAAGTTGGATGGTGTAGTTATGGGCACGATGGGTAAAGTAGCTGGTCCGAAGTTTGTGAATTATATCAGCACAATCTTTATTTTCATTTTTATGAGTAATATCTCCGGACTGTTTGGTTTAAGACCACCAACAGCCGATTATGGTACAACACTTGCACTTGGTCTTATTACATTTTTCCTGATCCATATCACGCAGTTCAAAAATCTGCCGTTGAAACAGATCTGGGTAGACATGTGTTCGCCATTACCACCATGGCTGCCTATTTGGTTCCCAATCAATGTGATCAGTGAGATTGCGGTACCGATTTCCCTGTCATTACGTTTGTTCGCAAACGTATTATCAGGAACCGTTATGATGGCGCTTGTATACGGCTTATTGAGCAAAATTGCGATTATCTGGCCGGCAGCCCTTCATGTGTACTTTGATTTGTTCTCAGGAGCAATTCAGACCTATGTATTCTGTATGCTGACAATGACTTATATCAGCCAGAATTACGAACAAGAGTAGAAAAGGAGAATTCAATATGAATATTACAGGACAGGATTTAATTTTAGCATGCTCAGCAATCGGAGCAGGTTTAGCAGTTATCGCAGGTATCGGACCTGGTATTGGACAGGGTATCGCAGCAGGACATGCAGCAGCAGCCGTTGGTAGAAATCCGGGTGCAAAAGGCGATATTATGTCAACCATGCTTTTGGGTCAGGCTGTAGCAGAGACAACAGGTCTTTATGGTCTGTTGATCGCTATGTTATTACTTTTCGTAAAACCATTAGTATAAGAAGTTTTGGGAAAAGCTAAAATAAACGGAAAGGAGGCCAGACCTTGGAGGAAATGACAAGACTTTTTAATCTGGATTTCCAGCTTCTGCATGATACCGTACTTCTTGCAATCGCTATTTTCTTCCTGTTTTTAGCCCTGTCATATCTGTTATTTAATCCGGTTCGTAAGATGCTTAAGGACAGACAGGAGAAGATCGCAACAGATATCGACACCGCACTTGCAGATAAGAAGGATGCCGCTGCTTTAAAAGCAGAGTACGAAGCGAAGCTGAAAAATATAGATAAAGAGGCAGAACAGATTTTAAGCGAAGCCCGCCAGAAAGCTTTGAAAAACGAAGCCAAAATTGTGGACGAAGCCAAGGAAGAGGCTGCTCGGATCATCCAGAGAGCGAACGAGGAAGCAGAGCTTTCCAAGAAACGTGCAATGGATGAGGTAAAACAGGAAATGATCACAGTTGCATCTATGATGGCTGCAAAAGTTGTAGCTGCCAATATTGATGCTACAGTTCAGGATACGCTGGTAGAAGAGACATTGAAAGAAATGGGTGAATCAACATGGCAAAGCTAGTATCAAAAACATACGGTGACGCATTGTTTGAGGTAGCTTTGGAGAAAAACCAGCTTGATGAGTTCCTGGATGAAGTCAAAGCGGCACAGACCGCCATTGAAGAAAACAAAGAACTCTTCAAATTAATGAGTCATCCAAAAATCGTAAAAGAAGAAAAAATCAAGATCATCACAGACATTTTTACAGGAAAAGTTTCCGAAGAACTTGTTGGACTTCTCCGCATGATCGTGGATAAAGGACACTTTGAACAGGTGGACAGTGTATTTACTTACTTTATTGATGAAGTAAAAGAATACAAGAATATCGGAACTGCTTATGTGACTTCCGCAATGGAGTTATCCGATGCACAGAAGGCAGCAGTGGAAAAACGGTTATTAGAGACAACAAAGTATGTGAAATTTGAAATGCATTATGATGTCGATTCCGAATTGATCGGCGGAATGGTGATCCGTATCGGCGACAGAGTCGTTGACAGCAGTGTTCGGACCAAATTATATGATCTGACACGTGAGTTATCCAAAATACAGTTGAAAGCAGGTGAATGCGCTTCATGAATTTAAAACCAGAAGAAATAAGTTCCGTAATTAAAGAACAGATCAAACGTTATGCAGCGCAGTTAGAAGTAGCTGACGTTGGTACCGTTATTCAGGTGGCAGATGGTATCGCACGTATTCACGGTCTTGATAATGCAATGCAGGGCGAACTTTTAGAGTTCCCTGGCGAAGTATATGGAATGGTATTAAACCTTGAGGAAGATAATGTTGGTGCCGTATTGCTCGGTAACCAGAAGAATATCAACGAGGGTGATACTGTAAAGACAACCGGACGAGTTGTTGAAGTTCCAGTCGGGGACGCTATGTTAGGACGTGTAGTCAATGCATTAGGACAGCCAATTGACGGCAAAGGACCTATTGAAACAGACAGATACCGCCAGATCGAACGTGTCGCATCCGGTGTTATTTCCAGAAAATCGGTAGATACACCATTGCAGACAGGTATTAAAGCGATCGATTCCATGGTTCCGATCGGACGTGGACAGCGTGAGCTGATCATCGGTGACAGACAGACCGGTAAGACAGCAATCGCAATCGATACAATTATCAACCAGAAGGGACAGAACGTAAAATGTATTTACGTTGCAATCGGTCAGAAAGCTTCTACCGTTGCATCTCTTGTTAAGACATTAGAAGAATTTGGTGCAATGTCTTACACGACTGTTGTTGCGTCAACAGCCAGTGAATTAGCACCATTACAGTATATTGCACCATACGCAGGATGTGCGATTGGTGAGGAATGGATGGAAGCAGGACAGGATGTTCTCATTGTTTACGATGATCTGAGTAAGCATGCAGCTGCATACCGTACACTCTCCCTGCTTCTTAAGAGACCACCAGGACGTGAGGCTTATCCAGGTGATGTATTCTATTTACACTCCAGACTGTTAGAGCGTGCAGCTCGTCTTTCTGATAAATTAGGCGGAGGTTCTTTAACAGCACTTCCAATTATCGAGACACAGGCCGGTGACGTATCAGCATACATTCCTACAAATGTAATTTCCATCACAGATGGTCAGATTTATCTGGAAACAGAGATGTTCAACTCCGGTTTCAGACCAGCGATCAACGCAGGTCTTTCCGTATCCCGAGTTGGAGGTTCTGCCCAGATCAAAGCGATGAAGAAGATCGCAGCACCTATCCGTGTGGAACTTGCACAGTATCGTGAGTTGGCAGCATTCGCACAGTTCGGTTCCGAGCTGGATGCAGATACTACCGAGAAGCTTGCACAGGGTGAAAGAATCCGTGAGATTTTAAAACAGCCTCAGTATCAGCCAATGCCGGTTGAAAAACAGGTTATGATCATTTATGCAGCTACCAAGAAGTATCTGATCGACATTCCGGTTGAGAAGATCCTTGATTTTGAGAAAGCATTATTTGAGTATGTTGATACGAAGTATCCGGAAGTGCCAGAGGCAATCCGTACTGAAAAAGTCATCAGTGATGAGACAGAAGCAAAACTTGTAAAAGCAATCGAAGAATGCAAAGCGGACTTTTTAAAGTAGGCGGAGGGAGGTTTTTCTTATGGCCTCAATGAAGGACATTAAAAGAAGAAAAAGCAGCATACAGAGTACGCAGCAGATCACCAAAGCCATGAAACTTGTTTCTACTGTAAAGTTACAGAAAGCAAAGGGAAGAGCAGAACAGACGAATCCATATTTTAATTATATGTATCAGACTGTCAGCTCTATGCTTGCAAAGTCCGGAAACATTAATCATCCATATTTAAAATCCGGGGAATCCACGAAAAAGGCAGTGGTTGTGATCACGTCTAACCGTGGACTTGCCGGAGGCTACAACTCCAATATTGTAAAGCTGATTACGGGAAGCGATTTGAACAAAGAGGATCTTTTGATCTATGCAATTGGTAATAAAGGACGTGAAGCATTAGAGCGTCGTGGTTACCATATTGAAATGGAGGATTCCGCGATGATCGAATCTCCTTCCTATGAGGATGCAGCAGCTCTTTGTAAAAAGATCCTGCAGTCATTCTCAGACGGTGAGATTGGCGAGATTTATCTTGCTTACACACATTTTAAAAATACCGTCAGCCATGAGCCGAAGCTTATCAAACTGCTTCCGGTTGAGATTGAGGCAGGGGACGTAGCGGAGGATACAGATTCGAATATTCTTATGAATTATGAGCCAACCACAGAAGAAGCACTGGATATGATCATTCCAAAATATGTCACCAGTCTTTTCTATGGCGCATTGGTAGAAGCTGTAGCCAGTGAAAATGGAGCGAGAATGCAGGCGATGGATTCTGCAACAAGTAATGCAGAAGAAATGATCAGCGATTTGACTCTGAAGTATAACAGAGCGCGTCAGGGCGCTATCACTCAGGAATTAACTGAGATCATAGCAGGCGCGTCAGCAATTTCCTAGTGCCCGTTGTACGCAATCTGCGTAACTTAGGAAAAATAATAATAGACAATTGCGAAACTCATAACAACCTAAATTGAATTGTGAGAAATTGACAAAAGACATGAAAGACATTGGGGAGCCGCCGGCACTTAGAAGGCAGATACAACGGTAAGTTGTGTCTGGCTTCTTAGTACCGTTGCGAGCGACACATAGCGAAAGCGTGTCTTGAATGTTTTTGTTAATTTTGAACAATTTAAAGAAGACTATGAGGAGTTTCGCAATTGGCTAAAAAATAATAAAATAACAAGGAGAAATTATAGCATGGCAAATAATATAGGTAAAATTACCCAGATTATTGGTGCCGTTCTGGATATCAAATTCACAGAAGGCAACCTGCCTGAGATCAACGATGCTATCAAAGTTCCTACCAGAGATGGAAAAGAACTGGTAGTAGAAGTCTCACAGCATCTGGGTGATGATATTGTCAGATGTATCGCCATGGGATCTACAGACGGACTCGTACGTGGAATGGATGCGATCGCTACAGGTGCTCCGATCAGCGTTCCTGTAGGTGAGAACACACTGGGACGTATGTTTAACGTTTTGGGAAATCCTATTGACGAGATCGATCCACCAACGGGTGTTGAGACATGGCCTATTCATAGAAAAGCACCTGCATTTGAAGAGCAGGCAACTTCTCAGGAAATGTTAGAGACAGGTATCAAGGTCGTTGACCTTCTCTGCCCATACCAGAAAGGTGGTAAGATCGGATTGTTCGGTGGTGCCGGTGTAGGTAAGACCGTATTGATCCAGGAGCTGATTCACAATATCGCTACTGAGCACGGTGGATATTCTGTATTCACAGGTGTAGGAGAGCGTACACGTGAAGGAAACGACCTTTACTATGAAATGAAAGAATCAGGCGTTATTGATAAGACAACCATGGTGTTCGGACAGATGAACGAGCCACCAGGAGCACGTATGAGAGTTGCACTTACCGGTCTTACCATGGCAGAGTACTTCCGTGATAAGGGTGGAAAAGACGTACTTTTATTCATTGATAACATTTTCCGTTTCACACAGGCAGGTTCCGAGGTTTCCGCGCTGTTAGGACGTATGCCTTCAGCCGTAGGTTACCAGCCTACTTTACAGACAGAGATGGGTGCGCTCCAGGAGCGGATCACATCTACAAAGAACGGTTCCATCACATCCGTACAGGCAGTTTATGTGCCAGCTGACGACTTAACTGACCCGGCTCCGGCAACAACATTCGCCCATCTGGATGCAACAACCGTATTGGAGCGTTCAATTGCAGAGTTAGGTATTTACCCGGCCGTAGATCCACTGGCATCTACTTCCCGTATTCTTGATCCGCGTATCATTGGTCAGGAGCACTTTGAAGTTGCCCGTGGTGTACAGGAAATTTTACAGAAATACAAAGAACTTCAGGATATTATCGCAATCCTTGGTATGGACGAGTTATCAGAGGATGATAAACTTGTCGTTAACCGTGCGAGAAAGGTACAGAGATTCTTATCCCAGCCATTCTTCGTAGCAGGACAGTTTACCGGTCTGGAAGGAAAATATGTTCCAATCGCAGAAACAGTTCGTGGATTTAAGGAAATCCTGGAAGGAAAACATGATGATGTTCCAGAAAGTTACTTCTTAAATGCAGGAAGCATCGATGAAGTACGCGCTCGTATGAACGCTTAAGGTGGAGGATTATTATGGCAGAGGAAAATAAGATTTTTACCGTAGAGATCATCACTCCGGATCGAATCTTTTATAAAGGTGAGGGAGACATGATCGAATTTACAACTGCTGTTGGTGAGATTGGTGTATACAAAAAACACATTCCACTGACCACCGTTTTAGCACCGGGTGTTGTGAAGATTCACAAAACAGGTGAAGATGATGTGATCGCAGCAGTGCATTCCGGTTTTGCAGAGATTCTGCCAGATAAAGTAACCCTTCTTGCAGAGATTGCAGAATGGCCGGATGAGATCGATAAAGGTCGTGCTGAAGCAGCAATGAAGCGTGCCGAAGAACGTCTCGCGAATAAGACCGAGGCGATCGATGTGAAGCGTGCAGAGTTTGCACTTCGCAAGGCGCTGGTTCGTCTTGATATTGCAAAATAAAAGAAATGCTGGAAATTCCCCGGAGAGTGTTATATACTTTCAGGGGAATTTTTAATGCAAGACAATAGAATGTTTGCAGAGCGTACATTCTATTGTATATGACAATGCATTGGTGAAAGCTGATATATGAATTTTACTATAAAAACAAAGGAAAGGGCAGGGCTATCATCATGAAAATAACAATTGCAAGACAGTGTGGAAGTGGCGGACATGAAATTGCAGAGGCTTTGGCAGAGAAGCTTCATCTGGAGATATTTGACAAGAAAAGATTTGTGGAAGAGGCAAAAAAGAGAAACGTCTACGACGAAAATGCCAACTTTTTAAATGAAAGGCCAATCGACAGTTTCCTTTACAGTATTGCGATGAGCTATGGAGCAACAAATCCGAGAGACCGCTATATTGATTTTGTAAAAGAGCTGACAGAACAGGAAAATTGCATCATTATCGGAAGATGTGCGAATTATATTTACAGAGATCGCAAGGACTGCGTTTCCGTTTATCTGCATGCAGACAGAGCAGTCAGATGTGAGAGAATACAGAAACGGGATCAGATATCAGAGAGAGAAGCCCTGAAAATGATTCAGGAAGTTGATGAAAAACGTGCTGCATTTCAGGAACAGTGCACGTCTACCAAATGGGGCGATGGAAACGAGTACGATCTCTGTATCAATACCGGCATAATTGGGATTGAGTATGCGGTGGAGATGATTCTGGAGTATATTCGGTTTGAAAATATACTATAATGAATATTAGAAATTAATTGTAAAAGTACGTTTTATCAATAAAAGGGAATCAATAGAAGCAGTTACATGTAGAAATGAAGCACATGAAACTGCTTTTCTATTTTATTAGATAAACATTGCAAATAGTAGATATCATAAAGTTAGAAAAATGAAAAAAATGAGCAGAATAAGGTTGGAAAAATTGAAAAAACAGGTATAATAAGGTTAGAAAAATTGAATATTATGTATAAAAGTGGGTTGGAAAAATTATAAGTTATGAAATGGCAGGAGGAAATCATGATTGAAAGGAAAGCTAAGGTGGCTGTAAACGAATGGATTACACATGGAAATGATGCCTTTTTGCTGACAGGCGCAAGACAGAGCGGAAAAACGTATTTAATAAGACAATGTCTGAAAAAAAGCGGATATCCATATATAGAATTAAATTTTATAGAGCAGCCTGAACTTGTCAATTTGTTTGCCGGGGCAAAAAATGCAAAAGAGTTATTGATGCGTTTGAGTGTAGTGGCGAAGGAGCCATTGGAGCAGGGAAAGACAATTATTTTTTTAGATGAAATCCAAGAATTTAAAGATATCGTTACAAGAATAAAATTTCTGGTAGAGGATGGTACATTTCGATATATTATGAGCGGTTCGTTGCTGGGAGTAGAATTAAATGATTTAAGATCAGCTCCGGTTGGATACCTTGAAATCTATGATATGTATCCGTTGGATTTTAAAGAGTTTGTCCGGGCAGCAGGGGTGAAAAATGATGTAATTCTCATGTTGGAAGGCCATTTTAAAAAGAGAAACCCGGTGGATGATTTTATTCATGCCAAAATGCTGGATCTGTTTTATTTATATCTGATTGTTGGCGGAATGCCGGAAGCGGTTGCTGTTTATCTGGAAACAAATGATCTGGCAAAAGTCGCCAAAGTGCATGAAAAAATTATACGATTGTATAAAACAGATTTTTCAAAATATGAAAAAAATTATAAACTGAAATTGCAGGAAATATACGATGCAATGCCAGGACAGTTAGATCAGAAAAATAAGCGTTTTCAATTAAATGCAATTGAAAAAGGCATGAGTTATGACCGGTTAAAAAATGATTTTCTTTGGTTAAAAGATGCAGGAGTGGCAATTCCTGTATACAATATCAGTGAACCCAAATTGCCTCTGATCGTTAGTGAAAACCGAAATCTGTTTAAACTGTTTTTTTCAGATGTTGGGCTGCTTACAAGCTGTTATTCCAATCAGGTTAAACTTGCTATTTTAAATAAGGAAAAAGCAATCAATAATGGAGCTCTCTTTGAAAATGTTGTTGCGCAGGAATTATTAGCGAAGGGGCATAAGGAATATTATTTTAACAGTAAACAGCAGGGAGAGCTTGATTTTGTAATCGAACTGGATGGAAAAGTGGTACCTTTGGAGATTAAATCCGGTAAGGACTATAAAAGGCACTCTGCATTAAATAATGTTCTGAAAAATGAAAATTACAAGATCAAAGAAGCCTATATTCTTTCGGAAGGGAATATTGAAATTGAGGGAAAAAGAGTCTATTTGCCAATTTATATGATTATGTTTCTGGAGAATACAGAGCTTAAGAATACGATCTATAAAATTGATTTAGGTGGATTAGGAGAGTAGCAGTGTTTCATTGCTACTCTTTTTGAGGTAAAAATCACCGTTTCGGCTGATACCGCATATCTGACACATTATACACCGTGATAAAAGCGAGTGGATCTTCATGACCGATGTAATTCATCAGTTTCTGATATTCAGATTTATCTACAATGGTAATAATCTCATTCCGCTTCTGCATATTGTAGGCACCGATGGATTCGTAAATGGTAGCTCCGCTGTGAAGATCATTTATGATAAACTGTCGGAGTGCTTCTTCTTTTTCCGTGATAATGCAGACTCTGCGCTTAATATTATGGTTAAAAATAAAATGATCGAGAATAATACCATTAAAATAAGTTCCTAAAATACTGAGAACGACAGTTTTTTTATCATAGACTAAGGCAGCAGAAAGCGCAACGCACATTCCGGAAAGTGACATTGCTTTTCCAAGATCCATATGAAGATATTTATTCATGATCTTAGCTACGATATCCAGACCACCGGAGGAAGCATTGCGGTTAAAAAGAATGCTTAATCCGATACTCACAACTAATATATAACAGAGCACATCTAATTCCTGACTACCGGTCATAGAGGTGTTGTCAGGAAAAAGAATCTCAAAAAGTCCAAGAAATAATGGCAGCATAATACTTGTATAAACCGTCTTAATTCCGAATTCTTTTCCGCAGGTAAGAAAGCCTATAATTAGAAGTACCACGTTTAAAATCATTGTGATCGCAGAAAGCTGCAAAGGAATGAAGTTCGACAGAACGATTCCAAGACCGGAAATACTGCTGACGGATGCATGGCTTGGCACTAGAAAAAAGAAAACAGCGGCGGCAATGACCGCAACAGCGACCGTTAAAATAAGAGTTTCTTTGATCAATTCAGAGTAGTTTATCTTCTTAGGCATTTTCAATATTCTCCCCAGATATTTTATAAAATTAAGGTATCCTTTATTGCGAGTGATGATGCATAAAACATCCAATTTTGTATTCTAACATACCGCATATAAAAGTACAATAAATCGATAACGATGGGCAATAAAAAGAAACAGGAAAACTGAAAGAGCTTATTAGCAAGAAAAACTTTGTTAATCGAATTCTATATGTTAAAATATCTTCATAGGAGATAGCCACATATGCAGATAGAAGAGAAACAGATTGTGATAAATGGACAGAACATAACGCTGCGCAGTCCGGGGAAGCAGGACGCAGAAACTTTTTCAGAGGTGCGTGACATCACTTACCGTGAAACGTATTTTCTGGCGAGATACCCGGAGGAGACAGATTTTACAGCAGAAGCAGCAGAGGCGATGATATCAGACATAGCAGAGCGCAGGGAAGAATTTTTGATCGGAGCGTTTCGGAAAGAGCAGATGATTGGCTGTGTCATGGTTTTAAAAGAGGGAAATCACATCAAATTCCGGCATAAGGCGGGGATCGGAATTTTTATCCTACAAAGATACTGCGGAATAGGACTTGGAAGGCAGTTGATGGAATATGCGATCGAAAACGCCAGAAAAACAGAACTTGAGCAGCTGAAACTGGGTGTTTTTGATGACAATGTGGCAGCAATCCGTCTGTATGAAAAATTAGGTTTTCGCGAGTGGGGAAGAGAACCTCATGCGTTTAAACTGAAAGACGGAAGCTACCGGGATGAAATACAGATGGTCTTATTTTTATCATAGAAAAGGACGAGCGATGAAACTATATTTTGTACGTCATGGTGAAACAGAGTGGAATGTAAAAAAGAAGATTCAGGGAAAAACCGATATTCCACTGAATGAAAATGGAATCCGTCAGGCGAAGGAACTGGCGTGCCAGCTGGTGGAAGAAGATATTTCGGTAAAACATGTCTATCATTCACCGCAGCTTCGGGCGGCGGAGACAGCACGTATCGCTGCGGAAGCGCTGCATGCGACCTGTATTCCGCTGGATGGACTGGTGGAGATGAACCTTGGAAGCTGGGAAGGTTCCAACTGGCGTGTGATCGAGCGGGAAAACAGTCCGGAATATCAGGAGTGGAGAAAAGACCGCCGCTATGTGCGCACACCGGGAGGCGGTGAATGTTACAATGATGTGGTAAAACGCACGCTGGATGCTATGGAATATATTATGAAACGGGAAAACGGAGATGTGCTGATCGTGACGCACAGCGCGATCATTATGGCACTGCGGTGTTACATTGCAGGGCTTCCATTTGATGAGATGGTTCGGAAATTTAAGACAAGAAATGCGGAAGTAGTCATGATCGAAAGCTTTAAGATTATAGATGCGATCGCGCGGTTTAAAAAAGAAAATAAATAAATCACAACAAAAACGCAGAAACTGTTGTACAGAGAGAAGCAAGTAAATCAGAGCTCACTGTGCAGCAGTTTTTTTGTAACAGAAAATTATGTTGCAATGTTTCTGTTACATAATCAGCGAGGAATAAGTTTATCAAACGCCGCTCTTGTAACTTCTGCACAATTTTAAATAAGCATTTTTGTGAATGATTTTGACGGAAAATGATTGACTGTGACGGAATGTGAATCTATAATTCAGATATAAAGATGAACGGATATGAATGATGTTGACGGAAAATGGAGGGGGATAAATGCTGACAGAGGAACGATTTGCGAAGATATTATCCATACTGGAAAGTATGGGGAGTGTGACAGTACAGCAGTTGATGACAGAACTTAACGCTTCGGAATCTACGATACGAAGGGATCTGAATGCACTGGATGCAAACGGTCAGTTGACGAAGGTACACGGTGGGGCAATCCTTAAAACGATGGCGTACAGTACTAAGGATGACAACGTCGTCAGCCGGAAAGAAAAGAATCGTGACGCAAAGAACAAAATTGCAAAATACGCCGCAGAACAGATCGCACCGGGTGATTTTGTTTATCTGGATGCAGGAACGACAACAGAGCTGATGATCGAATACATCACGAGTCATCAGGCGGTGTTTGTGACAAATGCGATCAGCCATGCGAAGCGTCTGGCAGAGAGAGGGTTTACCGTGTATCTCCTGGGCGGCGAGTTTAAAGCGATCACAGAGGCGATTGTAGGAGAAGAGGCAGTCGAAGCACTGGAAAAATACAATTTTACCAAAGGCTTCTGGGGTGCAAACGGTGTCAGCCTTCAGAAAGGCTATTCCACACCGGAGTTAAAAGAGGCGATGGTGAAGAAAAAATCCATGGAAAACTGCAAGGAACGTTTCGTTCTGGCAGACGAGAGCAAGTTCAATCAGATCTCCAGCGTGACGTTTGCTCCATTTGAAGGTGCAACGGTCATCACGACAGGACTGAGCCTTCCAGCTTATAAAAAATGTAAAAATGTCATAGATGTAAAGCAGTAAGCAGAAAGGAGTGGAAAAAATGATCTATACCGTAACTTTTAACCCGTCGTTGGATTACATCGTTTCTGTAGATAATTTTACCTGCGGAATCGTAAATCGTACAACGGATGAGATTATTTTTCCGGGAGGAAAAGGAATCAATGTTTCCATGGTTTTAAAGAATCTTGGCTTTGAGAATACAGCACTTGGCTTTCTGGCTGGATTCACAGGAAACAGAATACAGGATCTGTTAGAGGAAAAAGGAGTCCGCGCCGACTTTATCAGCGTGGAAAAGGGAATTTCCAGAATTAATGTAAAGCTTCGTTCCAATGAAGAGACGGAGATCAACGGACAGGGACCGGCGATCGGGGAGGCGGATATTAAAAAGCTATATGAAAAGCTTGATACGCTTTCGGACGGCGATATCCTCGTGCTTGCAGGAAGTATTCCGGATGTTATGCCGGGTTCGATGTACATGGACATTATGAAACATTTACAGAATAAGGATCTGAAAATTGTGGTAGACGCAACAAAAGATCTTCTGGTGAATGTATTACAGTATCATCCATTTCTGATCAAGCCAAACAATCATGAGCTTGGCGAGATCTTCGGAGTGAAGATCGGGAATAAGGCAGATGTCATCACGTATGCAAAGAAAATGCAGGAAAAGGGAGCGAGAAACGTTCTGGTATCTATGGCAGGTGACGGAGCTGTTTTAATCGCAGAAGATGGAAGCATCTTCCAGTCCGAAGCACCAAAAGGAAAGGTTGTCAATTCCGTAGGAGCAGGAGATTCCATGGTGGCAGGATTTATCGCAGGATACCTTGAGGACGGAAGCTACGGGAAAGCGTTCCAGATGGGTGTCTGCACCGGAAGTGCCTCTGCATTTTCAGAGGAACTGGCTACAAAAGCAGAAGTGATCGCTTTACTCGATAGTAATAAGAAATTGTTTGCAGGGGAACAATAGAAAGGGAGGGATTTTTCAAATGAAAATCAGAGATTTACTCGCAGCAGAAAGTATTGAACTGAATGGAAAAGTAACTGGTAAAAAAGAAGCTCTTGATGCCATGGTCGATTTAATGGCAAAGAGCGGCAAGATCAATGATGTGGAAGTCTACCGCAAAGGTGTCTACGCAAGAGAAGAGGAGAGCACCACAGGAATCGGCGAGGGAATTGCGATTCCGCACTGCAAATCGGATTCGGTGTCAAGACCGGGGCTTGCAGCGATGGTCGTACCGGAAGGGGTTGACTTTGATTCCTTAGACGGTGAGAAAGTAAACCTGATCTTTTTGATCGCTGCCCCGAACACAAAAGAGAACGTTCATCTCGACGTGCTCAGCAAATTGTCTGTGTTACTGATGGACGAGGATTTTACAGCAAACCTGCGCAATGCAAAGACGGTTGATGAGTTTTTACACGTGATCGATGCAGCAGAGGCAGAAAAAGATGCTGAGGAAGAGAAAAAAGAAGAGGAACAGAAGGCAGAAGCACCGGCTTCCAATGGAAAACTGATCCTGGCAGTTACCGGCTGCCCAACCGGTATCGCACATACTTATATGGCGGCAGAAGCACTCGAGAAAAAAGCAAAAGAGCTTGGATACCGGATCAAAGTTGAGACGAGAGGCTCCGGCGGTGCCAAGAATGTGCTCACAAAAGCAGAGATCGCAGAGGCAGAGTGCATTATTGTTGCAGCAGACACACAGGTTCCAATGGATCGTTTCGCAGGAAAACCGGTGATCCAGTGTAAAGTGGCAGACGGAATCAGCAAAGCAGAGGAACTGCTCACAAAAGCGGCAAATGGCCATGCATCTATTTACGAGGCAGGCGGAAAAGCAGCAGATGACGAAGAAGAGGGAAAAGACAGTCTCGGACATCAGATCTACAAACATCTGATGAACGGTGTATCCCATATGCTTCCATTCGTTGTCGGCGGTGGTATCTTGATCGCAATTGCATTCCTGATCGATGGTTTTTCTGTAGATTTGAATTCACTTCCATTAGACCAGAGATCAAACTTCGGTACGATCACTCCGATGGCAGCGATGTTTAAGTCTATCGGTGGCGTGGCATTCGGCTTCATGCTCCCAATCCTTGCCGGATTTATTGCGATGAGTATTGCAGACAGACCGGGACTTGCCGTTGGTTTTGTCGGCGGCGCAATTGCAGCAAACGGAACAAGTGGATTCCTCGGTGCATTAGCAGCTGGATTTCTTGCCGGATATATTGTATTATTATTAAAGAAGATCTGCAGTAAACTTCCTGACAGCTTAGAGGGAACAAAACCGGTATTGATCTATCCGTTATTGGGTATCTTTATGATAGGTGTTTTGATGACGTATGTAGTAGAACCGCCGATCGGCGCATTAAATACATTAATCAACAACGGATTGAACGGATTAAACGGTGCAAGTGCAATATTACTCGGAGCATTACTTGGCGGTATGATGTCTGTTGATATGGGAGGACCGGTCAACAAGGCAGCTTATGTGTTCGGTACAGCTTCTATCGCAGCCGGAAACTATAACATCATGGCAGCCGTTATGGTCGGTGGTATGGTTCCACCAATCGCAATCGCACTTGCAACCTTAATTTTCAAAAATAAATTTACAGAAGATGAGAGAAAAGCAGGTCCTACCAACTTCATCATGGGACTTTCCTTCATCACAGAGGGCGCAATCCCATTTGCAGCATCTGATCCACTCCGTGTATTGCCTGCGTGTGTGGTTGGTTCTGCAGCAGCAGGTGCATTATCCATGGCATTTAACTGTACTTTAATGGCTCCTCATGGTGGAATCTTCGTATTCCTTACCGTAGGAAATCCATTATTATATCTGGTTTCACTGGCAGTCGGTTCCGCAGTCGGATGTGTACTGCTCGGTGTTTTAAAGAAAAAAGCAGCTTAAGAGGAGAGAAAAACAATGAAAGAATTTAAGTACGTGATCAAAGACGAACAGGGAATCCATGCAAGACCGGCAGGATTATTTGTAAAGGAAGCAGCCGCATTTCCATGCAAAGTAACCATTGAAAAAGACGGAAAAGAGGCAGATGCAAAACGTATTTTTGCAGTGATGGGACTCGCAGTCAAATGTGGACAAGAGATCACCTTAAAGACAGATGGTGAAAACGAAGAAGAGGCGATGAATAAACTTTCCGCTTTCTTAGAAGAAAACTTATAAAAAATATGTGTCTGTGGACTGCCTTACGGCAGTCCACATTTATATTACAGCAGAAATCACTTGTGTTACAGATGCAAAGAAAACTGCGAAAGAGCAGTCAAAAATTCCATGGTAAAAAAATAAATTGAAAGTAAATACAGTTTTTATAAAATACATTGAAAAATAAACAATCTGGGGTTATATAGATAATATTGCAGAAGTATCAATAATGTGGGGATTTGCAAATGAAATCAGAATGGAAAACTGGGTTAAAAGCCAGAACGTCAGCAGATAATTTTTTGAAGAAAAGTCTTAGCAGCAATTATTTTACGTACCAGCAGATCTTTGAAATGCTTGTACCATTAATTATGGATCAATTCTTTGTGAGCATTATAGGTCTGCTGACAACCGCAATGATTAGTTCGTCCAGTCAGGAGTCGGTATCAGCAGTCAGTCTGGTGTCTCCAATCTACGCAATGACATATGCTATATTTAGTTCGATATCTGCAGCAGGTACTGTTATTATCGCTCAGTATAAAGGAAATGGAAATATGAATATGGTAAAAAAAGCCGCAGGACAGATTGTAATGTTTACGGTTGTGTCAGCCATCTTTTTTTCCATAGTACTTTCTTTTTTTGCGGGATCTCTTATCGATGCAATGTTTGCGGATGCGGATATCTGTGTCAAAAATAAGGCGACAGAATATTTGATTGGATGTGCAATTTCCTGCATTTTTCTTTCGCTATATATGGGATGCGTAGCAGTGTTCCGGGGGATTGGTCAGACAAAAATATGTTTAAAATTATCAATGATTATTAATCTCATTCATCTGTTTGCAAGTTTTATTTTTATAAATATTTTACAACTGGATATTATTGGCACATCGCTCTCCTTAAATCTGGCAAGGGTAATCGGTGGTGGAGTGGCGCTATATTGTCTGTTAGGGGAAAAGAGTGGACTGGGTATCCGATTAAAGGATATTATGCGGATAAACGGAAGTATTTTAACCTCAGTAATTCAGACCAGTATCCCTTTTGCAATGGAGCAATTGTGTTTTAACGGAGGAGCCATTCTGGTATCAATGTTTATTGTAAAGCTTGGAACGAAGAGTGTAGCTGCAAACGCTGTTGCAAATTCCACTGTTGCGGTATTTTACGCAATGGGACTTGCAGTATCGAATCTCGCAGTACCTGTTGTGGGACAGTGTATTGGAGCTGGTGACCGAAGAATGGCAAAAAATTATGGAAAGAAAATGATCTGGCTTGGAGAGTTCTCAATTTTATTGTCATTAGCAGTTATGGTTCCATTTTTAAAATTAATATTAGGGTTATATCAGGCTCCGGCGGATACCATTGGAGATATATACAAACTACTGGTTATTATAACGCTGCCAATGGTATTATTTTGGTCAACATCCAATGTGCTTCCAAATGTATTGAGAGCAGCGGGAGATGTGAAATTTACTTCCTATGTTTCGCTTGGGGTTATGTGGATAGTACGTGTAGGATTAAGCTATCTGGTATCTATAAAATCAGGTGCAGGTATTGTGGGGGTATGGATTTGTCTGGGTATGGAATGGCTGATCCGAAGCATCATATTTTTACTCCGGTTTCATTCAGAAAAATGGTTAAAAACACTCTTTTAAAACAATAAGATTATTTTGAATGAAGTTGAAAAAATGTTCTATCGTTCTAAAAATACTTTCAAAAACAGCAGAATGATTGAAAATCAAATGTAGAGGGGCTATGCTATTGTTTATAAATGGAAAGAGCAACTATTCATAAAAAGGAGAAATAATAAAAATGGACAGGAAGGCAATATTTGATCAGATAAAAGGCGGCTTAATTGTTTCGTGTCAGGCATTGGAGCATGAGCCTCTATATACAAAAGAGGGCGGCATCATGCCTTTGATGGCAAAGGCAGCAGCACAGTCCGGAGCAGTCGGAATCCGTGCAAACACAGTACGTGACATCACACAGATCAAGGAAGCAGTAGACCTTCCGGTCATCGGTATCATTAAAAAAGACTATGAGGGCACACCGATGTACATCACGGTTACCATGAAAGAAGTGGATGAGCTGGTGGCATGCGGAGTGGATATCCTTGCGGTACAGGGAACAAGCGCATTAAGACCGGATGGAAGTACGGCAGCACAGTTTATCGAGGCAATCAAGGCAAAATATCCGGAGCAGCTTGTGATGGCAGACTGTGCAACCATCGAGGAAGGAATCGCATGTGCCAATGCCGGAGCCGATTTTGTCGGCACGACCATGCGCGGATATACACCGGAGACACAGGGCTGTGATGACATCGATTTTGATTTCATCCATGAGCTTTCCGAAAAATGCCCGGCAAAGATCATCGCAGAGGGACATATCCACTATCCGGAGCAGGCAAAGAAGGCACTGGAGGCAGGGGCTTTTGCGCTGGTAGTCGGCGGTGCGATCACAAGACCGGCGGAGATCACGGCAAGATTCGTGGCAGCGATCGAAAAATAAAAAAGGAGAAATTATGAGAATTGTGGCTGTGGATATCGGGGGAACAATGATCAAGTCCGGTCTCTGGAACGGAGAGACATTCGTGGAGCTGCGTGAGACAGAGACGTGCGCATCGGAAGGCGGAGCGGCACTGATGGAGCGTGTCAAAGGACTGATCCATTCCTATCACGATTTTGAAGCGATCGGGATCAGCACTGCCGGGGAAGTGAATACGGAAGATGGAAGCATTTTTTATGCGAACAGCAATATTCCGGGATACACAGGCATGCCGGTAAAGCAGATCATGGAAGAGGAATTTTGCGTGCCTGCCGCAGTGGAGAATGACGTCAATGCGGCGGCTCTTGGCGAACTCCGCATGGGAGCAGGTGCCGGATGCGATGATTTTTTATGTCTGACCTATGGAACAGGTGTCGGCGGAAGCATTGTGATGAACGGAAACGTTTACCCGGGGGCTTCTTTTTCTGCCGGAAGCTTTGGCGGAATGGTGATCCACCCGGAAGAAAAGGCGGGAACGGACAGTCTGGAGGGCTGCTATGAGCGGTGCGCTTCCACGACCGGACTGGTCAGACGTGTAAAAAAAGTCGATGGCGCTCTGGATAACGGCAAAAAAATATTTGCGGCAAAGGACAGACCGGAGATCAAAGAGCAGATTGATGCGTGGATCGACGATATCTGCACAGGTCTTGTAACGCTATGCTGCATTTTCAATCCATCCAGGATCATTCTTGGAGGAGGCATCATGGCGCAGGAGTATGTGCTTTCGGAGGTAAACCGGAAGGTGAAAGCGCAGATCGCACCGGGACTTAGGATCGTGGAGATCGTTCCAGCAAAGCTTGCAAACACGGCGGGCATGATGGGAGCAGTCAGTCTTGCAGAAAAGTTATTAGCATAAGAAAATCAGGGAGCAGGAGATGCAAAAATATAAATTGGGTAAGCATGAGGTAAGAGTCTGTGGAAAAGCGGTTGAAACAGATGCAGGAATAGAACTCGTACATTCAGGTTCATTTATTGAGTTTTATGGGGAAATTGGCAAGGTCAGCATGAACATTTCAGGAAATGCTGATGAAAGTGATTTCGCAGCATATGTGGGTGTGTTTTTAAATGAGGGTGATACACCGGAAACAGTATGGAAAATACAAAATGGGCTGCATCATTACGAAATCTGTTGGACATCGGAGAAGAAAAATACAGTCGTAAAAGTTATGAAATTAACTGAAATGCAATATGGGGCAGTGCAGATTCATTCAGTTGATACGGATGGAAATATAAAACCAACAGAACCAAAGGAGCGAAAACTGTTGTTTATCGGGGATTCCATTACTGCTGGTTATGGAGTGAACGGTAAGCAGTCAGATACTGTTTTTACAACAAAGACGGAAGATGTGACAAAAGCATATCCTTACCTGACAGCAAAGGAAGTATCGGCAGATCCATGGTATGTCTGCTGGAGTGGAGGTGGAATTATTTCCAGATGGATACCACCGGAGACCGAATTGCCGCTTACGGATATTTTAATGCCGGAATTATTTGAGGCAGGTAAGGATTTGGATTTTATCCCTGGTTTAATCTCAATCAATCTCGGAACGAATGATGCAAGTTATACTAGAGATGATGAGGGCAGAAAAGAAAAGTTTGGTGCCAGATATCTGGCATTTGTCCGGAGAATTTCAGAAGTATATCCGGATACACCAATTTTATTACAGTATGGCTTGATGGAGAGAACGTTACTGCCCGCAATACGGACAGTTGCGGAAGAATGCAGCAGGCAGGGAGTGAAATGCTATTTTTTAGAATTGCCGTTAATGAATAAAAACGATGGAATGGGAACAGGTGATCATCCATCGGTTATGACACACAAAAAAACAGCACATATTTTGAAAGAAAAAATATTAGAACTCATGGATTGGAAAGAGTAGCGAGAATTCTATGATATATTATCAGAATGAAACCAAACAGAATATGTTTAATTCCTATAACAATATGACACCGGTAGAACGAAGCATTGCAGATTTTTTTCTCAGCAATACGGAAAAAATGGATTTTTCATCTAAGAACATTTCCAAACGTCTTTATGTGTCGGAAGCAGCTTTGTCAAGATTTTCGAAGAAATGTGGGTATAAGGGATACAGGGAATTGATTTTTTCTTATGAAAAGGATTTGGAAAATGATATTCCGAAAGAGGATATAGAACCGGATATCAGTAGTTTTACGAAGAAGATAAAAGGAAGTTATGCGAGTATTCTTCAGGAAGAGTTTGGGTTGTTGAATGAGAAACAGATAAGGAAAGTAGTTGAGAAGCTGGAGAATGCACGTAAAATCTATATATTTGGAATAGGAAGTCCAGGGTTGATCGCAAAGGAGTTTCAGCAGCGTTTTATCCGCATCGGACTCCCAATGGAGGCAGTGACAGATGCGCAGTTAATGCAGATGTGTGCGGCGCTTACAGATGAAGAGACACTGGTGATCGCAATCTCATTGAGCGGAAAAACGAAAGAAGTGAACAACAGTGTGCGGATCGCAAAAAAGAAAGGTGCATCAGTGGTTTACATAACAACAAATGAAAGTGCTGAGACGGCAGAGTGCTGTGACGAATTGATCCGAGTGGCGGGAACGAAAAATGCAGAGGCTGGAAATATGGTGTCGCCACAGTTTTCACTGCTTATGCTGCTTGATGTCTTGTTTGCATATTATTTTGCAAATAATACATATTATAAGGTAAAAAAATACAAAGAAACTATGTCCGCTGTTCAGGGAAATGCAGAATTAACGGAAGAAGAAAGTTCTTAGAATTGAAGTATGAAATCATATAGAGCATTTGCAGAAAAAGAGATAAGTGTAGAAATTGTCTGAAAGTAATTTCAGACAATTTTTGTTTTGGTCATATTTTATATTCTACTTTCCGAAAAGGCCAGACTACTTGTGCAAAATTGAGGTCATGTTATAATTGCAGCTATCAGGAACAGTTGAGAGGATAAAATATGAATCTTGCAATTTTGAATACGCAGCAGCAGGAACAGAAAGCAATTGAAGAAATGAAAAAATATACAGATCTTTTTCGTGAAGAGAAAAGTCTTGATCAGACTGCTGTCATCGAATTAAAGAACACAGACAGAGATGGCTATTTTATCCACAGAGAGGATGACAGGTATGTGGTGGAATACGGATGCTTGCCGGATATGTGCCGCGCACTGCTTCTTCTTTCAGGAATGGAACATCAGGTAAAGCAGGAGATCGGGGAAAAATGTATTTTCAGTGATTTTGGCATTATGCTTGATTTGTCCAGAAATGCAGTACTGAAAACAGATACCATCCGGCAGATGATTTGTTATGCAGCCTGTCTGGGATATAAGTTTGTGGGACTTTACATGGAAGATACCTTTTTTGTGGAAGAGGAACCATATTTCGGATATATGCGTGGCAGAATGACTCATGAGGAAATCCGTGAACTGGACAGATATGCAAAAGAATTCGGAATTGAATTGAGACCATATATTCAGACACTTGCACATTTGAATCAGATTGTAAGATATGAGCAATATGACAGGATCACCGACACAAAAGATATTCTTTTAGTCGGTGATGAGCGTACAGAAATATTTTTAGATCATGTGATCAAAAATATATCGGAATGTTTTTCTACTGATTTTATCAATATTGGAATGGATGAAGCGGAGCTTTTAGGGGCAGGAAAGTACCTGACAAAGAATGGATTTAAAAAGAAGAGTGAGCTTATGATGGCGCATCTGTCGATGGTACTTAAGCTTTGCAGAAAATATCATTTAAGACCACAGATGTGGAGTGATATGTTTGTCCATATGCTGGACAATGGAGATAACAGCTTTACGATCCCGGAGGAATTACAGATTGTTTACTGGGATTATTATTCAACAGAAGAAAAGCGCTATCATGATAATTTTGAGAAACAGCTTCCGATCAGCAGAAGACTTGGATTTGCCGGCGGTGCATGGAAATGGACAGGATTTGTTCCTCACAATGCCTATAGTATTCTGGCTGGCAGGGCATCTATGAAGTCCTGTAAAGAATTTGGAATAGATTCTTATACAGTCACATGCTGGGGAGATGATGGGGCAGAAGCAAGCTGCTTATCTGTATTGCCAACATTCTTTAAAGATGCATTGGTGGCATATGAAAGTCAGATGAACGACCGTTCATTTGAAAAGCTTACGGGGTACAAATTCAGTGAATTTATGAAGATAGATCTCGTGAATCCTTATCTTGAGGATGGCAGGATTCATAATAATTGCAGCAAATATCTGTTCTATAACGATCCGCTGATCGGAACGTTTGATTCTGTAGTGAAAGAGGATACAGCAGAAAGATTTGCACAGGCGGAAATGTATATGGAACAGGCGGCTTCACATGGATGTCTGGCGTACATGTTCAACAATATGCAGCTGCTATGCAGAGTGTTAAAGCATAAAGCTGATCTCGGGATAAGAATCCGAAAGGCTTACACAGAGGGAGAAAAAAAAGAACTACTTGCAATTGCAAGGGAAGATATCCCGGTAATCCGCAGAGAACTCGATGCATTTTATGCTGCGTTCGAAAAGCAGTGGAAGAGAGAGAACAAATCTTTCGGATTTGAGATACAGACCATCCGTATCGGAGGATTAGACAGAAGATTGGCAGACACGGCAAGAATTTTAAAGCAGTATGCAAATGGAGAACTTGCCTGTATTGAAGAACTTGAAGAAACATATCAGCCATTTTGTTACTTCGAGAAAAATAATATCGAAGAACTTAACTACAATTTATGGTCAGATATTGTTTCACCATCCGTGATCGGATGAACAAGAGATTATAAACCGGACAGGTTTATATAGATTATTTTCTTAAGGAGGAAAAAATATGAAAAAGAAACTTTTAAGTACACTTTTATGTGCAGCTATGGCAGTTTCCATGCTCGCTGGATGTGGTGGCAGTGACAGCAACGCAGCAGCAGACAACAGCACAGCATCAGACGCCACAGAGACTACTGCAAGTGCGGACAATCAGGCATCAGGAGAAGATGTAACAATTGAGTTCTGGACAATCGATCTGAAAGCAGCATTCGGTGATTTCTTTAATGACATGATCGCCCAGTATGAAAGCGAGAATCCGGGTGTAACAGTTAACTGGACAGACGTTCCTTATGGAGATATCCAGTCCAAACTTGTCACTTCCGTAGCCGGAGGAGCAGCGCCGGACGTTGTAAACTTAAACACACAGTTTACTTTAACATTAGCCGGACAGGGAGCATTAGTTGATCTGAACAAAGAAGCTACAGATGAGCAGAAATCTATTTATATCCCGGATCTCTGGGATTCTGCCAAGATTGGTGATTCCGTATATGCATTCCCATGGTATGCATCACCGGACATCATGTTCTATAATCAGGAATTATTTGATAAGGCAGGAATAGAAGTTCCTACAACATTTGATGAGGCATTAGAAGAAGCAGAAGAGTTCTACAACAAAACCGGTGCATACCTCTTTATGCCGGATGAATTCTTTAATATCCTCTTTGAGGAAGGTATTGATGTATTAAATGCAGATAAGACAGCAGCAGCATTTAATACACAGGAAACGGTTGACCTGTTGAACAAATACAAAGAGTATACAGATAAAGGGGTCATTCCTAAGACAAAATGGGGTGACTGGGATGAGATGTTAAAGCTTTTTGAATCCGGAAAACTGGCAATCGTAAGCTCTTCCGGTTCCTCACTTTCCAGAATCAAAGATGAGGCTCCGGATATTTATGAGAAAGTTGGTGTTTCCACACCATTAACAGGCAAAAATGGATTATCCAGAAACCCATTAATGAACCTTGTTGTTCCGGAAGCAAGCAAAAACCATGAAGCAGCAATCGCATTTGCAAACTATGTGACAAACGATGCGAACCAGCTTGCATTCTGTAAAGAAGTTTCTATCTTCCCGTCAACAACAGCAGCAAGTGAAGATCCATATTTCACATCTGACACAGCGACTCTGGAAGGACAGGCAAGTGCAATGTCGGCAAAGGCAAGCTTAACCTCTAAAGACTTTTCATTAGGAATTGGAGATCAGTCCAATATCCAGACCGCTGTTGATAAGGCATATGAAGCAGCGATTACTAACGGTGATGATGTTCAGACTGCATTAGATCAGGCAGAAGCAGATGTAAATGGAATCCTTGCTGAACTTGAATAGAATATAGCAGGGTAAATTGATGCACCGCCCCAGGATAGATATCGGTTCCTGGGGCGATATCATACAGGAGGGTTTTATTTATGACCGGAAAACATTCGAGTGTGCAGAGAAGACAGACATTAAAAGCATATGGATTTATGACGCCTGCACTGATTATTATTATTTTATTTACCATAATACCGATTATCGGAAGTCTGGTATTGATGTTTTATGATTATTCTGTACTTGGACAGACAAAATTTGTAGGTCTGAAGAACTTTGTGAAAGCCTTTCATGACAGGGTATTTTGGATTTCAATTAAAAACTCCGTTATTTTTGTAGTCGTTGTTCCTATTATTCAGATTTTATCAATTCTTTTAGCAGTATTAGTAAATAAGAAATTACCAGGAATCGGTATTTTCCGTACCCTGTTTTATATACCGGTTGTTACTTCTATGGTAGCGGTTTCTATTATGTGGGGATTTATTTTTGATACCAGCGGTATCATCAATACAGCATTAAAAGAATGGAAAGTCATTTCCATGCCGCTTGGATTCTTAAGTGATAAAAACACGGCCATGATATGTTTAATGTTTATTACTATCTGGCAGGGACTTGGTTATTATATGATGATGTATCTGGCAGGTTTACAGGGGATTCCTCAGGAACTCTGCGAGGCAGCAACCATTGACGGAGCCAATGCAGTAAAAGTATTTACAAGAATAAAATTACCAATGTTGAAACCATACATTTGGTTCTGTTCACTGAATTCTGTTATTTCGGCGATCGGAGTATTTGATGTTGTGTTTGTATTGACAAAGGGTGGTCCGAATGACGCTACAATGGTTATCAATTATTACTCATATACGAAAGCTTTCTCGGATTTCCAATTTGGGTATGCAGCAGCCATCGGAGCAGTACAGGCAGTTGTCACAACAATGTTAAGTATTGTAGTATTTGTATATGGTAAGAGAGGAGGTATGACAAACAATGAATAAACTTGTCATGAAAAGAAAAGCAAAAAAAGCCGCAGATTACTTTTTTACCTATTTATTGCTGATTGTCATTGCGATCATCTGTGCCGGACCATTTATCTGGTTATTACTGTCTTCGTTAAGAACAGGAGCCAATATTTACAATCTCCATTTTAGTATCAGTGATTTTTCGTTTTCCAACTATACCGGAGTTATGGAGTATATGAATCTCCCAAAATACATCTGGAACACGGTGATCATCACTTTTGGTGGAATTATAATTGACGTGGTATTTTCTTCCCTTTGCGCATATCCACTTGCAACTATGGAGTTTAAAGGAAAAAATATAATATTTACGATATTGGTTGGAACGATGATTATTCCGGCAGCCGCAGGCATGATCATCAACTATCTGATCATTACGAAAATGCATTTACTGAATACGATGTTAGGCGTTATTCTTCCATCATCCACAAAAGCCTTTAGTATTATTTTACTTCGACAGGCATACCTTGGCATTCCAAAGGAACTGATCGAAGCTGCAAAATTAGATGGTGCCGGAGAACTGAAAATCTGGAAAAATGTTATGATTCCGGGAATACTTCCAAGTGTATCAACAATCGTTATTTTTGACTTTATTGCAAACTGGAACGCATTCTTATGGCCGATCATCGTATTACAGGATCCGGAGAAATATCCTCTGGCAACAGCACTGCAGTACTTAAATGGTTCGTTCAGCTATAAATTTGGATATGTTGCATCAGGTACAATTATCTCCATCATTCCGGTGCTGATCGTATTCATGATGTTCCAGAAAAATTATATTGAGGCAGTCAGCGGAGCTGTAAAGGGATAAATTATGGATCAGGTTTACGAAGTCTGGATTGAGATCCAGGCAAATAAAAAACTCATTTTAGATAGTGAAAAATTCCGTGAAGCAATGGAAAAATGCAAAAAAGCCGGAATGACAGGAATTATCTTAAGCGTCAAGGACACGTCAGGGTTTGTTCTGTACAAGAGCAGTCTGGCAGATCATTATTCAGAATTTGACGGGAAATTTGCCGCAGATATTGATTACGTCGCAGAGTGTTTTAAGATAATCAGAGAGTTAGGAATGAAGTGCTATGCAGCATTTGATGTGTTTGCGGAGGGCAATAAAAAAAACAGACATCCTCTTATGAAAGGATTCAGAGAAGGATGGCAATGCGAAGTATATGGACTGGATGAAGGCGGAAATGCAGTCATTCAGAAAAGCACCGAAGAAAAAGCATTAAAAACAGTAGGTTCTATAGATGACTTTGGCGAGATATTTGTCAACCCAGGAAACAAAGAAGTGTGTTCTTACGAACTGAGCCTGTTAAAAGAGTTTGCAGAGAACTATAAACCGGATGGAATCGTTCTGGACCGGGTGAGATATGTCGGATTATCCACAGATTTTAGTGAATGTTCCAGATTGGAATGGGAAGCATATGCACACGTAACAGGAGAAAACTGGCCGGAAGATATCTATACGATTGAACAATATGAAGGTGGATGGAGAGAAATACCAGGAAAATATTTTGGAAGTTTTTTTGAGTATCGTGCATCTGTCATAAAAAGATTTATAAAAAGTGTCCGGGAAATGTTAGAGGAAACTAGTCCGGAAATCGAATTTTGTGATTATACCGGTTCCTGGTATCCGCTGTATTATCAGGTAGGAGCTAACTGGGCAAGTGAACAGTATGAAAGTACGGAATTCCCATGGTGTGATGCCGGGAAGCTTGCACAGACAGGGTATGCGGAACTCACAGACCGTATATTGTCAGGTTTCTACTACAGCGATATCTGGATGTCAGAGGCGAAAGAGAAAGATCTGCCGGCGTACTGGTACAGTGTGGAAGGCTCCTATGAGATTGCGGCGAAAGCTACTGAGCATAAAGAGGGACTGGTAGGAAGTCTGTTCATTGAGCAGTACAGGGAACACCCGGAGCGCCTGCAGGAGGCAATGTCTGTATGTTTTGCAAAGACTGGCGGATGTATGATTTTTGATCTTTCCTATATTATTAACTACGATTGGTGGGATTATATGAAAAGAGTAAGTTTAAAACCACTGGAAGTTTCGGATGCCGGAGAAGTGTATGAATTATGCAGGGGAACTTTTCGGGAAGAATATCATATTACGGAAGAACGTATTTTGGAAAGCTTATTTGAAGATCCTGATTTTTCCGCAGAGGAAAGCAAAAAAATTGTAGATGAAAAAAACGGAAGGATGATCGGTTTTATCGGAGTGAAGGTTTCCCATAACGAACAGTTATATCCTGCGTCTGCATGGATCAGTATTTTTGCCGTAAAAAAAGAAGAACAGGGAAAAGGTTATGGCACGATGGTCTTAAATCAGGTGTGCCAGTCACTTCATAAAAACGGAATCAACAAAATTTATGTCGGACAGGATTTTAACAATTTCTTTTCCGGAATACCGGATCCGGACGAAGGAAAAGAAATATTTTTCAAAAAAAATGGTTTTACCTTAAACAGGGACAGACATTTTGACCTGGAAGCAGATATTACAGATAATAGGCTGATAGACAGCTTTGATACAAGTTCTTTTGATAAAGAATTTACTGTGGCATCGTATAAAGACAACAAAAAGGAACTGCTCGGATTTTTAGAAAGAGAATTTCCGGGAAGATGGGTATTTGAGGCAAAGGAAGCTATCGCAGAAGGAAAGGATCCGGAGAGTATTGTCATTCTCTGGAATCAGGATAAGACGGAGATCGTCGGGTACTGCATGCTTTCTGTTGATGATAAGGGCTATGGTGGATTAGGTCCGATAGGAATTGCAAAAAAAATCAGGGGAAAACATGTTGGAGATTATATTTTAAATCAGTCGCTTCAACAGCTGCGAAAAATAGGTGCAGTCCGCGTGAATATTGACTGGACAATACTAAAGGATTTTTACGGACAGTTCGGATTCAAAGCAGAAAGGCTATATCTGGCAGCTTATAAAGAATTTGATAAATAAAGGGGATAGAAAGTTGAAGACGAAAATTGTATTATTGCCACTGGATGAAAGACCCTGCAATTATGAATTTCCGATGAAGTTATTCAGTCATGATAAGGTAGAAATCGTCAGACCGAAAAAACTCGGAAATAAAAAAACACCTGCTTCTTTTGAGACGATCGTTGAGTTTTTAAGAGAAGAGTGCAAAGACGCCAGCGGTCTTGTCGTGTCGATGGATATGCTTTTATATGGAGGGCTGATCCCATCGAGGCTTCATCACGAAGAGAAAGAAATTCTGTTAGAGAGAATTAAAATTTTAAAAGAGATCAGGGAAAGTAATAAAAACCTTATCATTTACGCATTTCAGGTTATTATGAGATGCCCGGATTATTCCAGTGATGATGAGGAGCCGGATTATTACCGCATTTACGGAAAAGAGATCAACGAGCTCGGAGTAGCGGTACATAAGAGCAGACTTGGAATCGAGAGTGATGTTCCGGTCAAAACGGCAATGGAAAAAGTAGATCCGAAGTGTCTGGATGATTATATCTCAAGGAGAGAGATCAACCGCTACATGAATGTGGAAACACTTCAAATGGCGAGAGACGGGTTGATCGATGCACTGGTCATTCCACAGGATGATTCCTCCAAATACGGATATGCGGCAATCGATCAAAAAGAGATCCGGGAGAAAATCAGTGAGTATAATATGGAAGATAAAGTACTCATGTATCCGGGTGCGGATGAGGTTGAACTGACATTGCTGGCAAGAATGCTCAATGTGCTTGCTGGCAGGCAGCCGAAAGTGTATGTGAAGTATACATCCGAGATGGCAAAAAATATTATTCCGTTATATGAGGGCTGCACACTTGCTAATACAGTAAAATATCATATATTATCGGCAGGATGCCTTGCGACAGAAAGCTATGAATCAGCAGATATCGTACTTTTTATGACGGCACCTGCAGGAGGAATGGAAGAGGCGATGGAACAGCCGTCTGAGAAGCTGGAGTACTGTGTGGAACGAAACATAGCAGAAATGTTTGAACTTTTAAAATACTGTATCAACCAGAAGAAAATCGTTACCATTGCTGACAATGCATATGCAAATGGTGGGGATCTTGGAATTGTTAAGATTTTAAACAACAATCACCTTCTGATGAAAGTGGATGGTTATGCAGGATGGAATACATCAGCGAATACACTTGGAACAGCCATTGCAGAGGGAGTAGACAGCTATCTTAACAAGGTAACAGAAGAACATCAGAGATTTCTGGCAGAGCGTTATGTGGAGGATGCAGGATATTGTTCTGTCGTGAGAAAATCAGTTACAGAAAAGCTACCAGAATCCATGAATTATTTTGATGTCAGAGAGCCAGATGGAATGGTTGCCTCTATGGTAAAAGAAGAATTACAAAAATTTATGGAGGAAAGTCTGTCCTCAATTTCAGACAGTGTAACGATAAAGAAGGTTTCTATGCCATGGAGTCGGATGTTTGAGGTAAATCTGGAGGTTGGATACGCCAATGATTAAATTTTTCCCGGAACATACAAACTGGTATAAGGGAAATCTTCACAGTCACACTACAAACTCGGACGGAGCATGGACTCCGGATGAGGCTGTGGAGCATTATAAAGCCAATGGGTATGCTTTTTTATGCTTAAGCGATCACAATTTGTATACAGATTACCGTTATAAATATAACAGTGATTTATTTTTGATTCTTCCGGGAACTGAGATTGCAGCAGTTCTTTTTGATGAAAAGGACGGATATTTAAAAATGCACCATTTGAATGGCATTTTGGGTACAAAGGCAATGCAGGAACAGGCAAAATCCGGGTTATTCCAACATATGGAGAGAATCGAACCAATTGTTGCATATGGTGACTGGGATGGAAGAAAAGTTACAGAAGAAATGGCGGAAAATCTCAGAGATCATGGATGCTTTATTACATATAATCATCCAGTCTGGTCGCGTGTCGAATCTCACGAGTTTGAGATAGATGGAATTTACGATTCACTCGAAATCTATAATTACAATACGGTAAATGAGAGTGGAACAGGATTTAATACCACATACTGGGATGAAATGTTACGAAAAGGTATGCATGTGAATGCGGATGCAGCGGATGATAATCATAATGGAAATTTCCCAGACAATTTTGGTGGCTATGTAATGGTGGCAGCGGAAAGTCTGACGCACGATAATATTTTGAATGCACTGATGGAAGGGAAGTATTATTCTGTAGGTGGAGTGGATGGACCACGGATAGATCAGATTATCATCGATGGAAGGAATGTAACAGTATCCTGCAGTCCGGTAGAACGTGTGAATATAATAGCCGGTGGTTATGTAGGAGCAGGAACTACAATAATGGCTCCAAAGGGAGAAAAGATTACAGAGGCGAGCATGAGATTGGACGGTACTGAGACATACATCCGTGTGGAATGTGTGGATGAACATGGAAGAACAGCATGGTCAAATCCATATAAAATGATGACAATATTGTGAAACGTGAATATTTCGTATATGGTCAAAGAAAGGTAACTTTTGCAGTTTATGTAAAAAAAACAACCATTTATGCCATTTTTCATTTTATAAATAAAATCCATGCTACCATTATGCTAACAAAAAATAATAGCAGCATGGGTTTTATTTTTTTATTGTTGTGATCCAGATAACACACATTTTTGTATTAATAACACAACAAATAAAATCCGTGAGCACCAAAAGAACAGGAGAACGAAAAATGAGCTTAAAATATGGGGAAATCATAAAACAGATGTCTCTGGAAGAAAAAGCACTGATGATGTCCGGTAAAAATACATGGGAGACTGTAGATTTTGAGAAGTACGGGATCCCATCCATGGCAATGTCCGACGGACCTCACGGATTAAGACGTCAGGCCGGTGCAGGAGACCACCTTGGATTAAATGCCAGCCTTCCGGCAACCTGTTTCCCGACCGCAGCTACGATCGCAAACAGCTGGGATGAAAAATTGGGGGAGGAGATCGGTACTGCACTTGCAGAGGAAGCGGTGACCATGGATGTCAATGTCATCTTAGGACCGGGACTTAACATTAAGAGAAGCCCGCTCTGTGGACGTAACTTTGAGTATTTTTCCGAAGATCCGTATCATGCAGGAAAAATGGCAGCCGCTTATGTAAAAGGTATCCAGAGCAAGGGAATCTCAGCATGTCCAAAGCATTTTGCGGCAAACAGCCAGGAACTCCGTCGTATGGCAAGCGACTCTGTTGTCGATGAGCGTACATTCCGGGAAATCTATACCACCGGATTTGAAATCGCAGTCAAAGAGGGAAAATCCAAATCCATCATGTCTTCTTATAATGAAGTAAACGGTGTCTATGCAAATGAGAATCGTCATATGTTACAGGAAATCTTAGTCGATGAGTGGGGATTTGACGGCTATGTCGTATCCGACTGGGGTGGAAGCAACGACCATGCACTCGGCGTTATGAACGGAAGCCACCTTGAGATGCCGGGAACCGGAAAATCAGGCATGCGTGATATTGTCCGTGCGGTAAAAGACGGCACATTACCGGAAGAAGTATTAGATCAGCGTCTGGATGAACTGTTAAATGTTGTTTTTGCAACCCATCAGGCAACAGTTGATGGAAAAGGCAAAAAATTTGATGTTGAAGGACACCATGCATTAGCAAGAAAAGCAGCCGAAGAAAGTGTTGTTTTACTGAAAAACAGTAATAATATCCTGCCATTAAAACCGGGAACAAAAGTAGCCGTGATCGGTGATTTTGCAAAGACTCCGCGTTATCAGGGCGCAGGTTCTTCCCTTGTAAATCCGACCAGACAGCCGGAATCCATCTTAGATGTGATCGCAGACAGCGGACTTGTAATGACCGCTTATGAGCAGGGATATATCCGCAACCGTAAACCGAATGCAGCACTTGCAAAATCAGCAGTGGAAGCAGCAAAGAATGCAGACGTTGTTCTTGTTTTTGCAGGATTGGATGAGATCAGCGAGTCCGAGGGACTTGACCGTATCCATATGCATATGCCGCAGGCACAGAATGAACTGATCGATGCGATCACAGCCGTGAATACCAATGTGGTTGTTGTTCTCTCAGCAGGATCTTCTATTGAAATGCCGTGGTTTGACTATGTAAAAGGTATCGTTCACGGATATTTAGGTGGTCAGGCAGGCGCATCTGCAATGATGAATGTCCTCACCGGAAAGGTATGCCCATCCGGAAAATTAAATGAGACTTATCCACTTCACTATGAAGATACTCCTGCATTCCACTACTATCCAAGCAAGGAGCGCAGCAGCGAGTACCGCGAGGCTCTCTATGTGGGATATCGTTATTATACAACGGTCGGCAAAAAAGTCCGTTTCCCATTTGGTTATGGATTGAGTTATACAACTTTTGCATACAGCAATCTCTCCGTTGACAAAGACGGCGTGACCTTCACGATCAAAAACACCGGAGATGTGGAAGGAACAGAAATTGCGCAGCTTTATGTCGGAAAACAGTCCGAGACGATTTTCCGTCCGGTCCGTGAGTTAAAAGGTTTTGCGAGAGTGACATTAGCTCCTGGCGAGGAAAAATCCGTGCATATTGCATTTGATGACAAGACCTTCCGCTTCTATGACACAAGAACGGATACATGGGAAGTAGAATCCGGTAATTATCAGATCATGGTAGGAACGGATGCAGATACCATGGTATTAGAAGGCAGCTTGGAAATTGCCGGAACTGTGGCAGACGGTGGTTACAGCAAAGAGATTTTACCTGAGTATTTCAGCGGTAAGATTGAAAATGTAGATGATATTGAATACAGAGAACTTTATGGAAGAGAGATCCCGGATGGAAGCTGGAGCGGTGAGATCCGGATGAATGATGCAGTTTGCCAGCTCTACTACGGAAAGGGAATCTTAGGAAAACTGCTCTATGGAGTGCTCCGCATTTTGTTAAAGATCAGCGAGTGGCAGGGTAAACCGAACTTAAATGTTCTGTTCAACTACAATATGCCAATCCGAGGATATGCAAAAATGACAGGTGGTTTTGTCACAATGGAGATGGCGAGAGCCTTGACAGAGATGGCGAACGGACACCGGATCAAAGGAACGGCACATCTGATCAGGGCGGCAGTGAAGAGAGACTAATTGTATATGGGATGAAAAAAGTTCCGGGAACCAGATGGTTTCCGGAACTTTTTTTATTTACCATCATTTTACAGACGTTTTACAAAGGAAGATATTTAGATTTTACACGCTGCCTTTAAAGTAGTCATTGTCAATGAGGCAGAGACAAAAAAACAAAGATGGGAAACGCAAGATCCCATAAAGATTTGGAGGAAAATCAAAATGAAAAAGAAAGTAATCAGTTTATTCGTAACAGGAATGTTAGCGGTCAGCATGATCGCAGGATGCGGTTCTGATAACACAGCAGCAGATGCAGGCACAACAGCAGATGCTTCTGCAGATGCAGCAGCAGACACAACCGCAGAGGAAACACCAACAGCAGACAGCGCAGACTTTGACGCAAGCGAATATGTCAACGTATTATCCCGCGAGGATGGTTCCGGTACAAGAGGTGCATTCATCGAGTTATTCGGAATCGAAGAAAAAGATGCAGACGGAAATAAAGTGGACAACACAACAGAGGAAGCGATCATCACAAACAGCACATCCGTAATGCTTACATCTGTAGCAAGTGATGAATATGCGATCGGTTATGTTTCCCTTGGTTCTTTAGATGAAACTGTAAAAGCAGTCAGCATTGACGGAGCAGAAGCAACAGTAGAGAATATCAAAAATGGTACATACACGATCGCAAGACCATTCAACATCGCAACAAAAGGTGAAGTAAGCGACATTGCACAGGATTTCATCAACTACATTATGAGTGCAGAAGGTCAGGCAGTCATCACAGAGAACGGTTATATCGGTTCCGATGATGCGGCAGCATTCGAATCTAACGGAGCAACCGGTAAAGTGACAGTCAGCGGTTCTTCTTCTGTAACACCAGTCATGGAAAAATTAAAAGAAGCTTACACAGCCGTAAACTCCGGTGCAGAGATCGAGATTCAGGAGAGTGACTCCACAACAGGTATGACAGATGCAGCAGCAGGTACAAGTGATATCGGTATGGCTTCCCGCGAATTAAAAGATTCTGAGACAGAGCAGGGACTTACCGCAACAACAATCGCTATGGATGGTATCGCAGTGGTCGTAAATCTTGACAACCCAACAGCAAACCTTACATCCGATCAGGTAAAAGGTGTCTATGTTGGCGACATCACATCCTGGGATGAACTTGCAGAATAAGTAATCAATGAAAATATCTGGTATGAAATAAAAAAACATCAGAGATAAGAAATTAAAAAATTACTGACAGAAGGGTCGGATGGAAAACTCCTCCGGCCTTTTTCGGAAATCAGGATATTTACAATTTGTAAAGCATTACATAATGATATGAAGCCTGCACTGTCAGGCATTCCTCAGATTTTGGAGAACATAAATATATGAATATCAATAAATTAAAAGAAATTGTAATGAAATATGTATTTCTGTTTACCGCCATTATTTCCATTGTAGCAGTTGTACTGATCTGCGTGTTCCTGTTCGCAAACGGGGTCCCGGCAATGAAAGAGATTGGATTTGCCAACTTCCTCGGAGGAACAAAATGGAAACCCGGCAACGGTTTATATGGTATCTTCCCGATGATCCTGGGAAGTATCTATGTGACGGGCGGCGCATTGGTGATCGGAGTTCCGATCGGAATTCTGATGTCCATCTTCATGGCACGCTTTTGCCCGGACAGATTACACAAGGTATTAAAACCGATTGTTGATCTGCTGGCTGGAATCCCTTCTATTGTTTATGGATTCTTCGGACTGGTTGTTATGGTTCCGTTTGTCAGGGAGCATTTCAAAGGTAATGGACAGAGTATTTTAACAGCAGCCTTGTTACTTGGAATCATGATATTACCTACAATTATCAGCGTGTCCGAGTCATCCATCCGTGCAGTGGAGGAGAGCTATTATGAGGGAGCGCTCGCACTGGGAGCCACACATGAGAGAAGTGTCTTTACGGTTGTTGTTCCGGCAGCAAAATCAGGTGTGTTTGCAGCAGTTGTACTCGGCGTAGGACGTGCGCTCGGTGAGACAATGGCAGTCATGATGGTAGTCGGCAATCAGGCGAGAGTGCCGGACAGTATTTTCAAAGGTGTGCGTACACTCACAACGAATATCGTACTTGAGATGGGATATGCCACGGATCTTCACCGGGAAGCATTAATTGCTACAGGCGTAGTTCTGTTTGTGTTTATTCTTATTATTAATATATCGTTTTCTATTTTGAAACGTAGAGGAAAGGAGTAGAGGCAGTATGGAAAAAAATATCACTCCGATCAATCAACTGTCGTGGAAAGACAGATTGAAATCTTATAAAAAACATCCGGGTTCTTTTATTTTACTGCTTCTGGTGGGAGCCTCGGCAGTGATCACCGTGACAGTGCTTGTTTATCTGGTGGGCTATATTTTGATCCACGGTGTTCCGTATTTAAGACCAAGCCTGTTTGCACTGACTTACAATTCCGATAACGTGTCAATGATGCCGGCGATCATCAACACGATCACAATGGTATTGCTCGCACTGCTTTTTTCTGTTCCGTTTGGAATCGGAGCGGCAATTTATCTTGTCGAATATGCAAAAAAAGGAAATAAACTCGTTGAGCTGGTGCGTATCACGGCAGAGACATTGACCGGTATCCCATCCATTATCTATGGACTGTTCGGTATGTTGTTTTTCGTGACAGCGTTGCATTGGGGATATTCCATGTTAGCCGGTGCGGCAACGCTTGCGATCATGGTTCTACCGGTCATTATGAGAACGACGGAGGAAGCGCTTTTGTGTGTGTCGGATATGTACCGTGAGGGAAGCTTCGGACTTGGCGCAGGAAAGCTCCGTACCATCTTTAAAATCGTACTTCCAACGGCGATTCCGGGTATTTTGTCCGGTATCATCCTTGCGATCGGACGTATCGTAGGAGAGACAGCGGCACTGATCTATACGGCAGGAACTGTTGCGGAGGCAGCAGGCGTCATGGATTCCGGACGAACCCTTGCGATTCATATGTATTCGCTGTCGAGAGAGGGACTTCACACGAATGAGGCATATGCAACAGCAGTCGTTCTTCTGATCGTGGTATTGCTGATCAATGGTTTGTCTTCCCTGATCGCAAGAAAATTAGAAGCTACTACGAAGTAGGCATATAACAAAATCAATCAATGACGTATTAGAAATATATAAGAGCAAAGATACACAGTGATTTAAAATAGAAGTAAAAACGAGGAAACAATATGAGTGAAAAATTTAAAATTTCAAACCTTGATTTATATTATGGTGATTTTCATGCGTTGAAAGATATCAATATGAGCATCCATGCAAACGAGATTACAGCTTTCATCGGACCATCCGGCTGTGGAAAATCGACCTTTTTAAAAAGCCTGAACAGAATGAATGACCTGGTGGAAGGATGTAAGATCACAGGAAATGTCCTGTTGGATGGCGAGGACATTTATAAGGGTATGGATGTCAATCTTTTACGAAAAAGAGTCGGCATGGTATTTCAGAAGCCAAATCCGTTCCCGATGAGTATTTACGATAATATCGCATATGGACCGAGAACCCATGGTATCCGCTCCAAAGCAAAATTAGATGAGATCGTGGAAAAATCCCTGCGTGATGCAGCAATCTGGGATGAAGTGAAAGACCGTCTGAAAAAAAGCGCACTCGGCATGTCCGGTGGACAGCAGCAGAGATTATGTATCGCAAGGGCACTGGCAGTGGAACCGGAAGTCATCCTAATGGACGAACCGACTTCCGCACTTGATCCGATCTCAACATCCAAGATCGAGGATCTTGTCATTGAACTGAAAAAACAGTACACCATCGTCATGGTCACACACAATATGCAGCAGGCTGTGCGTGTTTCGGATAAAACCGTATTCTTCTTATTAGGAGAGGTGATCGAGGCTGGCGAGACAGAAAAATTATTCTCAATTCCACAGGATAAACGTACCGAGGACTATATCACAGGACGTTTTGGTTGACATAAATAAAAAGGAGAGAATGATATGAGAAATCGATTTGACAGACAGTTATTAGAATTAAATAATGAATTGATCCAGATGGGAAGCCTGATCGAGCAGGCGATTGAGATGGGGATATCAGCACTGGTAAAGCAGGATGTAGAAAAAGCAGAGCAGGCGATCAAATTTGACGTGGAAGTAGACGAACAGGAGAAAACGATCGAATCTCTCTGCATGAAACTGCTGCTGCAACAGCAGCCGGTAGCAAAAGACTTAAGATTAATTTCCGCAGCATTAAAAATGATCACGGACATGGAGCGTATCGGCGATCATGCAGCGGATATTTCGGAGATGACCATTTTGATGGCAGATTCCGATTATGAAAAAAGCGCCATTAATATGGAAGTAATCAAAGAGATGGCAAAAGAGACAACCGATATGGTCATCAAGAGCGTGGATGCTTTTGTCAACAAAGATCTCGAACTGGCACGCTGGGTCATCAACCGTGATGATGTGGTGGACGATCTTTTTGACAGTTTCAGGAAAGAACTCATTCAAAAAATCAATGAGAATGTAAAAAATGGTGAGATGGCAACGGATATGCTGATGGTTGCAAAATATTTTGAGCGGATCGGAGATCATGCAACCAACATCGCAGAATGGGTGATCTATTCTATTACCGGAAAACACGAGGACGAATAAATTTTAAGAAAACTTTTCCCTTACAGACATAAAAAAGGTATGCTAAAAGACTCCTGATTGCGATTTTACATAGATTTTACATAAAACCGACATAAGATTTACATGTAGTTTATAATATGGAATCGAAATGTAAACAATAACCTAGTATATGTCTATGTAAGGGAGAGATTATGAATATTTTTGGAATTCTGACAATGATCGGCGGTCTGGCAATGTTCCTGTACGGAATGAGTGTTATGGGTGGCGGTCTTGAAAAAATGTCCGGCGGAAAATTGGAGCGTATCTTAGAGAGCCTGACCTCGAATCCGTTTAAAGCGGTATTGCTTGGAGCCGGTGTGACAGCTGTGATCCAGTCATCCTCAGCTACGACGGTCATGGTTGTCGGTTTCGTAAATTCGGGCATCATGAAACTGTCGCAGGCGATCGGGATCATCATGGGTGCAAACATTGGTACGACAGTTACCTCATGGCTTTTGAGCCTGACCGGGATCGAGAGTTCCAATTTCCTGATCAGTATGTTAAAACCGTCCTCTTTTTCACCGGTTCTCGCACTGATCGGTATTATTATGTATATGTCCGGCAAGGACAAAAAGAAAGATATCGGTGAAATCTTACTTGGATTTGCAATCTTAATGTTTGGTATGGAGACAATGAGCGATGCAGTAAAGCCGCTTGCGGATGTGCCGGAGTTTACGGATATTCTGACGATGTTCAACAATCCGGTATTCGGCGTGTTAGCAGGAGCGCTGCTCACCGCAGTCATTCAGAGTTCTTCGGCTTCTGTTGGTATCCTGCAGGCATTGTCTGTCACAGGAGCATTTACTTACGGTTCGGTTATTCCGATTATCTTAGGACAAAATATCGGAACCTGTGTCACAGCGATGATCTCAGCGATCGGTGCAAACCGGGGCGCAAAGAGAACCGCATTCGTGCATTTATATTTCAACATTATCGGAACCTTATTATTCCTTACAGTATTTTATATCGGAAATGCAATCTTTCGTTTTGAATTTGTCGGGGAGACGGTAGGAGTTGCAGGGATCGCACTGATCCACAGTATTTTTAATGTATTTACAACTGTAGTATTATTTCCGTTTATCCGTGGGTTGGAAAAACTGGCTTACCTTACAATCCCGGAATCTGACGAGGAAAAATCTGCCAAAGAAGATGTGTTTGCCATTTTAGACGAGCGTTTTGTGAGCAGTCCGGCATTTGCGATCGAGCAGTGTAAAACGTTAGTAAACCAGATGGCAGAGATCACAAAAAACAGTTTTATCGAGGCAATGGAATGTATCAAAGAGCCATCGGATCGGAAATTTGCGGAAGTGATCGCAAAAGAAAACCGCGTAGATGTGTATGATGATAAGATCAGCGCCTATCTGACGAAATTAAACAGTGGGGATCTCTCTTATACGGACAGTCTGCGGGTAACTTCACTTTTACACTGTCTGACGGATTTCGAGAGAATTTCCGATCATGCGGTAAATGTGGTAGAATGTGTACAGCAGATGCAGAAAGAGGATGCAAAGTTTTCTAAGAAAGCGGAGGAGGAGATGAACATTTACTCCAAAGCCGTGCGGGATATCTTAGAGAGAACGACCGGAGCGTTTATCAATACCGATATTCCACTTGCGCGTTCCGTGGAACCGTTAGAGGAAGTCATTGACGGCCTGAATAAAACGGTAAAAAAACATCATATGAAGCGTCTGCGCAAGGGAAAATGCACGATCGGACTTGGACTGGTACTCTCGGATCTTGCCATGAACTACGAGCGTGTTGCCGATCACTGCTCCAATATCGCAGTATATATGATGCAGTTAAATGATACCGGTCTGGAGGAACACAGTTTTACAGAGCAGATGGATGAAAAAGAGAGTGCAGAGTTTACAAAACTGGAAAATGAATTCGAACAAAAATATGAGATAGATTAAATCTGGGAAGAAATTCGCAGCACAATATTTGTGTTGCGAATTTTTCGTGAATCCGGGAAAGACTTATGGAAAAAACAAAGCAGGCTGTATTATAATTTATTTACAAAGCGAACAGTGGGAGGAAACGGCTATGGCAACAATCTATATAGTAGAAGATGATGTAAATATCCGCGAGATCGAGCGCTATGCGTTAAAAAACAGCGGATATCAGGTAGAGGAATTTGAGTGTGGGGCAGACCTTTTCAAGCGGTTAGAGAGCAAAGTCCCGGCTCTGATCTTGTTAGATATCATGCTTCCGAATGAGGATGGACTTGATATTCTGACCAAAATCCGTGCAGATAAAAACACAGCAAAAGTGCCGATTATTATGGTGACGGCAAAAACATCCGAGCTTGACAAAGTAAAAGGGTTAGACCTCGGAGCGGACGATTACATTTCCAAGCCGTTTGGTGTGATGGAACTGATCTCCCGTGTCAAAGCGTTATTGCGCAGAACGATGAATACGCAGGAAGAATCACAGATCTCCTACGGGAATATTCTGGTGGATAATGATAAACACGCCGTTTACGTGGATGGAGAACTGTGTGAACTCACCTACAAAGAATTTGAACTTTTAAAATACCTTGTCATCAACAAGGGAATCGTGTTGTCAAGGGATAAGATCATGAACCAGGTGTGGGGGTTTGACTATGAGGGTGAGAGCCGGACAGTCGATATGCACATCAAGACATTGAGACAGAAACTTGGAGAGGCGGGAAGCCATATCAAGACAGTGCGCAATGTTGGTTACATGGTGGAGTGACGTCCGTTAAGGAGCAGGAAAAAGGCAGGACAGGCGTAAGACGGTGATAGGATGAAAAAGAAAATCAACAGCAAATTTATGCTGATCTCAGCAATTGCAATTATTGTCATGGCAATCTGCGCCATGGTACTTTTTTATGATATATTGAAAAAACAGATTTTTGACGATTTAAAGGCAAATGCCCATGTGATCTCCATGATGAAACCGGAGGATCTGCCGGATGAGATCAACTATAATCTGAATAAAGATGGGCTGCGTATCACGCTGATCAATGAGGATGGAACCGTCATCTATGACAGCATGGAAGACGAGTCGAAGATGGAAAATCACAGGGAACGTCCGGAGATCGTTTCTGCATTGGCAGCCGGAGAGGGGCGTGCAATGCGGAAATCGACTACGTCCACAAAACATACTTTTTATTATGCAATGAGAACAGATGACGGAAAAGTTCTGCGTATTGGAAAAGATAGTAACAGCATCTACAGTCTGATCATCAAGATGGTATATCTCACGTTGTCTGTGGGATTCTGCGTATTTGTATTATGTACAGTTCTTGCACACCGGCTTACCAAACGTCTTGTGGCACCGATTGAAAAGATGGCGGACAATATTGTGCTGCTGGAAGAAAATGATGTTTACGATGAGATGAAGCCATTTGTTGCGACCATCAAGCAGCAGCATGTGGACATCTTAAAACATTCCCAGATGCGTCAGGAATTTACCGCAAATGTTTCCCACGAATTAAAGACGCCGCTCACCGCGATTTCCGGTTATGCAGAACTGATTGCAAGTGGAATGACAAGCGGGGAGGATACCATTCATTTTGCCACGGAAATCCATAAGAGTGCGGAGCGTCTGCAATATCTGATCAATGATATCATCAAGCTTTCCGAGTTAGACAGCGACGACACAAAGATCGAGTTTGAGACGTTAGACCTCCATGAGATGGCGTTAAACTGTCAGGCAATGATGGAGATCCCGGCGGAAAAGAACGAGGTGACGGTGGAAGTACAGGGAGATTCCGCTGAGATCAGGGGAAACAGAAACCTGATCGACGAACTGATCTACAATCTGTGCAGCAATGCGGTGCGTTACAATAAAAAGGGTGGGAAAGTGACGATCATGACGGGCACGGAGAATGGATACCCGATGCTGACCGTGAAAGACACAGGGATCGGTATCCCAAAAGAAGCGCAGAAGAGAGTCTTTGAACGTTTCTACCGCGTGGACAAGAGCCGTTCAAAATCGACCGGCGGCACAGGACTGGGGCTTGCCATCGTAAAGCATATCGTAGCGCAGCATGAGGCGCAGATTTCTCTGGAAAGTGAGGAGGGTGCCGGTACGGAGATTAAGGTGACGTTTTTAAAATAATTAGAAAAGATGAGCTTCTGATTTTATATCGGAGGCTTATTTTATATAAAAACGTGAAAAAATATGTGATTTAGCTGTGAAAAACGTGATAAAAACATATAAAAAGATCAAAAAAACGTGAAAATTAAAATTCAAAGAAAAAACTATAGCAGTCTTTTCCATTTTTGTGTTATTATAGAAAGACAGTCATAACGACAGTACCAATGAAAATGAAAGGACAGAGTAAGTAGTAATATGTTTTCCGTATCAGACATTAAAGAGACAGTATATCCGGCGGCGTACCGGAGAGGGAAAGAGCTGTATGAGACGGCGGGGGTTTTTGATTTTTCCTATGAGTTGTATTTAGTGGATGAGCTGCCTGTGGCAGATGTCAGGGCAAAAGTTCGTGGAATCAATCAGGAGTATTATGAAGTGACAGCCACTATCGACGAGGAGTTCGGGGATGTGACGAACTGCAACTGCGGATGTGAGGCTTTTTATAATTATGAGGGGATGTGCAAGCATTGTGTAGCAATGCTTTTGAATTATGTAAACAAGAGAACTCCAATGGAGATTCTCAGGTTAAAACAGGGACAGAGCACGGAGACACCGGAAGCAGGGGAACATCCGGTGGGGAAGATGGAGACGACAGCGCCGTTGAAAAATCTGCTGAGCCAGTATTCCATGCGTGCAACGTCCAAATATATGTTGCCGGAAACCATTTACGGAAAAGTAGAGTTAGAACCTTACTTTGAGATGGATTACGGCTATGCAAGACTGGAATTTAAGATCGGAATGGAAACAAAGTATGTGTTAAAAAATATTTCTGCGTTTTTACATTCTGTTCAGGTCAACGAGAAAGTGCATTACGGCAAAAAACTTGATTTTTATCATCACATGGAAGCTTTTTCGGAGGATGCAAAGCGTCTGATCCGGTTTATGCAGCAGCAGGATGATGATAAAAAGCGCCAGAGTAAGTTCCATGCTTATTATGCCTACACCGGCGGCTATGAGCGTACCATGGAGTTGGACGGTGTGGGGATCGACCGGTTTTTGGAAGCGGTGAAAGGAACTCCTTTTCATGCAACGATTGGTTATGATATGAATGAAAGCTACATCTATAATGGAACAAAACGCAAACCAAAACTGACGCTGAAAGGTGGAAGTGCGGGAGCGTTTCTCTGCATGGAAGATCTGCCGATGATCGAGGGCGACAAGTATTATTACTTTTATGAGGATGGGGAGATTTTCCTCGGAGAGCCATTGTTGAAAGGAAAAGTATCAGACTTCTTCCAGTTTTTACACCGCCAGGTAGGGGGAGACTGCTATATTGCAGCAGAAGAGCTCGCAATGTTCTGCAGAGATCTTCTGCCGATGGTGCGGGAGAGCTTCGATGTGATTCCGGAAGGTTTTGATGAGGCACTTTATGTTCCGCCGAAGCCGGAATTCGAGTTATATCTGGACCGCCAGGCAATGGATGTTGTCGGAGCGAAGCTGGTCGCAGTATATGGAGATAATAAATACAACGTGCTTGCCAAAGTAGAACCGGGCGAGGTGCGTGATCTGTCAGAGGAGCTGCGCATCAAGAGCCTTGTGGAACCGTATTTCAATGAGTATGACCATTCGAAGACATTTTTTGTCATTGCAAAAGACGAAGATCTGCTCTATCAGCTCGTGGCAGGTGGATTGCAGCGTTTAAGCCATTTTATGGCAATTTACACGTCGGACAAGTTCCGCAATATGAAAGTGGTCAATGCGCCGAGCGTATCCGTGGGTGTCTCCTTAAAGAGTGACCTTCTGGAATTAAAGGTACACTCCGATGAGATGTCCTCCGAGGAGCTGGCATATCTGCTTTCCAAGTACGACAGAAAGAAAAAGTATATCCGTCTGAAAAACGGGGATTTCTTAGATATCAAAGAGGATGGGATCAGTGCGCTTGCAGAAGTCAGTGAGGACTTACAGCTTACCGAGGCAAGCCTGAAAAAAGGAACGGTCGTGATCCCAAAATACCGCGCTATGTATCTGGATGCAGCACTGAAAAATAACCAGCTGCTGTCCATCGAGAAAAACAGGGAATTCAAAGGCATGGTGCGGAACATGAAGACCATCGAGGACAGCGATTATGAGGTGGTGGATTCCCTGAAAAATGTTATGAGAAACTACCAGAAAAACGGTTTTCTCTGGCTGAAAACGCTGCGGGAGAACGGTTTTGGCGGAATCCTTGCGGACGATATGGGACTTGGAAAAACGCTTCAGGTAATAAGCCTTCTTCTGGCAGAGCGTCAGGATTATGATGCCGGGGAGAAGGAGCGCCGCAGATCACTTATTGTATGTCCGGCATCTTTAGTTTATAACTGGCAGAAAGAGATTGAACGTTTTGCACCGGAACTTGAGACTGTGACGATCACAGGAAGTGCACCGGAACGAAAAGATATCATCCGGCACACCACGGATGGACAGATCCTCATCACATCCTATGATCTGTTAAAACGTGATGTGGAGTATTACAAAAACATTGTGTTTGCAGTCCAGGTCATTGATGAAGCTCAATATATTAAAAATGCCGGAACGCAGGCGGCAAAAGGCGTCAAGAAGATCACGGCAGCCTTTAAGCTGGCGCTGACCGGTACACCGATCGAGAACCGCTTAAGTGAGCTTTGGAGTATCTTTGATTACCTGATGCCGGGATTTTTGTATACATATCAGAAGTTTCGTGAGGAGATCGAGACACCGATCGTTGTGAACAAAGATGAGAACAAGATGGAACGTTTACAGCGCATGATCCGTCCGTTTATCCTGCGCCGGTTAAAAGGTGATGTACTAAAAGATCTTCCGGAAAAACTTGAAGAGAATGTTTATGCGAAGATGGAGGGCGAACAGCTGGCTCTTTATGATGCGCATGTGCAGCAGATGAAGCAGATGCTAGACGGCAAGAGCGAGGCGGAATTCAAGTCCAACAAGATCCAGATCCTTGCAGAACTTACAAAACTGCGTCAGCTCTGTTGTGATCCGGCACTTTTATTCGAAGATTACAAGGGCGAATCCGCAAAAGTCCAGATGTGTATGGATCTGATCGGGAACGCAGTGCACGGTGGACACAAGGTGCTGTTATTCTCCCAGTTCACGACCATGTTAGACCGTCTGGCGGAACAGCTGAAAAAGCTGGGCATTGATTACTACATGCTCACCGGCTCCGTCAATAAGGAAAAACGTATGCAGATGGTAGACAGCTTCAACAAAGATGATGTCCCGGTGTTCTGTATCTCTTTAAAGGCAGGAGGAACCGGATTGAACCTCACCGCAGCGGACATCGTCATCCACTACGATCCATGGTGGAATGTTGCCGTGCAGAATCAGGCAACTGACCGTGCACACCGTATCGGGCAGAAGAATGTCGTGACGGTTTACAAACTCGTCTCCCAGGGTACGATCGAGGAGAAGATCATTGATATCCAGGAGAAAAAGAAAAAGCTTGCCGAGCAGGTGCTGGAGGGCGAGGGAATGGATTCCGTAGTATTCACAAAAGAGGAGATCATGGAACTTCTCGGCTGATCATAAAAAAACACAAGTCATTGAATTGCAATTATTACAAAAGTAATTCAATGGCTTTTTTGTATCAAAATCACATAATTATTAAGTTCAAATAGAAATTACTCGACTGTTCCTGTTTGATGTGTTAGTATATAAAGAATTAGTGAATTTACTATAAAAAGTAATGTGTGAAGCATGATTGTACCTGTGAGAAGGTCGAATATATACAAACATTTCATTAAAATGGGGAAAAGAAAAATGAGAAAAAGACATACTTTAAAGAACGAGCTGACAGTATTTATGTTGCTCGCATCAGTAGTTACATTAACGCTGGTTGCGATAGCAGTTTGTTATGTCTTTTTCTCATTTTTTTTCAAAAATACGCAGGAAGATATAGAATATGTGCTTAATAATACTACTCAACAATATCAATCTCATATGCAGTTTATAGAAGATGGGGCAATTTCTATAAGGCATAACAGTTTATTGGGGGATTTTTTTCAAACAGATTCGTATGATGCAGATATCGCAAAAGAACAATTAATGTATAGTATGGGGTTGTTTGCAGACAGAAATCAAGTGAATCAACAACTGCCATTTGTTACGAGTGTTTATTTATTCAATAACTGGGATCAGTGTATCAAGGAATATTACTATGCAATTACGTTAGCTTCTGAGAAGCAACAGGAAAAATCTTATACAAATATGCAACAATGGTTCAAGAAAGATAGAAATCAATATGCATGTGTAACGGATAGTGATAATCTTAATATTCTTTTTCGCATATATGATGATGATATGAAAGAAAAGGGCATTGGAATAGCCCAAATTAGTCTTGAAGCAATAGAGGGAATATTTGAAGATATAGAAGGTTATCAGGATTATTCATGGAGTATATTGTCACACAATAATTTAATGTTAGTGTCAGGAGGAGATGCAACACAAAATGATCTATTGAAAGAAAAAGTTGTATCTTGGAGTGGAAATAAGAATGTGGAAGGAAGGAAAGTAATTGTCAGTGCTGATGCGAGTGGTTTTGGATTAAGAACGATCATTGCAGTGGGGCAGAATAATATTCTGGCAATCTTACGTCCGACACTAATTATCTTTTTAGTGGGATTGGTAATTGTATTAATATTGACTTTTTTGGTATCTTATGGAATCAGTTATCGTTTTACAAAACCTGCAGCTAGAATGATCGCCAATATTCGAGCATTTGGAAGAAAGGAATTGAACGTAAGAATGGAGGATTCTTCTATACAGGAATTCCATGATATCGGACAGGTGTTCAATGAAATGGCAGATAGAATCGAATACCTGATTACGGAAGTATATGAAAAACAGTTATTGGCAACGCAATCACAGGTGAAATATTTACAGTCTCAGCTTAATCCTCATTTTCAGTTTAATATTCTTGCAATGCTCAGTTTAAAGGCAAAAATGGCTGGGAATGAGGAGTTATATGAAAGTTTGAATGCTTTTTCCAAACTAATGCAGGGAAAGATTTTCCGTGAAAAAGAAATAAGAATAAAAGTGAGAGAAGAACTGGAAATTGTTCAATTCTATTTGTTTTTGCAAAAGGAACGCTATCAAGATAAATTAACTTATGAAATCAATATAGAAGACGAGCAAATAAAAGAGAATCTGATTCCAAGACTTTTGATTGAACCGCTTGTGGAGAATGCTGTGTCGCATGGTTTGGAACCCAAAAAGGAAAGTGGAATCATAAGGGTATGCATGTATGAGGAGAATTTCATTGAAGAGAATGATGAAATAAAAAAACAAAAGAAAACTTCCAAAATACTTCATATTATTGTTGAGGATAATGGTGTTGGTATTGATTATGAAAAAATGAATGAGAAACCGACAGAAGAAGTTCAACAGCCGGAGAAGATAGATCACACTCATACAGGATTTGAAAATACTCGGAAAATGTTACAAATTTTGTATGGTGATAATTATAAATTTAACATTTGGAGTGAGAAAGGAAAAGGAACAAAAATTGAAATAATTCTTCCGGCAGAAAGAGGGGAAATACCATGTGGAAAGTAGTAGCGGCGGATGATGAAGGATATATAAGGGAAGCATTAAAAAAGTTGATAAATTGGGAGAAAATGAATTGCGATTTGGTGTCAGTTCTTGAGGACGGACAAGAGCTTATCCAATGTATAGAGAATGAATCTCCAGATATAGTGATCACAGATATTCAGATGCCGGGGGTAAACGGTTTAGAAGTGTGTAAATATTTATATGAAACTAGACCGGAAACACAGGTGATAATATTAACAGCATATTCAGATTTTGATTATGCCAAATTTGCGATCAAGTATAATGCATGTGAGTACGTTTTGAAGATATCCATTATGGATGAACTTCCAGAAGCATTAGAAAAAGCAACGGGAAAATTAACTCAATTAAAGAAAGAAATTGAGAAAGAGGAGAGTGCTGTATCAGAACAAAGAACGCTCCTTCAGCAGATCGATCAGTATGTAGAACAAAATTTTAAAAATAAAATATCGTTGGATGAGATTGCAGATGAATTACATGTAAATAGGAGTTATTTAAGTAGATTTTATAAAAATAAAACAGGAATAAATCTGTTTGATACAATATTGAATCTTCGAATAGAAGCGGCAAAGGAATATCTTTTAAATACAGATATGAAAACTTATGAAATTTCGGAAGCGATTGGAGTTGACGATGCAGGATATTTTTCGAAGATGTTTAAAAAAATTACTGGGGTTTCACCTAAAGAATTTAGGAAGCAGGGGAAAGATGAAAAAAACTACTAAGTGGCTAATGACCCTGATGCTAATTTTAGGAGTTGGTTGTATTTTAGAAGGGTGCGGAAAAGAGAGCAATCACAGTGTTACTATCACGTTGATCCATGCCTGGGGAGGCACAGAAGAAGACCATGTTGCAATGAGAGAGATTTATGAAGAATTTCAGGAAGAAAACCCAGATATTAATTTACAGATGATTTCTATGCCAACAAGAGAAGACATGATGAGAAAAGTAGAAGATATGATAATGGTCGGTAATATACCAGATATTGTATCTTTTAGTGGAACAGGTGAAAATAATACCTATGATTTTATGATTGAAAATAATATGGCACTAGATATCTATCCATATATGCAACAAGATCAAGAATTTGCTGATAGTATTTCAGAAGTAAATAAAGAATACTGGAGTACAGAAAATGGAGAGTTGTACTCTGTGGCAGATGCACGAATGTTAAGCGGAGGATATTGGTATAATGAAGATATTTTAAAGGCAGCAGGAATTGAGAAAGTACCAAAAAGTTGGGATGAATTTCAAACAATGTGTGATCAGATTAGTGAGTGGGCGTTAAATGAAAAAAATGAAGTAAAAGCACTCCAACCAACGGCAGAAGGATATTTATACTGTATGGATCACATGTTAGCTGGAAGTGAGGATTCTCGATTTGAAGGACATAATCTTATATTTCAGGATGAAATTTTCAATAATGCAATAAATCGGATGAAACGAATGTATAATTCGGCTATTTCTGAAAACGCTGAATATAGTTATCGAGATGAGACTCATCTTTTTAATGAAGGAAAACTGGCAATTTATATTAATGGAGTATGGGGAGCACCGATGATTTCAAAGCAAATTGATGCTAAATATGCACTCTTACCAACAGACGGGGGAGAGTCAATGTCATGTATTTCTTCTGGTTTAGGGTACGTTTTAGGTAATAGTGGGAATGAAGAAAAAGAAAAAGCAGCAGTTAAATTTTTAAAGTACATGCTTAGCAAGAAGGTTCAGACGAAAATTCTTGAAAAGACAGAGCAAATTCCGGCAAATCCAGATATATCTTTGGAATCTTATAAGGAGAGTAAAGGCAGATTGTATCAGGCGGCTACACTTGTTCTTGAGACAGACGAAAAAATAGAGGTTCCGAATAATATTTGGTCAGCCGAACAAAAGGATTATTTTATAAAAACCATTTTTGATGTACTAACAGGAACTCTATCTATACAGGAATTTGAAGAAGGTTTAGAAAATAAATAAAAATAGAATATGTGCATGTTGACTCGGAAATAGAGGTGACATGCACTTTTTTTGTACAAAAATACGAAAAAATTGACAAAAGGTAAATATTTTACGTATTTGATTTGGCAATATGTAAATATTATACGGTTTATAGTCAACCGTATATATTCAAAATGAATAAAAATAAATGTAGAATACACTTAACAAATACAACCGATATAAAAGGAGGAAAAAATGAAAAAAAAATTAGTTAGTGTATTGTTAGTAGCAGCAATGGGAGCATCTGTTTTAGCTGGATGTGGTAGCAGCTCGGTAAAAGAAGATGGAGGAGAGAAGAAGAGCGAATCTAGTGGTAACAATGTTCTGGAGTTCTATCATGGATATTATCAGGATGAAAGTGAGTGGGCTGCGGCGCAGGTAATGAGAGATATTTATGACGAATTTGCGCAGGAACATGCAGATGGAGATGTAACTTTTAAACCGATTGCTGTTGAAAACAGAGATGATATTGTAAGTGCGCAGGTTGCGGGTGGTTCTTTCCCGGATATGGTAGATGTTGGTGGCGGTGGAGTACCGCAGGCAGCAATCTCACAGGATCTTGTTTATGACTTGAAACCATATATCGATGAAAATAATTTGCAGGATGCAGTAGGACTTAATTACACACAGCATGATCAGGATGGACATATTTATGCAGTGCATGATCAGATTGAAAGCCGTGGTCTTTGGTATAATTCAAGTATTTTTGAAAAAGCAGGTACTTCTACAGATGCATTTACAGATTGGAATACATTTGGAGATGCAATGACGAAGATTGCAGATCTGGGAGATGACGCTTATGGCTACATAGCGGGACAGGGTTCTAGCTATATTGTAAATGCAATTATGGCGTCTACAGATGCAGGAAAGAAAATGGTTGAATCTGAATTGACAGAAGAAACAATAAATTCAGATGAATTTGCTAATGCATTCAAAACAGCAGCAAAATTAGATCAGGCAAATGGATCTCAGCATACAACAGATGATAATGGAAATTTAATGGCTGAATTTAACACAAATGGAAAAGTTGGAGTACTTTTTAATGGTGTATGGAATGCAAGTGGAATTGATGCATCACTGGTTGATTCTATTGAACCAGCGTTATTCCCAGGCAATGTTGCGATTGCATCAGCAGGTGGTGGTCTTGCAGTAGCAAACAATATGAGCGAAGAGAAGACAGAACTTGCACTTGAGTTTATTAAATATATGACTAGTAAGGAAGTACAGGAAAAGATTTTTACTGAAGTTCAAGCAAATCCATGTAATACAACAGTTGATCTTAATGCACTTGCAGAAACAAGTGGGGATGCTGCAACAATAAAACTTGCGGAGGCGTGCTCACAGGTCAACTCAGCGGATACAGTTGTAATTAATATGAATTATACTTGGGGATCAGATGTTAATAAAGCAATTATTAATGCGTTGATGGAGTGTGCAGTTGAAGGAACAGACATTGATGCAAGATTCGAATCGCTTCAGAAAGAATTACTTGCATTGATTGGTTAATTAAAATTGATTTAGATGTTGATATGAGGGAGGGGAGAGAATATCCCTTCCCCTTTTTATCGGAGGGACCGAGTTGAAAGATAATATTTGTAAGAAGAAAAAAAATAAATTAGGAATAAAGCGTACAGGTTTTATTATTGCTTTTTTGACACCAACAATTATAGCGTTTTGTATTTTTTATCTGTATCCAATAATTACAGTATTCGTTACGTCTTTTTGTAAGTGGGATTATAGTAATATCACGTCTCCAGAATTCTTTGGATTTCAAGATTTATGGAATAATTATGAGTACATTTTTAAAAAATATCCATTTTTCTGGGAAGCACTTAAGAACTCTACTACATGGGCAATTCTTGGTGCAGTTGTTCAGATTCCAGTTGCTACATTAATAGCTCTGGCTTTGTCAAGAAAAATAAAGGGAATTAAGTTTGTACGGAACGTTTATATTATTCCTAATATGATCTCTACAGCAGCAATGGGAGTGATATTTTTACAGTTATATAATCCATCTTATGGAATTATCAATCCGATAATCAGATTGTTTAATAAGAATTTTACAGATAATATCCTTTTATTAAAAGGACCGGCATTTATAGCTATGACATGTGCTTATATTTTTTTTACTGGAACTACAACATTAATGATACTTGGAAATATTATGGCAGTTCCGGAAGAAGTAAGAGAGGCAGCAATGTTAGATGGAGCTAGCGGATTAAAGCAGGATTGGTTTATTACGATTCCAATGATAAAAGGAACATTAAAAACTGTGTCTATTCTTGCAGCAACGGCTGGTTTCCTTCTTTATAATGAGGTATATTTCCTGACAAAAGGAGCAGCAGGAACATATAGTATCAGTTATGTGATTCGCGAATTAGCAATTACAAGCCCACGAACTCAATTCGGACGTGCAAATGCTGTTGCTTTGATACAGATTTTAGCAGGACTGGTTATTATTCTGATAATTAATTTTGTATATAGTGTTTCATTAAAAAAAGAGAAACATTAGGAAGGAAGAAGCGTTATGAAAAAATCTCTACATAGAAAAACTGTAAATAATTTGCCAACAGGAACCAAAATTGTAACATATATATGTTTGGCGTGGGCACTAATTGTCTCCTTGGTTCCGCTGATTTGGCTTGTGTTATCGAGCTTAAAGAAAGATCCGATGGCGAGACCTGGGTTTCAGTTGCCGGAGTCGATTTGTTTAGATGGATATATTTCTACTTTTAAAGATCTTCATGTATTTCGTTATTTTGGAAATAGTTTAATTGTTGCAGGAATATCGGTATTAATTAGTGTGGTTATGATTTCTATGTCTGCTTATGTAGTTGCAAGAATGGAGTTTAAAGGGAAAAAACTGGTAAATATCCTTTTATATTCAACAATGTTTATACCAGCGACTGCTTTGACTTACCCTGTATATAATTTAATCAATAACTTACATTTGTATGATACAAGAGCCGCATTAATTCTTATTTATTCTTGTAGTGGAATCGCAGTTAGTTTTTTTGTTATAAAAAATTATTATGATAATATTCCAAGAGAATTAGAGGAGGCCGCAAGAATTGATGGGTGTGGCTATGTACAGACATGGGTAAAAGTTATTTTCCCGATTGCACGTCCGGGAATTATGACAGCAGCAGTTTTGGCTTTTTTAAATAACTGGAATGAATATTATTGGGCTTCACTTGTATTAATCACGCGAGAAAAATTGACAGTCCCGGCATTACTTTCAACATTTACAACGGCATTTAATACGAATTATAACGGATTGTTTTCTGCGATGGTTGTCATAATTCTTCCACCAGTAATATTGTATTGTGTTTTCAGTAAGTTCTTTATTGAAGCATTATCAGGTGGTGCAGTGAAAGGATAATAGTAGAAGAATCGTAGAAAAAGGGAGATTAACAATATGAATCGGGAAATAAAAGAACGAACAAAATGGTTTATGGATGCGAGATTTGGAATGTTTATACATTGGGGATTATATTCAATTCCTGCTTGTGGCGAATGGGTTATGTCTCAAAAAGAAATGACAATAGAGGAATATAGGAAATATTTCGAACAATTTGATCCGGTGGATTATGATCCAAAAACATGGGTTCGATTAGCAAAAGAAGCGGGAATGAAATATGTAGTTTTAACGGCGAAACATCACGATGGTTTCTGTTTATTTGATTCAAAATTAACGGACTATAAAGCGACAAATACAAAGGCAGGACGAGATCTGGTAAGAGAATTCGTAGATGCATGTAGAGAAGAAGGATTAAAGGTAGGACTCTATTTTTCAATTATTGACTGGCATCATCCAGATTTTCCAAAGTATGGAGACCGCCAGCATCCAATGAGAAACAATGTAGCCTATAAAGATGAAAAAATTGATTTTGATCGATATTTAGATTACATGCATGGTCAGGTAAAAGAACTGGTGACAAATTATGGGAAATTGGATTTGCTTTGGTTTGACTTCTCTTATGATGATATGACAGGAGAAAAATGGAAAGCAACAGACTTAATTAAAATGGTACGTCATTATCAGCCAGATGTGATTATTGATAACCGTTTGGAAGGCGCAGGAGATAACCATGGAAGCATTGCAACAGAACATCCTTTAATTTATAGTGGAGACTTCGCAAGTCCTGAACAGATTATTCCTCCGAAAGGAGTTTGTGATGTTAATGGTGAGCCTATTCCATGGGAATTATGTGCAACAATGAACAATCATTGGGGATATTGCAATTTTGATCATCAATATAAAACACCTGAGATGCTGGTAAGAAAGTTGGTAGAGTGTGTCAGCAAGGGTGGAAATATGATTTTGAATGTAGGACCTGATGCAAAGGGGAACATTCCACAAGAAAGTGTTGAAATTTTAAGAGAAGTTGGAAACTGGATGAGTAAAAATAAAGAGAGTATCTATGGTTGTGGAATATCAAATTTTGAAAAACCAGATTGGGGAAGGTATACACAAAAAGATAATGTGATTTATGCACATGTTTATGAAACTCCTTTGGGAGCTCTTCCACTTTATGGCATTAGTCCTGAACAGCTGGCTGAAATTACATATTTAGCGGATGGAAGTGAGGTAAAGAGAGGTGAAGCATGGAATACAGCTCTTTATACGGATGTTGCATTCGTATCATTCGGAGAAGATCCTGTGTTTACATATCCATTGCCAGATGAAAGGGACACTGTATTAAAAATTCAACTTAAGAATTAAGAAAGAGGAGGTATGCAATTTGGTAAAAAAAATGAAAAAAGTACTCAGTACGGCGTTAAGTATTTTTTTAATGCTTTCCGTAGTAATACAAACATCAATTGTTTATGCAGAGGAAGGCAAAACGGGATCAGAATATTATTTGTCTGATTTGAAATGGGTATCAGCTTCTCATGGTGATTATGATACAACAAAAGAGGTACAAAAAGATCATCCATTTACACCGGGAAATAATGGTGAGGATACGAAAATCAGTCTTACAATGGAAGATGGTGCAACACGCACATTTGAAAAAGGTTTAGGCACAGTAGCAGCATCCCCATCAGATATTGTATACAATATTACTGGTGCAGGAGTTACATCCTTTTCTTGCTATTTAGGGATTGATACAACTGCAAATCATCATTTGGAAGATCATGCAATAGTCGAAAAAGTGGAAATTACAGTAGATGATGAAATTTTATATAGCAGTATTGAGGAATATCCAGATGGAATTAATGGCGATACAGCTGCAATACCTATTAATTTAAGTGTTCCAAAGGGAGCAGAAAAATTTGAACTGAAGAGTTATGCAGGTGAACAAACTTGGGGAGATGAATTTGTGTATGCAGATGCGAAATTTACTGCAACGGGGACATTTCCAAATCCAAATGAATGGGATTCCTATACATATTTGTCTGATTTGAATTGGGTATCAGCTACACATGGAGATGGGTACACCTCTAAAATAGTGCAGAAAGATCATCCGTTTACACCGGGCAATAATGGTGAAGATACCAAGATAAGTCTTTTAATGGATGATGGAACAACACGTACTTTTGAAAAGGGAATTGGAACAATCGCAGCGTACCCATCTGAAATTACATATGATATCAGTGGAGCAAAGGTGTCAAAGTTTAAATCGTTTGTTGGAATAGATAGAACGGTAACACCTTTAGATGATAATTATGCACATGTAGATAAGGTTGAAGTTGTAGTGGATAATAATATTATTTATTCTTCAATTGAAAATTATCCTAATGGTATATCCGCTGAGACCACAGGGATATATTTAGATTTAGATATCCCGGAAAATGCGTCTACATTTCAATTAAGAAGTTATGCTGGGGAACAAACCTGGGCAGATGAAATTGTATATGCGGATGCAAAATTTGTGGCAAAAGGAACATTCGCTGATCCTGATGCATGGCAGCCAGCAGAAAAGAGACGTGAAATATCCAATACATCGCCACTTATGATGATTCCGTTATATGCAAATGGTGAGGCTTATTCCAAGCCTGAAAAACAGTATAGTTTTTGGGGAGATGATACACTTAGCGGAAAATGGGAAGAGGTGCCAGATGATTTAAAACCATATACAGTAATAGAATTACATCCAGATGATTTGCCAAAGAGAGATGGAGCGGTTCAGGATTTTTATGAACACTTTTTAAAAGAGGCACAAAATCATGTTGATCCGGAGACAAAAGAGAGTGATCCAATTCCAATTGTTTTGACCGTTTATACAGCGGGAAATCAATCTTATTATACGGCAGCACATTGGATCACAAATGATTGGATTGAAGAGATGTATAGAAATTATTCTTGTTTACAAGGGTTATTCTGTACAGAAAATTATTGGGTATGGGCAAGTGGCATCGAAAGCAGATGCGCAGATTATCTTACAATATCTGCAAAATATGGCGGATATTTTATTTGGTCGGAGCAAAACAATGGAGCTTCGATTGAAAAAGCCATGGGAACACAGGGGCAAACAGCTTTTAAGGATGCAGTTGAGAAATATTCGGATTATTTTATTTTCATGTATAAAAATACACCTGCTGGTGAAGGTAACGATGCACCAACGAGCAGTTATATGACAGGATTGTGGTTGGCTGATTACGCATATCAGTGGGGTGGTCTGATGGACACATGGAAGTGGTATGAGACTGGAAAATGGAAACTGTTTGAGACTGGAAATATTGGTAAAAGTCAGGGAAACAGACAGTGGTTAACAGAGCCAGAAGCTTTAGTTGGAATTGAAGCGATGATGATTTATATAAATGGTGGATGCGTATATAATTTTGAACATCCAGCTTATACATATGGTGTACAAAATGAACAGTCGCCATTATATAAAAATGTTATACAGGAATTTTTTAGATATGTGATCAAAAATCCTGCTCCATCTAAAGAGGAAATGCTTGCTTCCACAAAAGCGATAGTGCGTGGAAATTTATCTTCAATGGGAAATGGAAATTTCTTCGTAGGGTTAAATACGGAAATGGCACAATCACCAACATATACAACTGGAAGATACGGGAATATCCCATTTGTTCCATCATCAATTTCTATTTCAAAATTAGAGGAAGCATTTGCTGGAAAAGATATAGAAATTGTTGAACAGGGAGACAGTAGAATTAGTACTTTGTCGAATCGACAAGACTTTTTTAATAGTCTCTATGCAGAAGAATATCAAGGGGATATTTTCGCAAAGAAAGTTGATAATACATGGTATATAGCAAATTATAAGTACAATGAAAATGTGAAGCAAACAGCTGAAAATATGGAAATGATAATTGATGACAAGAAAGTGAAAGTATCAGCAATCTTGGAACCACATTCTTATGTGATTTTACAGGAAAAGGATAATGCTGTTTCAGTGAAAGTTAATAATTATCGTACTAATAAAGATGAACTGTGGAAAGGTGCAACAACTGCGTCAGAGGCAGCATCTTTACCTCAAATGACTAAGAAAGATGCACTTTCGTGGGTGTTTAGCAATTATATTCATAATACGAAAGATCAGGAACGCAGGGAAACTACTATTACATTAAGTGGTTGGAATCATAATCCAGAAATAAAGAATATTGAAGGGGTAGATGGAAATTATTCTAATCCATCAGTTACCTATGATGAAAAGACAGGAACTGTTCAAATAACAATAATAAGCAATGGCTATGTGTATTTTGATATAGTTTAAGGCTAAAAAGAAAAAGAAATGCCTCACAAATATAGACGTGAGGCATTTCAATCGTAAATAGGAAGGAAGAAAAACGATGAAACAGATAACCAGTATTTTAATCGGGGCAGGATTGAGGGGTGGTTATGTATACTCGCAGTATGCACTGGATCACCCAGATGAATTTAAAGTGATAGCTGTAGCAGAACCGGATCAGGAACGCAGGAAACTTTTTGCGGCAAAGCATAATATTCCAAAGGAACTACAATATGAATCCTATGAAGAATTATTACAACAGGATAAAATGGCAGATTGCGCTATGATCTGTACACAGGACAAAATGCACTGTGAACCAGTTACTATGGCAATGCAAAAAGGATATCATGTTCTTTGCGAAAAGCCGATGTCACCAGACAAAGAAGAAATTATAAAAATGGGAGCAATGGCAAAGAAATATGATCGAATATTATCTGTATGTCATGTCCTTAGATATTCTCCATTTTTCTCTAAAATAAAAGAAATTCTGGAAGAGGGAAGAATCGGAAGGATGATGTCGATTCAGCATATCGAGGAAGTTGGATATTGGCACCATGCGCACAGTTTTGTAAGGGGAAATTGGAGAAACAAAGAAGAATCCAGTCCGATGATATTGCAGAAATGCTGTCATGATATGGATATTATGTTATGGTTGGCGGATAGTAAATGCAAAAAAATCAGTTCCTTTGGAGAACTTACATATTTTACGGAAGAAAATGCTCCGACAGGTGCGCCGAAATATTGTATGGACGGATGTGAACACAGAGATCAGTGCCCATTCTATGCACCGCGTTTTTATCTGGAACATCCAAAAGCTGTGGAAGATGGTCTTGTATATGCAGTAACTGATCAGGCAGATTCTGTGCATGTTCTGGAAGCGTTAAAGAAAGGTCCGTATGGAAGGTGTGTATTTCATTCGGATAATACAGTTGTAGATCATCAGACAGTGGACATAGAATTTGAAAATCAAGTTACAGCTTCATTTTTAATGACAGCATTTACAAATCAGTGCGCAAGAAGAATTCGAATTATGGGCACTAAGGGTGAATTAAAAGGTGATATGGAGTCAGGAACAATAGAAATCATAGATTTTGTAAGTGGAACAAATGATTTGATTCAACTTCATACGCCTTCAAAGGGACATAGCGGAAGTGATATGAGCATGATGCGAGAGTTTGTTCGTATGGTTGGAGAAGGAAAAACGGGAAAAACGGATGCATCAGTTTCTGTGGCGAGTCATCTGATGGCGCTTGCAGCTGAAGAAGCAAGAATTAGTAGATTAGTCATTGATTTTGAAGAATATAGCACTTATGAGATGAAATGAAACTGAAAAGATATAGAATATACAGAAAAAGTGTACGGCAAGTAAAATACTAATAATAAGGGAATATGTATATGAGAAATATTGTGTTTCACGACAAGACAAAGACATTTCATTTATATAATGAAAAAATAAGTTACATTATGTGCGTGTTGGAAAACGGACACATGGGGCAGATTTATTTTGGAAAGAAAATTCATGATAAGGAAGATTTTTCTTATCTGGTAGAGAAAATAGAACGTCCGATGACTTCATATATATATGAATGGGACAAAAGTTTTTCACTGGAGCATATTCGGCAGGAATATCCGGTATATGGAACAACAGATTATCGTCATCCTGCAATCGAATTATTACAGAAGAATGGAAGCAGAATTTCAGAATTTAAATATACCGGCTATGAGATTACAATGGGAAAGCCGAAGCTTCAGGGACTTCCTGCCATTTATGCAGAATCTGAGGAAGAAGCGGTGACACTCAGGATTTATTTGAGAGATTCTCTTACAGGAATTATACTGGAGCTGCTTTATACTATCTTTTCTGAATATGGAGCGATTGCAAGAAGTGTTTGCATAAAAAATGCAGGAAAAATGCCGTTACATTTACTTACAGCAATGAGTCTGAATCTGGATCTTCCGGATAAAGATTATATTTGGATGCAATTATCTGGTGCATGGGCTAGAGAGCGGCATGTGAAGGTGAGGGCTCTGGAACAGGGGATTACAGCGATTGATAGTATGCGTGGGCATTCTTCGCATGAACAAAATCCGTTTATGGTTCTTAAAAGAAAAAACACAGATGAAGTTATGGGAGAAGCAATCGGATTTAGTTTTATTTATAGTGGGAATTTTAGAATTCAAGCAGAAGTGGATACACATGATATAACACGAATTACAGTAGGAATTAATCCAGATGGATTTGATTGGGAACTGGAACCCGGAGAAAGTTTTCAGACACCAGAAGCGGTGATGGTTTATTCAGATAACGGACTTAATGAGATGAGCCAGACATTTCATAAGTTATATGCAAAACGTCTTGCACGGGGATATTGGCGTGATCGTAGCAGACCAATATTGAATAATAATTGGGAAGCAACATATTTTGATTTTACAGAAGATCGTTTGGTAAAAATTGCAAAGAAAGCAAAGGAATGTGGTATTGAATTATTTGTGCTTGATGATGGATGGTTTGGAAATCGTAGAAGCGACCGTGCAGGGTTAGGGGATTGGATAGTAAACAAAAAGTTACTTCCAAATGGAATTGAAGGTTTGGCAGAGCGTATAGAAGAACTTGGCATGCAATTTGGTTTATGGATAGAACCGGAGATGATAAATAAGGATTCGAATTTGTATCGTCAACATCCAGATTGGATTTTACAAACCCCGGGAAGAACGGATTCACATGGGCGTTATCAATATGTACTAGATTTTTCAAGAAGAGAGATTGTTGATTATATTTATACAATGATTGCCAAGATTCTTTCAGAAGCAAAAATTTCGTATATAAAATGGGATATGAATAGGAGTATTACAGAATGTTATAGCATTGCCTATCCTGCGGAACGACAAGGCGAAATTTTCCATCGATATATACTGGGAGTGTATGACTTATATGAAAGACTGACATCAGAATTCCCCAAAGTTCTATTTGAGTCCTGTGCGAGTGGCGGTGGACGCTTTGATCCTGGAATGCTTTATTATGCACCGCAAGGATGGACCAGTGATGATTCTGATGCGATTGAAAGGTTGAAAATTCAATATGGAACCTCGATGTGTTATCCGATTAGCAGTATGGGAAGTCATGTTTCTGTAATACCGAATCATCAAGTTTTTCGAAATACACCATTGCATACAAGAGCAAATGTAGCTTATTTTGGTACATTTGGTTATGAGTTGGATTTGAATAAATTATCTGATTCTGAAATTGAAGAGGTAAAGGCACAAATCTTATTTATGAAAAAGTATCGTCAAATGCTACAATTTGGAACATTTTATAGATTGAAAAGTCCCTTTGAGGGAAATGAAACTATTTGGATGGTAGTTAATGAAGAAAAAACAACAGCACTAGTAGGATATTATCGTGTATTAAATGGCGTGAACATGCCATACAGCAGAATAAAATTGCAGGGACTTGATCCAGATAAACTTTATAAGAACGTGTTAGCAAATACAGAGAGCTATGGGGACGAGTTGATGAATTTAGGACTTATTACAACAGATGTGACAGCTGGTCAGGTTTCAGGAGATGCAAAGCCATGTACGGATTTTGAGTCAAGAATCTATATATTGCAAGAAAAAAGTTAATTGCAGCAAACAAAGCAAGAATTATTAAAAATATAATTAATAATTACGAAGGTAATAATGGGCGATGCTGTTATTGTAAATAAGGTAGATAAGGATAATTGATAAAAATTCGCAAAATACATTGACAAACACATTTGAATGCTATATATTTGTACAACAGTAGTTGGAAAATATAGTTTTTCCATACAAAAGAATAAATTCCGTGAGGGAGTAGTTCGCGTGAAGACGTGATTTGTCAACAAACCCGGTTTTATAACCTGGCAAATCTTAAAGAATGAGACTCATGTATGCCTGTTCCGGTAATACTATACCGGCAGGTATACGTGGAGTCTTTTTTATTTGTCTTTTTATGCGGCTGGGAAAAGGAGAAAAAATATGGCATTCGTGATCGAGTTGTTATTGATCGGAGTCGGTTTATCCATGGACGCATTTGCGGTAGCCGTCTGTAAGGGTCTTGCCATGCGCAAGGTAAACAAGAAACAGGCAGTTGTGATCGGATTATTTTTCGGAGGATTTCAGGCACTAATGCCATTCATCGGATGGGCGCTCGGAACACAGTTTGAAAGTTACATTACCAGAATTGACCATTGGATCGCATTCATCTTACTGGCACTCATCGGTGGCAAAATGGTGGTCGAAGGATACAGACTAGAAGAAGATGAAACAGTGAAGGAACTGGATCCACCTCTTGATCTAAAGGAAATGTTCCTACTTGCAATCGCAACCAGTATAGATGCGCTTGCAGTTGGTATCACGTTTGCGTTTTTGAATTATCCGATCGTGAAATGTATCACGATCATTGGTCTGACAACCTTCGTGCTATCCATTGTCGGTGTTGTTGTCGGGAATATGTTCGGAAGCAGATACCAGAAAAAGGCAGAGATCGCCGGAGGTATTATCTTAATCCTCATCGGTTTGAAAATTCTGCTCGAACATCTGGGAATTCTTGTATTATAACAGACACTTATAATAGATAATTGCGAAACTCTTAGAAGACGTGAATTAAATTACGGAAAGTTGACAAGAGCAAAAGAAAACACTGGGGAACCGCCGGCACTTAGAAGGCAGGTACAACTGTTTTCAATCAGGTCTGTGCATTTACTGCACAGACCGTGCGAAAGTGATTCAAGTGTGAGCAAATTCCTATCTGCGAAGCAGATTATAAATGAATTTGCGAAGTACTGCGAAGAATGAGCAGTACCGTTACCAGCGACACGTAGCGAGAGCGTGTTTTCGAAAATTTTGTTAATTTTGAACAATTGAAAGAGGCGTATGAGGAGTTTCGCAAATGCCTAAACAATTATAAAGAAAAGAGGAGAGAAACATGGAGATTTTAAAGTCAGCAGTTATTTTAGTGATCGGATTTGTATTGCTTATCAAAGGAGCAGATTATTTCGTAGAGGGAAGTTCCTCCGTGGCGAAAAAGTTTAAAGTCCCATCTTTGATCATCGGTATGACGATCGTGGCAATGGGAACAAGCTTACCGGAGCTTGCAGTCAGTGTTACCGCATCCATGGCAGGAAATAATACACTTGCAGTCAGTAATGTGGCAGGATCAAATATTTTTAATCTGATGGTAGTCTGCGGTGCCTGTGCACTGTTTACACCACTTACCATTGAAAAGAATACATTGATGAAAGAGTTTCCGTTCTCGATTCTCTGTGCCGGCCTGCTTGTAGTTATGGGATATCTTGGAATGTCATTAGGCCGTGTGGATGGTGTGATCCTGCTTGTGATTTTTGCCGTATACCTGTTCTGGATGATACAGTCTGCGAAAAAAGCAAGAACAGCCGGTGATAAACTGGAAGCAGAAGAGGAAGCACTTGCCGAGGAAGAGATAAAAATCCTTCCGATGTGGAAATGCATAGTTTTTATTATTGGTGGAATGATCGCAATAAAGTTCGGCGGTGACTTTGTAGTTGATGGCGCATCTGCGATCGCAGCCGGATTCGGCTTAAGCCAGACACTGATCGGTCTTACGATCGTGGCACTCGGAACCAGCCTTCCGGAGTTAGTGACGTCCATCGTGGCAGCGAGAAAAGATGAGGTGGATATGGCACTTGGAAATGTGATCGGTTCTAATATTTTTAATATTTTACTGATCCTCGGTGTTGCAGCGGCGATCAGCCCTGTTACCTTCCTTATGGAGAATATTATCGACATTATCATTTTGATCATCATGAGTGCAGTTGTATGGGGATTTGCATGGACATCCAAGAAAGTGAATCGTAAAGAAGGAATTATTATGCTTCTTATGTATGCGGTATATATGGTGTATATCTGCATCCGGTAAAAACATAGAAAAAAGTTATTGACAGGAAACGCTGGTTCTGGCAAATGCTGGTGCTGGCGTTTCTCTTGTATGAGCCTTTTGTTACGGATCAAGTATTCATCTTTTTAAATAAATCATCATAAAACGTCTTGACGCAAACAGTAAAAAACAGTAAAATGAATGTAAAACAGTAAAAGACAGTAAAGAACAGTAAAACAACACGAAAACAGTAAACAAGAGTAAAGAACAGTGAAACTAAAGGAGCGCCTATGCAGAATCCATTTACGCTTACATTTGGGAAAAGTCCGTTAGAGCCGGTAGAACGTCCATTACCGACAATGGAAATTGTTGATACGTTTACAGCGGAAACGGTAAATCAGCAGATGTTCATTATCACAGGTGTACGAGGTTCGGGAAAAACAGTGATGATGACTGAGATTGCAAGACGGCTGAGGGAAAGAGAAGACTGGGTAGTGATAGAACTGAATCCTGCTACCGATTTATTACAGGGAATGTTAGCAAAACTAAATAGCAATAAAGTTTGTGCAGCAATCATAAAGTCTGCGAAAATTGATTTATCCTTTTTCGGGTTTGGCGTAGCGATAGAGGGTGTTCCGCCACTCACGGATACGGAGACGGCGATCATTACTATTTTGGAAAAACTGAAAAAGCAGGACAAGAGACTATTGATTACAATCGACGAAGTTACAAATAATGATTATATGAAGGTGTTTGCAGGTTCATTCCAGATTTTTGTAAGACAGGATCTGCCTGTATTTTTACTGGCAACGGGTTTATATGAAAATATTGATGAATTGCAAAATGAGAAAAATCTTACCTTCTTATTTCGGGCACCAAAGATTCAGTTAAAACCATTGAATCAGCAGGCGGTTATGAATAAGTATAAAAATATTTTTCAAATAGATCAGGATGTGGCAAAACAAATGGCAGAGCTGACGAGGGGGTACCCGTTCGCATTTCAGGTGCTTGGGTATCTGACATGGAATCACAGTGGTCATTATGAGGCAGTACTAGAAGAGTATGAGCAGTATTTGAGCGAGTTTGTATACGACAAAATATGGTCAGAGTTATCGCAGAAGGATCGCATTGTGGCAAGGGGAATTGCCGAGACAGAAAGCGGAAAAATCAAAGAAATCCGGGAACATCTTGGCATGGAAACAAATGAGTTTAATCCGTATCGCAAAAGACTTATGAAAAAGGGGATTGTCTCAGGCGAGACCAGAGGGTATGTATTTTTTACACTGCCGCTTTTTGAGAGATATGTGATCGATAATTCATGAGTGAAAACAGGCGAATACAATTCATGCATTATGTCGTCCCCATATTGTGTACACCGTGGAAAAAGCGTATAATACAAAGCACGAAATGGAAAGATATTATATACGGACGGAGGTAGTCATTATGTCATTTTTTGATGAGATGAAAGAGTCATTGGTATCAGCAGGAAAAGATGTATCCCAGAAAGCGAAGGAAGTATCCGGTGTTGCCAAGTTAAAATTAGACGTAAAGTCCAAAGAGGATTATGTAGAAAAACAGTATGCAGAACTGGGACGTACCTATTTTGATGCACACAAAGATGATGAGGAAAATGCCGAAAATGAACAGTTCAAAGTGATCAAAGAAGCACTGGCAGAAATCGAGCGCATGAAAACGGAGATCTTAAATCTTCAGGGTGCGGCAGAATGTCCGAACTGCGGAGCGAGAATGCCACAGGGCGCATCCTTCTGCAGCAGTTGTGGAGCAAAAATGGCAGAGCCGGAGCATTTTACAGGCGAAGTTGTCGATGATGAGAAATTCGACGAATAAAGAAATGCATCTCATTCGTTTACCGAGAAACGATGCACAGAAAATGTAAAATTAAATGCAATAGCACGGAAACACCGAAAACCCAATGTATTCATTGACTTTTCAGTATTTCCGTGCTATTTTATGAGATAGGCATTCGGCGTCTGATGCAACAGGACGTGATAATGCATACGATTATTTTAATATAAAACACAATGAAAAAGAGAGTACATGAAATGGAACTCAACAGATCATCTGTACAGATGGTCTTAGCAGAGAGGTTCCCGGGATATAGCAGGGCATCTGATTTTAACTCAGTAATATCAGATCCGCAGGATATCATGGTGCGAGGGAATGAGGAAAGCTTCATGGAACATGGCTTTGGAGTGGCAGGGCTGAACGGATGCAAAAAAGTGGCATGCGATAAGTTCTGACGGGACCGCCTGTTATAGCGGAGATGTTTTTCAAATAGAAAGACATGCTGAGGTCTGTATTGTGGGATACAGATGAATTGAAGTGGTAACACGGGAACAACCCGTCTTCTGGGTAATCAGAGGGCGGTTTTTTATTACAGTCCACTTATTGCGCATGTGAACTGTAATAAAGATAATTATAGGTAATTGCGAAACTCACAGAAAACGTGAGGTAAGTTGTGAAAATGTGACAAAAGATTGAGAAGACATTGGGGAACCGCCGGTTCTTGCTTGGCAGACATAGCGTTAGCTATGGCTGGCATGCTAGTACCGTTGCGAGTGACACATAGCGAGAGCGTGTCTTCGAAAATTTTGTTACATTTCCACAACATTCATAACATAAATAGAGTTTCGCAATTGCCTAAAAGATAATTAAGGAAAGAGGTAGTGAGAATGAGCAATAAAGGAAAGTATTATATGACAACAGCGATTGCCTATACATCGGGCAAACCGCATATCGGAAACACTTATGAGATCGTACTTGCAGATGCGATCGCAAGATACAAGAGAGCAGAAGGCTATGACGTATACTTCCAGACAGGAACGGATGAGCATGGTCAGAAGATTCAGGAAAAAGCAGAGGCAGCAGGTATTACACCAAAGGAATTCGTAGATGGAGTTGCAGGAGAGGTAAAAGAAATCTGGGATCTGATGAACACATCCTATGATAACTTTGTCCGCACTACAGATGCAGACCATGAAAAATGCGTAAAGAAAATCTTTAAAAAATTATACGATCAGGGAGATATCTACAAGAGCTCCTACGAAGGACTTTACTGTACACCATGTGAGTCTTTCTGGACAGAGTCACAGCTTGTAGACGGTAAATGTCCGGACTGTGGACGTGAAGTAAAACCGGCCAAAGAGGAAGCTTACTTCTTCAAAATGAGCAAATACGCAGACCGTCTGATCGAGCATATTAATACACATCCGGAATTTATCCAGCCGGTATCCCGCAAGAACGAGATGATGAACAACTTCCTTCTTCCTGGATTACAGGATTTATGTGTATCCAGAACATCCTTCAGTTGGGGAATCCCGGTAGATTTTGATCCGAAACATGTTGTTTATGTATGGCTTGACGCACTGACCAACTACATTACAAAAATTGGTTATGACCCGGATGGTTCTTCTGAGTTGTTTAAGAAAAACTGGCCTGCAGATTTACACTTAATTGGAAAAGATATCGTTCGTTTCCATACGATTTACTGGCCAATCTTCTTAATGGCATTGGATCTGCCATTGCCAAAACAGGTGTTTGGTCATCCATGGCTTTTACAGGGCGGCGATAAGATGAGCAAATCCAAAGGAAACGTGATCTATGCAGACGATATGGTAAGACTGTTCGGCGTAGACGCAACCCGTTACTTCGTACTTCATGAGATGCCATTTGAAAATGACGGTGTCATCACATGGGAACTGGTAATTGAGAGATTCAATTCCGATCTTGCCAATATTTTAGGAAATCTGGTAAACAGGACGATCTCCATGAGCAACAAATATTTTGATGGTGTTGTAAGGAAAACCGGCGCAGCCGAAGAAGTCGATGAGGATTTGAAGGCTGTCGTTACAGGAACCAGAGACAAAGTGCAGGAGAAAATGGACAAACTCCGCGTGGCGGATGCGATCACCGCTGTATTTGACCTGTTCCGCCGCTGCAACAAATACATCGACGAGACGACTCCATGGGTACTTGCAAAAGATGAGGCAGACCATGACCGTCTTGCAGAAGTGCTATACAATCTGACAGAGTCCATCACGGTCGGAGCAAGCTTACTGCACAGCTTCCTGCCAGAGACAGCAGAGAAAATCGTAAAACAGTTGAATACCACACTGCGCGATTATGACGATCTGGACAAATTCGGACTTTACGAGAGTGGAAGCAAAGTGACAGATACACCGGAAATCTTATTTGCACGTCTGGATGCAAAAGAGGTTATGCCAAAAGTTGAGGAGATCAAGGCAGCTCAGAAAGCTGAGTTTGAGGCAGAACAGAAGAAACTTGCCGGAGAGACGGAAACAGCAGAAGAGGCGGAAGAATCCGTAATTGACATTGAACCGAAAGCAGAAATTGAGTATGATGATTTTATGAAGATGCAGTTTCAGGTAGGAGAGATCATTGCCTGCGAAGCAGTTCCAAAATCAAAGAAATTACTCTGCTCACAGGTGAAGATCGGAAGTCAGGTAAAACAGATCGTTTCCGGTATCCGCAAGCATTACACACCGGAAGAGATGGTTGGCAAAAAAGTCATGGTATTAGTGAACTTAAAACCGGCAAAACTTGCAGGTGTAGTCTCAGAGGGTATGTTACTCTGCGCAGAGGATGAGAACGGGGAACTTGCATTGATGGTTTCGGAGAAAAAGATGCCAAGCGGAGCAGAGATCTGCTAGAAAAACAGAAATTAAGACACAATTAAGATTTCTCTACTATTAAAATACTTTTTTAACTGCTAAAATAAAACTGTTCAGGCTGATAAACGCCGGACAGTTTTATTTTATTCATGTTTGCAGCAATGGACAGGTTTGTCCGTAAAGCGGGAGACAGGCTGTTCACAGAAAAATATTGGGAGGATAGAACATGCAGACCATTTTAGTGTGTGATGATGATAAAGAAATTGTGGAAGCGATCGAGATCTATTTACAGCAGGAAGGCTTTCATGTGCTGAAGGCATATGATGGTGAAGAAGCGCTTGAGATATTGAAGAACAATGAAGTACATCTTCTGATCATGGATGTCATGATGCCGAAGTTGGACGGAATCCGTGCAACCCTGAAAATCCGTGAGAACAGCAGTATTCCGATCATTATTTTGTCAGCAAAAACAGAGGACTCAGACAAGATCTTAGGACTGAATATCGGGGCGGACGATTATGTGGAGAAACCGTTCAATCCGCTGGAACTGGTGGCAAGGGTAAAATCCCAGCTCCGCCGCTATACGCAGCTTGGAAATGCAGCAGAATCCGGTGACAGTATTTATACAGTTGGCGGTTTGAGCATCAATGACGATCTGAAAGAAGTAACGGTGGATGGCGAAGTAGTGAAGCTTACCCCGATCGAGTACAACATTCTTTTGCTGTTGGTGAAGAACCAGGGGAAAGTATTTTCCATCAACCAGATTTATGAGAGCATCTGGAATGAGGATGCGATCGGAGCGGATAATACAGTGGCAGTACACATCCGCCATATCCGCGAGAAGATAGAGATTAATCCAAAAGAACCCCGCTATCTGAAAGTTGTATGGGGTGTTGGTTACAAAATTGATAAGAATTAAAAGTTAAGGAGCGATTATGGAGAGCCATCCTTATTCCTACGGAACAAAACTGACAGGACTGATCCTTCATCTGTTTTTTACAGTGGTTTTAACGATAGCAGTATTTTTGCTGGCATCCATGCTTAGTAAAAATATTTTTGAGTTGTCAGACGTTGGGACAGAACAGTTTCTGGATTCCGGGTATTACACAAAATGTATTGAAAAAAAATGTGATGACCTGAGCGATTACCTGCGCCTGCTGATCAAAGGTGAAAGCCGTACTTCAGAGGAGAACAGGCGTTATCTGCAATACACCAATGAGTTTAAGAGTGGTGATAGCAATTTCTGCTATTGGTACAGGATTGGTGAGGCGTGGTACACAAATCAGCCGGACACGAAGGAAGGACAGGAGTTTGACGTGGAAGCTGTGCTGATGGAGGCGAAGACCATGGGGAATTACCTGATCTATGATCTTGTGGACAAAGAATTTGGCACTGATATTAACGGCATGGCAGACTACTTCTTTGGCGGTGGGAATCAGATGCTCTGGCCTGCAGATGACATGACGCTGATCATCGGGATCGATACGGAACTGTCTGCAGAAGATGATATTTATGAGGCATCCCGGGAGTACGAACAGCTTCATCCATGGATTAAGGTCTGTACTTTCAGTGGCCTGGTAAGTCTGATGGGATGGATCATTTCACTGGTGTATCTGACTTTGGCAACCGGACGCCGCACAGGTGAAGAGAAAATCCATCTGAATCCGATCGATAAGATCAAGACGGAGATTCTGGTGGCGGCTTTTATTTTTATGATGGTGGAGCTTGTGATCCTCATTACAAAAGTAAACAGTGAGGAATGGGCTGTTTATGGGATCATTGTAGCATCAGGAACCGTGAGTCTTGTGATCGACGGTTTATTCCTGATCTTTTATCTGAGCATGGTGCGCAGAATGAAAGCGGAGATGCTCTGGGAGACAAGCGTTGCGTGCTGGCTCGAAAGAGGCATCCGCAAAGTATTTGCCAGACAGAAAACAACGGTGCGTGTGCTGCTGCTTTTTGCAGGGCACATGGCTGTCTGCTTCGTACTGGCAGTCGGTGCATTTTACTATCAGAGCATGACTGCACTGGTGGTGCTGCTCTTATTTTCAGCGGGAGAGTGCTATATGATCCTGCGAAAGGCAGTGGAGCAATATCAGATCCGGCTGGGTGTGGAGAAGATCAGGGACGGAGCGCTTTCCGGGAAAATTGACATTGAACAGCTGCACGGCGAGGAGAAAAGTCTTGCGGAGGCGATCAATAACATTGGAGAAGGTCTTTTACATGCAGTGGATGACAGCACCAAAAATGAACGCATGAAGGCAGATCTTATCACAAATGTATCTCATGATATCAAAACACCGCTGACATCAATTATAAATTATGTAAACCTGATGAAGCTGGAAAAAATTGATAATGAACGTGTGCAGGGGTACATTCAGATCCTGGATGAAAAATCCCAGCGGTTAAGGCAGCTTACGGCAGATCTTGTGGAGGCATCCAAGATCAGTTCCGGTAATGTGAAGCTTGACATGCAGGTCATTGATCTTGTAGAACTTGTCTATCAGACAAGCGGAGAGTTTAATGAGAAGTTTGAGCAGAAAGAACTTACGATCGTCACAAAACTCCCGAAGACAGCTGTGCTGATCCGTGCAGATGGAAGGCAGCTTTACCGTGTGATCGAAAATCTTTATAATAATGTTGCAAAGTATGCACTGGAAAAAACAAGGGTGTATGTGGATATCTCATATGTGGAGGAAAAGGTTGTATTCTCCATTAAGAATGTGTCGGAACATTCCCTTGCAAGGGAGAACAGCAATGCCGGAGATCTGACAGAACGTTTTATCCGCGGGGATTCGTCGAGAACGACCGAGGGAAGTGGTCTGGGACTTTCCATCGCAAAGAGCCTCACGGTTTTAATGGGTGGAGTGTTTGACATTAAGGTGGATGGTGATCTGTTTAAGGCATCTATTACATTCCCACAATATGCAGATGGGAACGGCAGTGATGCGGGAACGGAAGATCCAGTGAGCGAAGACGATTACGAGATTGAAGAATTAGAACCAGAGGAGAGAACAGAGGAAGAATGATAAAAGCAGTTATTTTTGACATGGATGGCGTGCTAATTGACACAGAAAAATGGTTGAATATATACTGGCAGCAGGCGGCAAAAGAGGCGGGATTTCATTTTACCAGAGAGCATGGACTTGCAATCCGCAGCCTTGCAACAAAGTATACAGGACCTTATCTGCAAAAGATATTTGGACCGGAATTTGATTATGAAGCGATCCGGGCGAGACGCAAACAGCTCATGAAAGAACATATTGAGAAAAATGGGATTGAGAAAAAGCCGGATGTGGATGAAATCCTGGATTATCTCCGCTCAAAGAGCATCAAGACTGCCGTTGCAACAGCAACGGATCCGGAACGTACAAAACAGTATCTCACACAGATTGGTATCTACGATAAATTTGATCAGCTTGTGAGCGCCACAACCGTAGAGAACGGAAAACCGGAGCCTGACGTGTACCTTTATGCATGTGAGCAGATTGGGGAGAAACCAAAGGATTGCATTGCGGTGGAAGATTCGCCAAACGGGATCTTATCTGCATACCGCGCAGGGCTTTCCGTTGTGATGGTGCCGGATCTCGCAGAACCGGACGAGGAGACAGCAAAACTTCTGTATGCAAAATTTGATACACTCGCCGGATTGAAAACCATCATTTAGAAGAGAAAGAACTTTGGGGATTCCCGGAGTTCTTTTTTAAATGCATAAAACAATTGATTTATTAATTTAGTGTATGAAAGTCTTGATTTTTACAGGGAGTATCTTTATAATTCATATAAAAGCGCGAAAGACGAGTTGAGTTAGAAAGCTTCGCCGGAGATTGGGATGGAGGAACGTATGAAATTATATGATAGTGGCGTTTACCTTGTAAACGGTAAAGAAATTATGACGGACGCAGCAGAGGTACAGCAGAAGACCGGAAAAGCTGTCACAAAAGAGCAGGCTGCCGAAAATACCATCGCTTATGGTATTTTGAAAAAACATAATACTTCAGGAAACATGGACAAGCTTCAGGTTAGATTTGACAAGCTTACCTCACATGATATTACATTTGTAGGAATCATTCAGACCGCAAGAGCATCTGGCTTAGAGCGTTTTCCAATGCCATACGTCCTGACAAACTGCCATAACAGTTTATGTGCAGTCGGTGGTACGATCAACGAAGATGACCATATGTTTGGACTTACCTGTGCAAAAAAATACGGTGGAGTTTATGTTCCACCACATCAGGCAGTGATCCACCAGTTTGCAAGAGAAATGTTGGCAGAGAGCGGAGCCATGATCTTAGGATCTGATTCCCATACCCGCTATGGTGCATTGGGAACCATGGCAGTCGGCGAAGGCGGACCGGAGCTTGTAAAACAGCTACTGAATAAAACATACGATATTGATATGCCGGGCGTTGTAGGCGTTTACCTGACCGGAACACCACAGAAAGGGGTTGGACCTCAGGACGTTGCCCTTGCCATTATCGGTGAAGTGTTTGATAAAGGCTATGTGAAGAATAAAGTCATGGAATTTGTAGGGCCGGGTGTGTCGAACTTGAGCGTTGATTTCCGTATCGGTGTGGATGTTATGACGACCGAGACAACCTGCCTGTCCTCCATCTGGAGAACCGATGAAAAGGTACAGGATTTCTATGCGATCCACGGAAGACCACAGGCATACAAAGAACTGAATCCGGGGGATGTTGCTTATTATGACGGAATGATCGAGATCGACCTCAGTCAGATCAGACCAATGATCGCAATGCCATTCCATCCAAGCAACACATATACCATCGAAGAGCTGAACGCAAATCTGATGGATATTCTGGATGACTGCGAGAAACGTGCAGAAGTCAGCTTTGACGGAGCCGTAAAATTAGATTTAAAGAGTAAAGTAAGAAACGGAAAGCTTTATGTAGATCAGGGAATCATTGCGGGCTGTGCCGGCGGTGGATTTGAAAATATCTGTGATGCCGCAGACATCTTAAAAGGTGCAAGCATCGGACCGGATGAGTTTACATTGAGCGTATATCCGGCAAGTACCCCGATTTACATGGAACTTGTAAAAAATGGTGCAGTGGCAAGTCTCATGGAGACGGGAGCAATCGTCAAAACAGCGTTCTGCGGTCCTTGCTTTGGTGCCGGAGATACTCCTGCAAACAACGCATTCTCCATCCGCCACTCCACAAGAAACTTCCCGAACCGCGAAGGTTCCAAGGTTCAGAAAGGACAGGTTGCATCCGTTGCGCTTATGGATGCAAGATCCATTGCAGCAACTGCAGCAAATAAGGGATATTTGACCGCAGCTACCGATCTGGATGTAAATTATACCAAACCGAAATACTTCTTCGACAAGAAGATTTACGAGAACCGCGTCTTTGACAGCAAGGGAGTGGCTGATCCGGGTGTGGAGATCCAGTTTGGACCAAATATCAAAGACTGGCCGGCAATGAGTGCATTACCGGAGCATATGGTATTAAAGGTTGTTTCAGAGATTCACGATCCGGTTACGACAACTGACGAGCTGATCCCGTCCGGAGAGACTTCCTCCTTCCGGTCCAATCCGCTTGGACTGGCAGAGTTTGCACTTTCCAGAAAAGATCCGCTCTATGTGGGACGTGCAAAAGAGATCCAGAAAGCAGAGAAGGCAGTGGAAGCCGGAGAGTGTCCGGTTGAGGCTGTACCGGAATTGCAGGCAGTGATCGATACAATCAAGACGGTTTATCCTGATTTTGGTGAGAAAGCGAGAAAAGAGAAAGGTTATGCAGGATTTGGAAGTACCATTTTTGCAGTGAAACCGGGGGACGGTTCCGCGCGTGAGCAGGCTGCTTCCTGTCAGAAGGTACTCGGAGGCTGGGCGAACATTGCGAATGAGTATGCAACCAAACGTTATCGTTCCAATCTGATCAACTGGGGCATGCTGCCATTCATTATCGGAAAAGGTGATCTTCCATTTGAAAATTTGGATTATCTCTTTATTCCGGAAATCAGAAAAGCTGTTGAGGACAAGCAGTCTGAAATTCAGGCTTACGCAGTGAAAGACGGCGCATTAAAACCATTCAGCCTTCATATGGATGCCCTGACGGATGATGAGAGGGAGATCATTTTAAAAGGCTGTCTCATCAATTACTACCGTGGTTAATTTATAAATCTAAAAAGATAATAAAAACAGAGGTCTGCTTAGTGACAGACCTCTGTTTTTGCGTTAGAATGAGAGTATAAATTACGCTTAGAAGCGCATGTTTGCACAAGTCGTTTCCGGCAGAAAAAGGAGAGCTTAAGTTGGAAGAACTAAAACAAAACGAACAGATACAGACACCGAAGACAAAAAAGACAGATGAATTTCATTTGAAACAGATCACGATCATAGCGCTTGCTATTTTTATCACATTCTGTTGCTGCATTTTATTTTTCTTTGTCATATACCGTTATAATGGGTTTACAGATTTCTGGAAGAAACTGACATATATTTTACAGCCGGTCATTATCGGACTGGTTGTGGCATATCTTCTGAATCCGTTGATGAAACTCATAGATGGAAAGTTATTTTCCCTGTTTAAAGGAAAGATGAAGAGTGAGAAAAAGGCGAAAAAAATATCAAGAGGGCTGGCAATCGCAGGTGCACTGCTGTTTTTGGTAGGCATTATTGTCCTGCTGATCGCTGCGATCGTTCCATCCATCATCCAGAGCATACAGGGCATCATATCCACACTCCCTGCTGAGGTGCGTTCGCTTGTTGACTGGATCAATGATATCGCCAAGGGAGACAGCCAGATAGCGGACATTGCGGAAGAAGTGATCACACAGGTAAGTAACTTCTTTGAAAACTGGATGAAAAACACACTGCTTCCACAGGCAGAGATTTATATTACTTCCATCACAACCGGAGTGATCACCGGAGTAAAATTTGTGATCAATATTCTGGTCGGACTTATCATCTCTGTGTATGTTATGGCGAGTCAGGAGAAATTTGCAGGTCAGGCGAAGAAAATCATTTATGCCATTTTTAAACCGGTCAGAGCCAATGTTGTAGTAGAGACTGTGCGGAAGAGCAACGAGATCTTTGGCGGATTTATCAGTGGAAAAATTTTAGATTCTGCCATTATCGGTGTGATTGCCTATATCGTGCTTGCGATCATGAAAATGCCGGATACCATGCTGGTGGCTGTGATCATTGGTGTGACCAATATTATTCCGTTTTTTGGACCTTTTATCGGGGCGATCCCATCCTTTATCATTATTGTTTTACAGAATCCGGTACAGGGATTATATTTCCTGATTTTTGTTATCATTTTACAGCAGGTAGACGGAAATATTATCGGACCGAAGATCCTCGGAGATTCCACCGGGCTTTCCTCTTTCTGGGTTGTATTTGCCATTCTCGTATTTGGCGGTCTGTGGGGCTTTCCTGGAATGCTGCTTGGTGTGCCAATCATGGCAGTGATTTATTATATTGTTTCCAATGTTGTCACATATTCCCTGAAAAAGCGTGGGATCCCGGAAACGGAGATAGATTATGTCAACCTTGACCGCATCGATAAGCACACCAATCAGCCGGTTTATGAGACCACGGAAAAGAACAAAAAACAGGATGAAAAATCGGCAGGGGAAGCATGATAATTTTTGACATCTAATTGTGCCTATGATAAACTAAAAGGTAACATAGACAAATTGAAAAAGGTAATGGATCATTACGGAAAATGCACAGTTTGAGGTGGCAGAATTGGATAAATATGAATACAAATTAAAGCTGGATCAGATGAAATCACTCACAGCCGAGGGGAAATACGAAGAGGCGGCTGAGATCGCGGATACCATCAACTGGCGTAAGATAAAGAACATTAACGCTCTGGTAAAAGTAGGAGAGATTTACGAGAAAGTAGGGCGTTATGATGAGAGCAAGGATGTTTTGCTGACGGCTTATGACAAGTCGCCGATTGGCAGAATGATCATTTATCGTCTTGCAGAGGTTGCAGTCAGGACAAAGAGTTTTGATGAGGCAAAAGAGTATTATCAGGAGTTTGTGGAGATCGCACCTCATGATAATTTAAAATACGTGTTAAAGTATGAGATAAGCAAAGCGCAGGGTGCAGATATTGGCACCCTTATTGGCATTTTAGAAGAACTCAAAGAGCAGGAGTATTCGGAAGAGTGGGCATATGAGCTTGCATATCTGTATCATAAGGCCGGTATGAGCGAGAAATGTATCGATGCCTGCGACGAACTGATCTTATGGTTTGGTGATGGCCCATATGTAGAACGCGCATTAGAATTAAAGATGTTATACCAGCCACTGACAAAACAGCAGGAAGACAAGTACCGCACATTCCGTCAGAGACATGACGGTGTTGTGGAAGTGAGACCGGAAGATCCGTTAGAATCTGGAGAGATCGTACCGGAACCGGTGCAGATCAAAGATGTGAAGATGTCTGCGGAGCGCTTTAACACACAGAACCTGCAGGAAGAACTTCAGAGAAGTATGCAGGAGATCATGAATGCCACGGAAAAAGAGGCAGTCAATGATACGATGGATAACATTAAGAAACTGGTAGAGGATATTCCGTATCTCCAGATTCCATCCGAGAAAGAAGAAGAGCCGCAGGAAGAAGAGGTTTACCAGCATATTGAGACGGATGAGGAGATTGATAATTCCTTGAAATCCAATTTCCAGGAGATGTTAGTGGATGAGGATGGCCAGATGAGCCTTTATATGCAGGGAGGCAGAGTTGCAGAACCACAGGTATCCGGTCAGATGAGCATTGAGGATGTGCTTGCTGATTGGGAAAAGACCAAGCGTGCCGCAGAGGCAGCCTTGCAGGAAGCAGAACAGAGAAAGCTTGAATCTGCAAAAGCGAGAGCACTTCAGGAAGCGGAAGAACTTCTGGGACGCCTTGCGGATGTCATTCCAATGCTTGATTCCGGCTTGACACCAAAAGATCTTCTGGATCAGAAATACTTAAGCAAAGACGGGCAGCCGAATGACAATGCAGTCTCTATGGTTACGAACATGAACCAGTTTTTACAGCAGGAGATCGACCGCCTCAGTGATGAAAATGCACAGATGGATGAGCAGCTTGCAGCCGTTGGGGCATCTCCGGTTGGAGATTATATGGCAAACGCCGGTGTGGCTGCGGAAGACGCAGCACAGAACATTGTGGCAGCCGGTGTACAGGAATTAATGACAGAGGAAGAACTTCCGGAAATCGCAATGCCGGAAGGATTGGATGATATTGACAATCAGTGGGAGGATGAGGACTTCGAGGAGTTGGATGCAGAAGTTCCACAGGAGAATGCCGCATCCCTTGCAGAACACACAGCAGAGCAGACCAAACCGGAAGCGTTAGCAGAAGCGGACGACACAATGGAGGCAGGAACATCCGCAGAAGATGTGGAAGCTGCTATTTTGGCAGAGACTGCACGCCAGATGGCAAAAGAATCAGTGGAAAAAGAAGAATTGCCGGAGATCGAGTTGCCGGGTGACTTAGACCTTGGAAAAGAGGAGACAGCAGAAGAGATTCTTCCTGCCATTGTGGAACCGGAGGCATTTGAAGTTCCGGATACGATCAGCAAGCTTTCAAAAGAATTAAGAGAAATCTTTACATATTTTGTTCCAATCACAGGTATGGAAGAACAGCTTTGCCAGGCACTTACAGGTGCATCCCAGCATCTGACGAAGGGAACGACAGCAGGAACTGGAAATATGATCATACAGGGCGGTTCCGGAAGCGGTAAGACAGTGCTTGCAACAAGCATGATCAAGGCATTACAGAAAGAAACCGGAAAGCCAAATGGCAAGATCGGCAAAATCGAAGCATCTGTCCTCAATCAGAAGGATGTTGCAGCATTGCTGAAAAAAGTAGCCGGTGGCTGTCTGATCATCGAAAAAGCCGGGGATCTGTCCAGGGAGACTGCGTTAAAACTTTCTCTTTTATTAGAACAGGATACGAGTGGAGTGCTTGTGATCATTGAGGATACAAAACACGGAATCCAGAAGGCTTTATCCAGAGATGATGGATTTGCAGCGAAGTTTTCTGAGAAGATCAATATTCCTATTTTTACCAGTGATGAGCTGGTTTCGTTTGCAAAATCTTACGCAAATGAATTGGGATATACCATTGATGAGATGGGTGTGCTGGCGCTGTATAACAGCATCAGTAATATTGAGCATGCTGACAGGGAGACAACCCTGACAGAGGTGAAAGAGATCGTCGATAAAGCAGTAGCACATTCAGAAAAGGGTGGTTTGAAAAAGGCGTTCAGCATTATCACATCCAGAAGATATGATGAGGATGATTACATTATCTTACGGGAGAAAGATTTTGACTAAAGAAGAAAACCACAGTGAGTCTGCGGTTTAGAGATAGAAGTGAAGAGGGGTAGGGATTATGGCGAATTTTACTGAATTAGACCGCTATCTGTTCGGTCAGGCGACACATTACGATATTTATCGGAAGCTGGGTGCACATTTTGCAGAGGTAAAGGGAGTAAAGGGAGTATACTTCGACCTGTGGGCACCGAATGCGGAAAGAGTTTTCTTGATCGGCTCATTTAACGGATGGAATGAGACGGCAAATGAGATGACACGCCTGAAACCGGAGACAATGGGGATTTACGAATTGTTCATTCCGGGATTGCAGGAGGGGGAACTATATAAGTATCTGATCGAGACAAAAGATGGTAAGCGTCTTTATAAGGCAGATCCTTATGCAAATTATGCAGAACTCCGGCCGGGAACAGCATCTGCGATTGCGGATATTGAACATTTTAAATGGACAGACAGCAAGTGGATGGAGAATCGTAAAAAAGAAGAGGATGTGTATGCACAGCCGATGGCAATCTACGAGGTTCATCCGGGCTCCTGGAAACGTCATCCGGGCAGGGATGATGAAGGATTTTACAGTTACAGGAATCTCGTAACCTATCTGATCCCATATGTAAAAGAAATGGGGTATACACACATTGAACTGATGGGTATTTCGGAGTATCCGTTTGATGGTTCCTGGGGATATCAGGTAACCGGATATTATGCACCGACTTCCCGCTACGGAAAACCTGAGGACTTTGCATATTTTATCAACGAGTGCCACAAGAATAAAATCGGTGTGATCCTGGACTGGGTACCGGCGCATTTTCCAAAAGATGCCCATGGACTGGCAGAGTTTGATGGTACATGCCTGTATGAGTATGCAGATCCAAGAATGGGAGAGCATCCGGACTGGGGAACCAAGATTTTTGATTATGGCAAAAATGAGGTGAAGAACTTCCTGATCGGCAGTGCACTGATGTGGGTAGAACATTATCATATTGATGGTCTCCGTGTGGATGCGGTTGCCTCTATGTTATATCTGGATTATGGAAAAGAAGAAGGGCAGTGGGTTCGCAATAAATACGGCGATAATAAGAATCTGGAAGCCATTGAGTTCTTTAAGCATATTAACACACTGATCCTGGGACGTAACCACGGAGCGGTGATGATCGCAGAGGAATCTACTGCATGGCCGAAAGTGACCGGTCCGGTGGAAGAGGACGGACTGAACTTCAGTTATAAATGGAATATGGGATGGATGCATGATTTCCTTGATTATATGAAGTTAGACCCATATTTTAGAAAAAATAATCATCATAAAATGACATTTGCCATGAGTTATAATGCGAGCGAACATTATATCCTGGTGTTATCTCATGACGAAGTGGTACATTTAAAATGCTCTATGCTCAATAAGATGCCTGGGCTCGGAAGAGACAAATTCCAGAATCTTATGGCTGGTTATGCCTTTATGCTTGGACATCCCGGCAAAAAACTTCTGTTTATGGGACAGGAATTTGCACAGCTTCAGGAGTGGAGTGAGGAGAGAGAGTTAGACTGGTATCTGCTCGAGAACCCGGATCACAAACATATGCAGGACTGGGTAAAAGCACTCCTGCACTTATACCAGAAGAATCCGTGTCTTTATGAATTAGACGGCAATTGGGATGGTTTTGAGTGGATCAATGCGGATGACGCAGACCGCAGCATTTACAGTTTTGTCCGTAAGAGTAAAGATGGAAAGAACAATATGCTGTTTGTATGTAACTTTACTCCGGTTGCCCGCCCGGATTACCGTGTCGGTGTGCCAAAGAAAAAGACCTATAAACTTGTCTTAGACAGTGATGCTGCTGAATTTGGCGGTGAAGGAGTTGAAAAACCGGTATCCTACAAAGCTGTGAAATCAGAGTGCGATGGAAGAGCGTTTTCCTTTGCATATCCACTTTCCGGCTATGGAATTGCAGTGTTCAAATATTAAGCCGGAGGTTAGGTTATGAACTGCCGCTTGTGGGTGGTGGCACGGATTTTCAGATTGAATTTTATAATTAGGGTCATGAACAAAATATTGCAGTCTCACATGTTTACGAAAACATGAATGTGAAATGGACGAATATTGTGTTTCGTTGCGTTAAACATTGCGACGAACCTCTCTGATCATTTGTGTTCAGCAGAGGCTTCCACAAATGGAGAGTTTCATCTCCATAACGCAAAACGAAAACAATATTCGTCCATTTTACATTCATTATCTCATAAGTTATGAAACTGCAATATTTTGAATAAACATTCCATAGAAATTCAATCTGAAAATCCGTCAATCCATGTTACGAACGGCAGAACCCAAAGATGAAACTCCGGGAGGTGTGCCTTTTATCATCGGCGAATCACATGACATTGAGAACGACTGCATTTTGTCGCCACCTTTCTTTATAGGTATTCATCCCATAACCGTGAGTTCCATAACGAAATTTGGCAGATTTTGTGGTGCGATTCACAGTGTTGATTGGGCATGTATAAGCGTCCTCTCACAAGTCATTCACAGCGTAAATGAAAGAAAAACGGTACAGACAAATATGATTTCCTTTGTGAGCCATGGAGATAAGACTCTTTAGAGGCTTATCGGAATGCCCGGCGAACAGGAACATCATATTTCGTCTGTACCGTTTTTCTTTTCATAAACCTATAAAATCACGACTTGTGAGAGGACGCTTATATCTGCCCTTCAAGCTCTAAGAAAGCACTGCAGAATCTGCGACACTATGCCGATTAAACTCCGGTTAACTTTGATTTTTGTCGTTCGTAACACCACCGGCAAGCTACACTTCTTTTTCACAGAGCTGTTTGTATATTGTCTCTGCGTCATAATCCGGTGAGCTTTTCTCTATGACGTCATAAATCTGCTGTGTCTTCGGCGGTGTATCCTTTTTGATGCTTTTTAATAACCAGTTCTATAATTTTAGAAGCTGCACCCTCGGTTCTGCCTTCAATCTTTCCCTCAATTCTGCCGGCGTTCCTGCCTTCGATTCTGCCAGCATTTCTGCCTTTCAATTCTGATTCCTTAAAATCGTCCGCAAACAATTCTTTTAATGCTTCACACATATTCGATCCCTCCTTCAGCTTTTCCCAGTTTGCACGCATGACTGCGTCTGCGAGTGCCTGATATAGCTTTGAATTTTTGTTTTTACCATAGGTAGACCATTTCCCGTTCCAGAACAGGCAGACGGGAGAGGGCGGCGGCAAGCAATTCGTCATAGAGGACAACCGTATCGCCGCAAATGGTAATCTTTCCTCCACAAAGGGTTGTGACTGTGTTGATAGTTGCTTTATCACCTAATATTCCTTTTCCTTGAAAATACCCACAGTCAAAGGAAAGGACACGATAAATAACAATATAGAACAACCAATTAAAATAAACGGCCCGAACAACGGTATATTAAAAAGCATTGTGACAATACCCAATGCACAAATCAAAGATATGATAAGAAACACAATGGTTTTATCTTCCCCCGCTAAATAAACCATAGGAATAAATATTGCTCCCATTGAAAGACTTATACTAATTCCTACTACAAGTACACCTGAGATACCCTCAAATTGTTCAAAAGTAATTCCATGTAACAGATAGGATAGGGCTATTATAATGCCAACGAAAAGCACTCCTATCATAATCCATAATAATTGATTTATATATAAACTTTTTACAATATCAATCCGCTTTACTGGCAAAGTAAGTTTATATTTTCCCCATTTTGAGGAAAATTCATTTCCAATAACGGTAGCTGCATTTACTGCTAATCCGACAATTCCAATAATTATGAAATACATTTGCCATGTCTGGTCTGGAATAATGATAACGGCAATCCCCATTGCAAACATAAAAAGCAAAAAAATTTTTGCATTTGTCCATACAGCAAGAAAATTGCTTTTAAAAAGACCTTTCATACATGATCCCCCCTTACTAAAAGCAAAAAAAATTCATCAACAGAAATGTGGTCTATCACGATTTCTTTGTACTTTCTCTGCATTGCTTTACAATCTGAAACCAGAACATCAATTTGAAAATCACGTTTCCGATAAACAATAATATCTGCCGGATCTAATGCAAGGAATTGATTTTCCCTGCAGCGCATAACCGCATAATTATAAACCAAATCATTTTTCGATACGGTCATAATCAGTTTTCCGTTATGAATGAATGTAATATAGTCTGCCACTTTTTCTAAATCACTTGTAATATGGGAAGAAAGTAAAATAGAGTGGTCTTCTTCCTGTACAAAATCAAGGAATGTATCTAACATCTCGTCGCGTACAACAGGGTCAAGTCCGCCAGTAGCTTCATCCAGAATTAGCAGTTGTGGATGGTGTGATAAAGCAACCGCAATCGCTAATTTCATTGTCATCCCTCTGGAATATTGCTTAATTTTTTGATTTGCAGGTAATTTGTATTCTTTTAAAAATTTCTGAAACAAAATATTGTCCCATTGCTTATAAAATCCTGACATAACTTTCGCTAATTGTGCTGCTGTCCAATAAGCTGGAAAATTATCTCCGTCATAAACAACACCTATTTTTTCCCGCATATCTGTATCTGCGTCTGTCATTTCTTTTCCAAACAACTTTACCATTCCGCTGTCTTTGGCGATTGTATTTAGAATACAGCCAATCGTTGTAGTTTTTCCGGCTCCGTTTTCCCCGACAAAACCCATAATAGAACCATACGGCAGAGAAAAAGTCACATTTTCTAACGCAAAATTTGACTTAGAAAATGTTTTGGAAACCTGTTGTAATTCTAAAATATTTTCCATGCTCATTCGTCCTCCTGATAGAATAAAGCCAACAACCCCGTCAATTTTTCAAGGGAAATATTACTTGTCCGTCCAATCTCTGCGGCGGCTTGTAAATGTTCCTCTGCAATACGTTGTTGTTCTTCTTGATAAAATTCTTTGTTTTGTGCCGATACAAAACTCCCCCTGCCAACAGTTGTTTCAATAAAACCGTCCCTTTGCAGATCTTCATATGCTTTTTGAACGGTAATCACACTAACATGAATAGATTTTGCCAGTGAACGCATTGAGGGAATAGCGTCTCCAGCTTGCAGTTCTCCACTCATTATCATTGCTTTTATCTGCGATGTGATTTGCTCATATATCGGCTTGTTGGCGTTATTACTGATAATGATTTCCATAACTCACCGCCTTCGTTTTTTTGATTGTACTTAATGTACAAGTACATTATATCATGTATAAACTTATAGTCAACCATCAAAATAAAATTGCCAGATACAGTTATCAAAAATAGTTGTATCTGACACTCAGAATAGAGGGGAATCTTTCACAGGATGAATTGTTGGACATTTTAGAGAGAATATCACATCCCAGTTAATCATGATTTTAGTGAGGAGGTGCATTATGTCTGAAAAAGAGTTAAAAGAGATTGCAGATTAACGGATGTAATGTGGCAGATTTTGTGGTGCTTTTATAGGGTATGAAGGGCAGATATAAGCGTCCTCTCGCAAGTCGTGATTTTATAGGTTTATGAAAAGAAAAACGGTATAAACGAAATATTATGTTTCTGTTCGCTGGGCATTCCGATAAGCCTCTAAAGAGTCTTATCTCCATAGCTCACAAAGAAAATAATATTTGTTTATACCGTTTTTCTTTTATTTACGTTACGAATGACTTGTGAGAGGACGCTTCTACATGCCCAATTTACGCTTTGAATTGCGCCACAGAATCTGCAATTTACGTTATGGAACTCCCGGAGTTTAAGCTTTGATTACTGCCACTCGTAACATGGATTGACGGATTCTCACAACTGGGATGTTGCATGCTGCACAGCCTTGGTTTAATAAAAAATAGAACGGATTTGTTTTCAGGATTTTGGGAGCGGCCGGTCCTTAGAAAGCAGACATTGCGATTTCAAAAGCCAATGTAATTGGATTTTGAAATCACGATGGATGCTTTCTTAGTACCGCTGCCAGCGACAACAAGCGAAAGCGCTCCTGAAAACAAACAGTTCTATTTTTTATGTTTATAAATACTTTAGGCATGCAATACAACACAACCTGCAAAAAATCCGTAACACCACCCACAAGCGGCAGTGCATAAGTTAAACTCCGTTTGTATTAAGAAAAAAGGAAATGAGCCGATATACATAGCAGTGAAATGAAATCCGAAACAGGAGATATCAAATAGATGAGAGTAGAACAGCAGAATCAGATTCTGGAGGCGCTGCAGCAGGCGGCAGGCAAAGATGTAAAGACTGCCTCCGGGATTGTGGCAGAAAAGGCTAAGACGACAAAGAGTGTGAGCGACAGACAGACTTCCATTCAGATGAAGGATACTACCTACCTGAATCCTGCCAGAGAAGAGAAAAAGTCCATAGCGGAAAAGATTGAAGAGAGTTCAGGGATGGATGCATTTGACCGTAAAAATCAGATGGCAGTTTTATCAAATACAACATCAGAAGAAGATTATGCGAAAATGCAGGAGGAAGGTTTTTCCCTGGATTCCACAGATTCGCATACGATCATTACGGTGACAGATAAAATCAAGATGCAGCTTGCAAAAGCAGGAAAAGAAGTGTTTGGAGATGACCTTGATGCAGCACAATTAGAAGCGATGACAGGAAGTGCGGCACTCGCAAGTCAGCTGGAACAGGCATTTAAGGAAGCTGATCTTCCGGCGACAGATGAGAATATTGCAATGAGCATGGAGGCGTTTGAACAGCTGCAGATGCTGCAGCCGATGACAGATGGTGCGATCAAATACATGCTGGATAATCAGTTGCAGCCAACAATAGAGAATTTATACATGGCACAGTTTTCGGGCAGTGCAGGTTATATAGGGCAGACCGTAGAAGATATGGAACAGTTGTCAGGACAGATCCAGAACATGCTGTCTTCTATGGGATTGCCGGTAAATGAGAATACTATGGCAGACTGCCAGTGGCTGATCCAAAACGATGTTCCCCTCACGGAAGAGAATCTGACCTATTATGAAGATCTGAAAACTTTGGAGCTCCCAACTGATCCATCACAGGCAATGGGACAGATTGCGGATGCAATTACAGAGGGAAATATGCCAAAGGATGCAATGGTGGCAGAGGGCTACAGCCTCAGGGATCAGGCGCAGAATGCCGCAGATGTGATTGAAAATGCTACAGATGAAGATGTTGCTTATGTTGTGAACAATGGCATGGAGCTGACTGTGGATAATCTTGCCAAAGCAGCAGAAAACCGTGGAAAAGATGCTGAAAGCGACTCCCAAAATCAGAAAGCTTATACGGATAAAGGCTTAGAACTTCTCACGGCAAAGAGACAGTTGGAGGAAGTACGTCTTGCAATGTCAGCGGAAGCAAATTATGCACTTTTGAAAAAAGGTATTTCCATCGATACAGAGCCTCTGGTGAAACTCGTTGATGAGTTGAAAAATATGGAAAACCAATACTATACAAATTTATTGGAAGCACAGGGTGCGGATGCAACCCCGGAAAATGTAGCACTTTTTGCAGAGACAACTGAAAAAGTAGCGCAGCTGGGGCAGGTTCCGGCGTATGTGCTTGGAATCCCGGAAGCAGATGTTTCCACGATCGATGGAGCATATGAGCAGGGAAAGCAGATGAAATCTGCACTGGAAAAAGCAGGTGTGCAGTATGAAACGTTAATGACAGCGCCACGCACCGACATGGGAGATTCCATCCAGAAGGCATTCCGCAATGTGGATGATATTTTAAACGATCTTGGCGTGGAAGCAACGGAAGAAAATCGTCGTGCAGTGCGTATTCTTGGGTACAATGGAATTGAAATTACGGAGGATTCCATTATACAGATGAAAGCTGCGGATGAAGAAGTACAGCGGATGTTTAAAAATATGACACCTGCTGTTGTCACACAGCTGATCAAGCAGGGCATTAATCCACTGGAAATGAAGATTTCGGATCTGAACCGTGTTGCGGAGCAGGTGAGATCAGAAGTTGGAAAAGATGATAATCAGAAGTTCAGTGAGTATTTATATAAATTGGAAAAAAATAATCAGATCACAGAGGAAGAACGAAACTCCTATATCGGAATTTACCGTCTCATCCATCAGGTAGAGCAGACAGACGGTGCGGCGATCGGTGCATTGGTGAATCAGGGGGCAGAGATGACCATGAAAAATCTGCTCACTGCCGTGCGGTCATCCCACAAGACAAATCGCATGGATATTTCTGTGGACAATGATTACGGAGAGAGCAAAGAGCAGACGGTAAGCACAAACTCCATTACAGATCAGATCGAGACCGCTTACCAGACAAACTGTATGAAGGACGCAGCTGATCTTTTGACACCGGGCAGATTGCAGCAGGTATTTGATCAGCATCCGGACTGGCAGAATATGACTCCGGAGGAATTTGCGCATGCACTTGCGGAAACTGTCGACACAGACGCAGCAGCCGAGCGGGAATATCTTCAGGAACAGATGCGGATGGTGCAGGAAGCAGCGGCTGCTTCGGATGAGATTTACCGGATGTTAGAGCAGTTTGATCTGCCAAACAGCGCAATGAATGTCAATGCTATCCAGTCGATGATGGCGAACCGTAATCAACTGTTCCGACAGATCTTCGGGGAAGAGAGTACGAATCCGGATCGTGAGAAAAAAATCACAGCAGAAGATATCGAAGCGATCAAGGAAAGTATTATCGAGGATTTTGGAGAGGCAGTTTCGGAGCCGGAAGCATTGGCAGAGGTTCAGGAGACATTGGGAAAAGTTGCGGAGAACGTGATGAAGACGATGATCTCCAGCGATGAAGTGACCAGCATTGATGTGCGTGAGATGCGTCTTATGCAGGCAAAACTTTCCATTAACCAGACTCTGGCGAAAAAAGAGCAGTATTCCATTCCGGTTCTGGTGGGCGATAAAGTGACGAATGTTTCCTTGAAGATTGTCCGTGGAGTAGAGACAAAAGGTATTGTGGACATTATGTTAGAAAGCGAAATGTCCGGCAAGATCGCAGCAACATTTCAGGCGAAAGAGGAAGGAATCAGCGGTTTGGTTGTGACCGATAAGCAGGAGACAAGAAATCTTCTGGCAGATCAGATGGGATTTCTGGCATCTGCCATTCAGGAGAGTGGCGGAGAGCAGGTAGATCTCAGATTTGCGGTAGAAAAAAATCTCGATTTAAATCATTTTTCCGGTGTCGCATCTGGCAAGAGTGGAAATGTAACTTCTGTGAATGATTCGGCAGCTTCTGCGAAAGAAGCTGTGGATAAAGAGGGACAGTCCACAGAGGGAAAAAAAGAGGATTCTGTATACAAAGTGCAGACTGCCCGTTTATACCATATTGCAGAGGCATTTTTAAGAATGATCCGTGAATTTGAATAATTATGATGATTTGCTTTGCGGGAGTTCTTCTCCAAGATAAGTTTCAATGCCTGTGTAAATAGCGTTGACTAATTGATCCTGATAGTCATCCTGCAAAAGCAGTTCCGCCTCTATTGGATTGCTTAAAAACCCACATTCTACGATGACCGTAGGTGTGGGTGTTTTTTTCAGGAGATAATAGCTTTCGTTTGCCTTGGCAGCACGGTGGTTATCGGGATCGACCTGTTCGATCAGAGCTGTCTGCAAAATCTCGGCAAGTTTTTTTCCATTTTCTGACTGTCCATAATAAAAGACCTGTGCTCCCTGAATTTCAGGTGAAGTGTAACTGTTCTGATGGATACTTACCGTAAAAAGGGCATTGGAATCCTCGATAATTTTACAGCGTTTCTGCATATCCTCTGCTTTTTTATTGGTTGCGCCCTCGGAATACAGTCCGGCATCTGTGTTTCGTGTCATCACAACTTTGATGTTATTTTGTTCTAATATTTTTTGCAGCTTTAATGCAATCTGAAGATTGATGTCTTTTTCCAACGCGTCATTGATGCCGATTTTTCCCGGATCATCACCACCATGACCGGCATCTACAACAATGCAGACAGGCGCAGATTTTGCCTGCTCGCTCTGTACAAAAACAGCTCCTTTACGGGCGAGGACAAAGGCACAGAGAATCACACAAAGTCCCATAAGCAATTCTATTTTTCTTTTCATAAAAAAATCCCACAGTTTGTTTCTATATTGTATTCACAAACTGTGGGAGATATGAATCTATGGATCGGTTGTACCTGAATTTGCGTTTCCGGATCGTTTTCAAACACTAATTGATATATTTGATAATGGTATCCCAGATAGAGGAATCTTCCATTCCAAGTTTCCAGAAGGAACCACCGGCAAGACCATAGGTGTCCATGACGGTAAGCTTTTTCTCCAATGAAGCTGCATCTTCAATCCAGATCTTGTAGTTGACACCACCATTTTGATATTCGACATAATTCTGTCCGATATCATCGAGCCATACAGGCTGCACACCATTTGCACTGATGAGTTTCTGTACTTCTGTCATATTGGTCGCATAGGAAGATAATTCGTAATCAACGGTTGTGTCCGTTTCATCGGTTGCAGTGGAATCGGATTCTACCGGTGTCTCGGACCAGACTCTTGTGTAAAATGGCATACCGAGGATTACCTGGTTTGCAGGAACTTCTTTTAAAGTATTTTCCACACCATCTGTCACGAAACCAATCGAAGCAACGGAACCAGCTTCCGGGGAACCTGCATAATGTTCATCATATGCCATGATCACAACATAATCAGCAAAAAGAGCCTGCTCGGCACGATTATAAAATGCAGTGTAATCACTTGGAACATAATTATCAACGGAAAGTACAATTCCATTGTTGGCACATTTTAATGACAACTCACGGATGAATTGAATGTAGGAGTTTCCTACAGCATCCGCATTCAATGCTTCAAAGTCGACATTAATTCCATCCAGATTGTACTGGATAGCGGCAGAGATAATATTGTTGGTCAGATTATCTCTGGAGGAAGTGTGGGAAAGCACTTCTGCGGTATTGACGCTGTCATTTTCCAGATTGCTGATCAATGCCCAGACTTCAATGCCATTCTGGTGACAGTAATCAACATAAGTGGAACTTGCAAGGGAAGCAATGTTTCCATTGTTGTCGTTTAAGTAAAACCAGGTTGGAGAAAGTACGTTAATTCCCTTTGTTTTCTGTAAGATAGAAGCAAGATTGTCGTTGGCAGACTGATTGGTTACCTGATGCCATGCCATATTAATCTTGTAATCTTTGGTAATATGGGAAAATTCTTCTGCAACATAGTCACTGGAAATTGTCGTAGTAGAAGTTGTTCCAAGTTTATTGGATTTGATATAACCGATATATCCATCATTTGTGGCAACTTTTGTCCAGGTATCACCCGGTTCTAAAATAGTGAGCTCGGTATTTTTATCTGCTTCTGTAAGAATCGGACTTTTGATACCGCCCTGATAACGGATCTCTGTTTTTTGCTTTGCAGAAGCAATGGTATAATCTCCCCATGCATTGGTAAGAACGACACGGTTTGGATCCGTATAGTAATTGTACTGAAAATCAGAGTACTGTTTGACAAAATCGATTGCAATATAAGCGGTGGAGGCATCTGCTTTTACAATTGTCTGGCCAAATGACTGTGTATCTTTGTTCACGGTGTAATCAGAACTTTCCGCGTTTACGGAAATCAAATCATTGGCAGTTGTGTAACGGAGGATATTTTCATTGGGATCCCAATAAAAACGTGCATTGAGATAGTTCCGTACTGTTTCATAACTTAAATAAACTTCTCCGTTTACAAGTTTTCCTTTGGTATCAATGACTTCGTTGTTGCATATGAGAGCGACATCTGTATCCGAAGTCAGTCCATAATATTCAGACAGATCTTTTGTCTCCTTGGAAGGAGTGTATTTTTCAATGATATTTCCTAATACCATAAATAAAACAACGACAATGATAAGTGCGATAGCCGCAATAAACGGTATAATTTTTTTCTTCATAAAAGTTCCTTTCTATCGAAAAAGTGCATTTTTGAAAACAAATTTTTATCAAATTGTAAAATGTAATGATATGTATGGTGAAATGGATTACATTTACAGAAACAATTGTAGCATATTGACACTTAAAATCATAGTAAAAGTATTATTAAGAATTTCTTATTCGTGGACATAAAGAAATTGTAAATTTGAACCGACAGAAATGCAAAGAAGCCGCGGACTCCCCACGGCTTCTTATCTTTTTTTATCAAAATTGTGTTATATAGACACCTGGATTGTCAGGTATTGAGGGTCCTTAGAACATCCACTGCTATATGCATAAACGATATCTACAATATAATAAGTTACAAAAGTTAACGTCACAAATCTCCATTTACAAAAGGAGCGAATGACAAAAAAATCCATGATTATTTAGAAACCTTGTCAAAATGTACCTCTTTCAGCCTCCCTTCTTCAAACACGTAATCCCTCATGTAAGAGGTATCTTCGTGAATGGATAATTGATTTGATACATTGAGGGAATCGCTTGGAGTTCCCTCAAGCCAGATCGTCACACCTCTGTTTTCTAAGGCGGACAGTTCCATATAGAGTTTTTCTGTTTTTTCAACCATAAGATTTTCTCCTGCTTATAGTCCTGACCAAAAGGAAAACGCATAGGTTACATTTGTGATATATTATTATCCTGTTCTGGCAATTCTTCTTGACTGTCCGGAAGAGATTCCAGCTCAGCTTCGATAGAATTCCCCATTTCCTTCTGGGTAAATAATTGCAGATGGTTCTCTAATACAGAACGTTTTTCCTGTTCCTTTTTTACAGTAAAAAGCGAAACAATATTAGGATCCCATTGCATTAAGGTGAATACCTGTGGATTTACCGGGTAGGTTGTCACAGCAGCATTTTCAAAATCTGCCTGGTAAATAACCGCATACAGATAGGTACCTTCAAACAAATTTTCATCGACACGGGCACTTGACAGTCGAAGCAGATCTTCCTCGGAAAGATTTAAAGCAATACCGCAGACAGAAGTTTCTTCCTCTTCTTTTAATAAGGAAAGAACACGCTGCTGGTTCAAAACAATATAATCTTCGCCGGTGGGAAAAGAAATTCGGATATCAATCAGATTATTGGTGTGAACGGATTCCGGTAAGCGGATATCTGATAATTCGAGATAGCGGTTACGTTCTGTAAGTCTTTCATCCGAATAGAAAAAATCGGCTGTGAGAAGCTGTCCTTTTTTCAGTGCCGTTTTCGCATATTGACCGATCAGATTTTTACTGTCAGAAGCATAGAGAATCGATTGACTGCGTGGAAGTTTTACCGTGCACGAGGTCAGATCATCCTTTGTCAGTGCTTCCCCGGCAGGAAGTGCTTTTGACAGAAGATACACGGTTGTGTCCACGTAGGAGTTCTGTTCGGCTTCGTAGGCAGACACTGTCTGCTTTAATACCCTACAATTGTAGCGCTGGATCAAGAGCAGAATCGACAAAGGAATGCCTGCAATGCATATGCTGATGAAAAAAGTAATTATAATTGTTTTTTTACGATTGTGTAAAATGTGAATGCCTCCTAAAGCAGTTCCTGTAAAAAAGGGAACTGTTCTTTTTCGATATGAAACGGATTCTTGAAAAAGGGAATTTGCGCCATGGACAGATGATATTTTTTACGAAAAGCCTGCATATCGTTTCCTTCTCCGAACAATACTAAATAGTAAAAGTCTTCCCCTGATTTCTGCCCGATAAAAGTTGATTGAATAAATTTGTGATAAAGTTGCTCTTTCCACGGCGCAAGACTGCCTATTACGATTTTTCGGTCGCATCGTAAGAATTCATTGTAGTTTGCCTCTGTCAGCACACCAAAATCATACAGCAGATAACAGTAGCCATGATTTAAAATTTGCGGAATTTCCCCAATTGAAACCGCAGGGTAATAATCAACATCATAAATGGTAAACATATTATGAGGGCTTTCTTTTTTGAAAAAAGGTGTGTCTTTGGATGTGAATCCGGACAGACTCTCAAAGTCCTGGGACTGGTTTAGTTCCAGACAGGCAGTGGAACAGCGCAGTTTGGAAGCACAGTAGTTTGACAGTGCAATGGAAAGATGCGTGACACCACAGCCGTGACCGCAGCCACAGATGCCAATCGAATAATGTTTTAAGGTTGTCTTTTTCTGAAATTTAAAAATTTCTTTTTTCCCCTTTCGAAAGATAATACATGAAAGAATAAATCTGTTTTGGTTTCGGTACAGGTAAATGCATCCCCGTCAAAAGGAAAGCAGTATACTTTACAGCCGAGTTTTCCTGCAAGTTTTTTTGCAGATGACTGGTTATTGTAATTACAGATAAAAGCGGTGTTTCCGAGACGGGATAATTCCAATCCGGTGGAGATGGTCTGTGCGAGATCCCACGGACTGCCACTTAAGATAAAAAGATTAAAATTCTCTGGGCCTAATTCTATTATATCCTTCTGATATACACCAAAGTCTTTCACATAAATGGCGTCTTTGGAATCGGGCGGTTCAATCCCCTGACCGTAGTCCGGGATACCGCGGAAATATTTGTAATAACAGATACCATTCTGTTCTCTGACTGCCGGATGCTCCTGCAGCATGGAACGCAGATGATTGTTACCATTACGTTCTGTGTAAACGGCAGGATAACCATTTGCAGTTAATGTGCTGGCAAGTGCTATGGCAATATGTGTTGTGCCAATACCTGGTTTGCTTCCAAAAACAGAAATATTTTTGATTGTGAGATGGGAAACGGATGGACACGCTGTTTTTAGATCCTGTTCAAGAGCTTCTTTAAAAAGACGGACCGTTTCATATCTGTCCGCTGCATCATATGCAGTAGCTTTTTGAATGATTGTCTGAAAAATAGTGGAACAGGGGTCCGTTGTATAGCTGCTCAGATATTGCAGGACTTTCCCGAGCCCATACACATCTGCGGAAGGCGTCACTGGAAGACCATTCAGAGCCTCCGGCGCAGCAAAATCCATTGTTCCGTAAATTTGATAATTTTTTCCAGAACCGGTAAAAAAAGATGCAATTCCAAAATCGATTAATTTTATCTGATTTCCACATACTATAATATGCTCTGGTTTTAAATCCTGATATAGGATCGGATATGGCACTAAATGATGCAGATAATCTAAAATATCACAAAGCTGGATGCCAAATTTTATTAAAAGTTCATGGGAAATTTTTTGATCTGACACAAAAGTGTCAATGGATTGTCCCTGAATAAATTCCTCAATGATATAAAAGAAATGTTCATCTTCTTCAACATCATAAATAATGGGAATTCCAGGATGATTGAGATCCTTCAGAAGTGTGGCTTCCGAAGAAAGTGAAGATACCGGTGAAGTGTCTTTGGGGATACACTTGATTGCCCGATATACGTTCAGTCTGATATGTTCGGCAAGATAAACGGTGCTGCTGTTTCCAGTACCAAGAGTAGATAGAACCCGGTATTTGCCAAACAAAATTGTTGGTTTAACGAAAGATCGCTCCTTTCAAAGCGTATCCGTTCCGCCATCTCATGCATACCTTTATAACATGAACAAAAATGTTTTGCAACTACTTTTTATAAATTTGGTAAATTTTCACAAAATTTTATAAGCGTAAAGGAATTGAAGATGAGTTTAGAAATATTTAATAAAATGGTATACTTTACATCAACAGGGCATTTGATTATAATAGATGTACAGTTTACAAGGTTTTCCGGATGAAGGAAGTGATAATATGAAAATTGAAAAAGTGAATGAGAATCAGATTCGTTGCACTTTGACCAGAGAAGATCTGGCAGAACGTCAGATTAAGCTCAGTGAACTCGCATACGGGACCGAAAAGGCGAAGATGTTGTTTCGAGATATGATGCAGCAGGCTGCCTATGAATTTGGATTTGAAGCAGACGATATACCGCTTATGATTGAAGCTATCCCGCTTTCCGCGGACACAATTATTCTGGTGATCACGAAGGTAGAATATCCGGAGGAACTTGATACACGTTTTTCCAGGTTTTCAGATCCTGATCCGGAAGATTTGTATGAAGATGCTATGTCAGACAGTGTGCAGAATGCAGCGGCAGCAGGTGCTGATGATATATTAGGATTATTCAGAAAGATCCAGGAAGAGCATAAGAAAGCTGCAAAGGAGCCGGAGGGTGATACCCAGACGGCGGAGAGCAGTGAGAAAACAGCGAAGGAAGAAAATCCGGTAAACGTACTTGTAGACATTACAAAGCTGTTTGTTTTCAGGAATCTTGATGAAGTGACAAGACTTGCGCATATCTTGAATGGTTTTTATGCGGGAGAGAATGATCTTTACAAGAGTCAGACTGCCAACCGCTATTATCTGCTGGTGAGCAAGAGTGATCAGTCACCGGAAACATTCAATAAGGTCTGCAATATTTTATCAGAATATGCAGCGCAGCAGCCATATATGCCGGCAACAGGAGCATTTTTCAGGGAACATTATCATATGATCCTGCAGGGAAATGCACTTCAGACTCTGGCAGAATTATAAACGAATCAAAAAGCCTTCGGGCAAAAAGAAAAGGTACCGGCAATTTGCCGATACCTTTTTTGTAATAATGTTTGCTTAAAACTAAGCGAGGTCTTTTGCTAAGAAATCGTTGATCTCTTTTACTAAAGCATCCGGATCAATTCCGTGAACCATAGCTGCCTCTTCAATTGTTTCCATCTGGGAAGATGGGCATCCAAGACAATGCATACCAATATTTAAAAGAATTGGTGCAATATTCTGGTCAATCTGAAGTAATTCACCAATCATGGTTGATTTATTAACCTGAGCCATTCTGATATCCTCCTTGTATCTTTTTGGAAAAAGTTCTGATACTTTTTCGTTGTATTCCCACATACGACAAAGTGATATTTGCCGTATTAGTGTGTCCAATAACGAGGTAATTATAATACGATTTGCTTTGGAAAGCAAATAAATTTGTAGATTTTTCTAAGGGAAAAAGAGGATTTTGACGATATATGAAGCAGATGAGTTGAGAAGGAAGGAAAAATATGAGAATTAATAATAATATGTCAGCAGTGATCACCAATAAGCAGCTGCTCCGCACAGAAAATAATCTTACAAAATCCATGGAGCGGCTTTCTTCCGGTCTGAAGATCAATCATGCAAAGGATAATCCTGCCGGGATGGCAATCTCCAATAAGATGAAGGCACAGATCGATGCGTTAGACAGGGCTTCTTCGAATGCATCCGATGGAACTTCTGTACTTCAGATCGCAGATGGAGCGTTGAATGAGACAAGTGCTATTTTACAGAGAATGCGTGAACTTTCTGTCCAGGCAGCAAACGGAACGAACTCTTTAGAGGACAAACAGGCAATTCAGGACGAGATCGAGGCGCTGAAGGAAGAGGTCAACCGTATTTCCAAAGATACGGAGTACAATTCAAAATCATTGTTGGATGGCTCGTTGGATACGCGTGTATATACGGATAACGCAAATGTTTCTCGTGTGAATGTTTCGGATTATGTAAACCCGGGAAAATATGAGATCGATATAGTAAAAGCTGCAGAGAAAGCAAAGGCCGCATCTACTGCCAATAAAATTAAAAGCGATGATGCTACAAACAAAATCGGTGTTTCAGGCACTGTTTCCATCAACGGATACGGCGTGGATATTGACAAAGATGACACGATGGCGGCAGTTTTTGAAAAACTCAGGGCAGCAGCTGAAGTTGGAGAAGCAGAACTTGTGACAGACAAGACAAATCAGAAAGAATTTCAAGGTTTTCAGGCAGCCAGATATGGTTCCACGGTTCCATTAGTATTGACATTTTCCGGAAAAGATGGCACTACATCGGAAGAGTTCGCAAAGAAACTGGGATATGATGCTAATCTGACAAAGAACCCGGATACAGGTGACATGGTCTATGATGCGTCTAAGCAGGATGCAACCAGAGGTACTGATGCCCAGATAGCACTTAGTGTCGGAACAAAAGATACATCCATTTTCTCAAGCACTGCAACCGTTGCAACTGATGGAAACAGAGTGACAATCACAGACAGAGATGGATTTTCCATGAGTTTTCTGGCAAAAGAAGGAAAAACAGGAAAGACAGTGCTTGATGTGACCGATATCGGTAATATGACACTTCATATCGGAGCTAACGAACATCAGAATATGGATGTCCGCATTCAGGAAATTTCCTGTGAGACCCTTTATATCGACGATCTGGATGTCACATCTGTGACAGGAGCTGACCGTGCGATCAGCGCATTGGATGATGCGATTGCAATGGTATCCGATGCACGTTCCAAGATCGGTGCTTATGAAAACCGTCTGGAGTATGCAACTTCCAGTCTCGATACATTTGAGGAGAATATGACGGATGCAATGTCAAGACTGACAGATGTGGATATGGCAGAGGAAATGACCAATTATACACAGTACAATGTACTTCAGCAGGCAGGCGTGTCAGTTTTAAGTCAGGCAAATGATCTTCCACAGAATGTTTTATCATTGTTACAGTAGTATTTTTGCAGGGATGGTGTAAAACGTGGAAAAAGAGCAGATTTTGGATTTTACCAGAAGGATCAGCCAGAGCAACCGGAGCGGGCTTACGGTGATCAATTATGAGATCATCTTTGCTTATCTGGATGATGCAAAAAAAGCATATCAGGAAGAAAAATGGGAAGAGTTTAAGGTGGCTCTGCGGAAAGCACAGAATTCCATTGGTGAGTTAATGCAGACACTGGATTTTTCTTATGACATCTCCAGAAATCTTTATCGGATTTATGTTTTCTGCAAGGATTCCCTTGCGGCAGCAATGTATAAACGGAGTCTGACGGAGATTGAAAATGCAGAAAAAATGCTTCAAAAATTATATCAGAGTTTTTGCAAGGTGGCAGAGACAGATTCCTCTGCGCCAATGATGAAAAATACCCAGCAGGTGTATGCCGGGTACACATACGGAAAAGGTGATCTGGTGGAAAACTGCCAGGAACTGGACAAATCAAGAGGCTTCTTTGCATAGAAGCCTCTTCTTTTCGATATGAAGTGCCGGAAATTACTGTGAAAGTTCCATTTTTTTTATGCTTGCGAGCAAAAATTTATAACGCATCTGCACCGAGTTTAACTCGTAGATGTAGCAGTCGATCAGATCCGGATCGACAACATTTTCCAGATTATTATAAGCATCCTGCAGTGCGCGTGCGGTCTGGTGGAGGTCATCCTTAAGAAGCGCATAGTGTTTATCCTTTGCATATTCCTCTTGTAAAATACGCATGGTAATCCCCTCCGATCAATAAAATTCTGTCCTTATGGGAACAGTCACTGAAATCTTATTAACAGTATAGTCATGAAATGGAAAAACTATACAATATCTCAAATAATTTTCATAAATTCCAGAAAACAATCATAAATTAAAACAAAAAAATGTGGTGGTTATGGATCAAAAAATGGGAATGGCGGTACTTGCCGTCATTTGTGGAATTATTCTTCTGGTACTGTTATTGCGAAAAAGAACACAGATTATTTTAAATTTTTTAGTCCGAACAGTTTTGGGAGCCATCCTGATTCTTCTGGTCAATGACATTTTGCAAAAGCAAGGCTTCGATATATATGTCGGTTTAAATCCGGTTACCCTTTTGACATCCGGAACCCTTGGATTTCCTGGGGTTGCGCTGCTTTATGGAATTGAGGCAACAAAGTTTTTGTAGGAAACTGCCAAAGTTCGACTTTTTTCACAATTGCTATAGACAAGCGGAAATGCCGTTGCTATAATGCGACTTACAACAAAGCGAGGTGATGAATTGGGGCGATTACAAATCTGACACTGCTGACATTTTTATCGATTGCAGTGATAACAGATGTGCAATGCATGAAGATCAGTAACCGGCTGATCGTGTGTGGATTAATATGGGGACTGGTACTCAAAATTTGGGGAAATGGGTACGTTGGTATTCTGTATTTTATTCTAAATATTACAATTCCGGTGGTTCTTTTATTTCTTTTATTTCAGATGCATGCTCTTGGAGCAGGCGACATCAAATTATTTTCCTTAGTAGGTAGTTTTTTGACAACAAAGCAGTTATTTCTGGTAATGTTTGATTCCTTTCTTTTTGCAGCAGTGCTTGGCATGGGAAAAGTAGTGCAGCTTTATCTTTCACAGGGAGGGAAAAAGGAAAGATTCACAAAAATTCATTTTTCCATCGAAATCCTGCTGGCAGTTGTGTATGTAACAGGGAGGTGTGTAGTTGCAAAAAATTAAAATTGCCCTTTGTGATAAGGACAAGTTTTATTGTGAGCGCTTTGCGGCTTATATGATGAACCATAAAGCGCAGGAAATTGAGTTGAATATTTATTCCACGATCGAGCAGTTTACCGGAGATGAGAAAATGGGAAACTTTGATCTGGTGATTGCCGGGAGTGGATTTGAGGAGTTTTCTTCGGACGTAAATATCATGTATCTGTCTGATCTGTGTGGAAATCAGGCGGCGGAGGAGGCAATGTGGGAAAAAGATACGATACCGCAGAAGAAAATTGTTACGAAATATCAGCCGATGGAACAGTTGCTGCATGAGATTTATGTGCAGGCAGGGATGACCAAAAGGGAACCTGTGGGAGTGCAGGTTGCGACACATGGGAAGGTGATCGGGGTAATTTCGCCGGAATGTCATGAGATGCAGGAACTGTTTTCGGTGATGCATGCGGTAAATCTTGGCAGAGAGCAGAAAGTATTGTATTTCAATTTCCTTGAGTTTTCGGGCTTTCGGGAATTATTCGGACAGCCAGGGGATTTTGATTTTACAGACGTAGTTTTAAAACTCCGCAGAGGGGAACTGACGACAGAGTATTTTTGGAACTGTGTCTATGAAATGTCCGGAATATCTGTGATTTTGCCTTTTGAAAATCCGGAAAATATCAGGCAGATCGGCAGACAGGAGTGGGAACAATTTATTGATTTTATGGAACAAAATACGGACTTTGAGGTGCTTGTCGTAGATTTTGGCGTGAGTATGCCGGAACTGGCAGATTGCATGAGCCGCTGTGATGAACTGCTTCTGATTGGCAGGGAAGGTTATTTTTACGAGTGCAGGGACAAGCATTTTTATGAATGGCTGGAAAAGACAGGATATCAGGCAGTGGCAGAAAAAATTCACAAAGTCAATGTGCCATATACGGCTAAAAATATTCATGGCGGTGGAAATGTCATCGAGCAGTTACAGTGGAGTGAATTTGGTGATTTTGTCAGAAGATGGAAGGAGATCATGGATGAGTAGCAAATGTTTGGAGTGCGTATTGTGAGGAAAAGGAGAGTTTGGGAGGAATTATGCAGACATCGGATGAAGAAATTCAAAAGCTGAGGGAACATATTCTCGCGGAAATTGACCTCACCAGAGAGATGAGTGATACCGAAATCCGGGCAATTGTCTCAGAAAAATGCAGTATTTACGGAAAACAAAAATTTTTAAAACTGTCAGAGCAGGAAGCATTAGAACAGTATCTGTTCCATTCGCTCCGCAAGCTGGATGTGTTGCAGGAATTACTGGATGATCCGGAAATCACAGAGATTATGGTAAATGGGGCAAAGCATATTTTTTACGAAAAAAGAGGGCAGCTGTTTGAGTCAGATAAGCATTTTACTTCCAAAGAGAAATTAAATGATGTCATTCAGCAGATGGCAGGAAGTAATAACCGTATGGTGAATGAGGCATCGCCGATCGTGGATACGCGCCTTGCAAATGGTTCAAGGGTAAATATTGTGTTACAGCCGATCGCAATTGACGGTTCGGCTATCTCAATCCGTAAATTTCCAGAGCAGCCGTTTGTGATGGAAAATCTGATCCGATTTGAAGCAATCACAGAGGAGGCAGCAGAGTTTTTAAAAGTGCTTGTGCTTTCCGGGTATAACATTTTTGTTTCAGGTGGGACAGGTTCCGGAAAAACAACATTTTTAAATGCATTGTCACAGTTTATCCCACGGGAGGAACGAATTATCACAATTGAGGATTCGGCAGAACTGCAATTGATCGACAAACCCAATTTGGTGCGGTTGGAAACAAGGAATGCCAATACAGAAGGGGTTCTGCCGATCACGATCCGCGACCTGATCAAAACGGCACTTCGCATGAGACCAAACCGGGTGATTGTGGGAGAGTGTCGTGGAGCGGAGGCACTGGATGTGCTGCAGGCGATGAATACAGGGCACGATGGAAGTTTGTCCACCGGACATGCCAATTCCTGCAAAGATATGTTGAGCCGACTGGAAACGATGGTTTTAATGGGGATGGAACTGCCGCTTCCGGCAATCCGAAGCCAGATTGCGTCAGGCATTGATATTCTGATTCATCTTGGACGTATGCGGGATAAGAGCAGAAAGGTGCTTTCAATTACAGAAATTGCAGGATACGAGGAAAATCAGATCATTTTGAATGATATATACCGCTTTAAAGAAAAGAAAGCGGAAGAAAATACAGTGCATGGAGCAATGGAAAAGGTCGGTGAACTGATACACACAGAGAAAATGATAAGGGCAGGGTATTGTCTGGATGGATTATAGTACATATTTTTTGAGTAAAAAAGAAATGATGGTTTGCATTGGAAAGGGGCTTCTGGCGGGAATGCTTGCAGCGTGGATTTTATATCAGTCTGTATATGGCATGGTCACTGCTTTTATTTTCATTCCACTGTGTATTCAAAGAGAGAAAAAGAAACGGCAGGAACAGCAAAAAGAGACACTTCTCTTGCAGTTCCGCGATGCAATGCAGAGTGTTGCAGCAGCACTTCAGGCGGGATATTCCATGGAGAATGCATGGCGGGAGAGCGAGAAGGAGATGACGGAACTATATGGACAAGATGGGATATTTGTCGGAGAACTGCATCAGATCAATCAGGCGGTTGGAATGAACCAGCCAATTGAAAAACTGTTATATGAATTTGCGCTTCGCAGCGATTGTGAAGATATTCAGAATTTTTTCGATGTTTTTTTGTTCGCGAAACGCAGTGGCGGTGATTTTCACAAAATTATAGCAACAACCATTGAACATATCAGCGATAAGATCGAGGTGGAAAGAGAGGTTCAGACAGTAATTTCTGCAAAGAAGATGGAACAGAAGATTATGAATGTAATTCCTGTTTTCATTATTTTATATCTGAATCTGACATCAGGAGAATTTTTGGCACCATTGTATGGAAATATTTTTGGAATTAGTGTTATGACAGGCGCGTTGGGTGCGTATCTTGCTGCAATAAAAATTTCCGCAAAAATGACAGCTATTAAGGTCTGACAGATATGTGGGTGAGCGTTAAGTGTATTCTGAAGAGTTGAGTGAAATCTGGGAAGGAATATATGAAGAATAGAAAAAGTGAAAAGCAGGGACAGAGCCTTTATCGAAAAATGGGGAAGGTCTTTGCGTTATTTGCTGTGTTGGCGGGGGCAGCGCTGATACAGGAATCTATGAATCCGGTGTTAAAGCAGGGAAATGTATTGGAGCGGCAGGCATATGGAGATGGCAACTACGATGCAGAACTTATCTGGGAAATTCCAGAGAAGGAACTGGAACAGGAACTGTCAGTGCACGTGGCAGAGCAGGGGCTGACGAAGGAAGAACAGCAGGCATTGCTTGCGGCGGCAGAGCAGGAGATTGCAGAGACTTTTCTTGGAGAAAATGAATCTGTAGATGAGATCCGAAAGGATGTCTGCATCCAGTCACAGTATCAGGACGGACAGGTGACGGCAGATTGGAGTTTTGATTCTTATCAGTATGTCGATCTGGAAGGGCATGTAATGAATGACAGTTTAGAAGAAGAGGAAATATTGGTGAAGGCTGTCGTGGAATTAGGCTGTGACAGTCAGACGTTGGAGTATCAGTTTTTCTTTCAAATTTGTCCAAAGATATATTCAGAGAAAGAAAAAATCAACAATAAATTAAAACAGGAATTAATAAAAAAGAACGAAAAAGCAAATGATTCTACGCTGGTTTTGCCGGAATCCATAGATGACCAGACAATCATATGGAAGGAAAAAAGTGAGAGAATGCCTTTAAAATTGCTGTTTCTTGGGATAATTGCAGCGGGCTGTGTTCCATTGGTCGAGAAATCCAGAAAGCAGGAGGAGGAAAAACGGCAAAAAGAAAAATTGCAGTCTGAGTATCCGGAGCTAGTGAGCAAGCTGACAATCCTTCTTGGGGCTGGAATGACATTATTTAGCGCATGGAACAAAATTGCAACGAATTACAGTAATAAGCGGAAAAATAATACGATACCGATACATCCGTTATATGAGGAGATGCTTATCACATGTCATGAGATTGAGAGCGGAGTTGGAGAGGCACGGGCTTATGAACGCTTTGGAGAGCGATGTGGATTGCATCGTTACCGGAAATTTTGCAGTTTGCTTGTCCAGAATCTTCGAAAAGGAACGAGGGGACTGGTGCAGCTATTAGAACAGGAAGTTTCAGATGCCTTTGAAGAACGCAAAAATCTGGCAAAGAAAAGCGGGGAGGAGGCAGGGACAAAAATGCTGTTTCCAATGATGATGATGTTTGGAATTATCATTGTTATTATTATGGTTCCCGCGTTTCTTTCGTTACAGTAAGTAACTGTTTCTCAAAATGATTATCAGAAAATTGCGGGATCTGTAAAATTCAGGGTGAATAATGAAAGGTAGATGTAAGCGTTTTTTAATTTTTAAAAATAGGAAAGCGAGGAAAAAGAATATGAAAGATCAAATGGTAAGAGTGGCAAAAGAATTTGCAGCAGATGAGAGTGGAGTGGGAGTTGTGGAAATGATATTGATACTTGTCGTTTTAATAGGGCTTGTAATCATCTTTAAAAAGCAGCTCACAAATCTGGTGAACAGTATTTTCGAAACCATTAACAGCAAGGCGGGAAGTATCTAGTGAAGAAGGGAAGTATTACGGTATTTTCAGCGCTATGTATGAGTTTTGTACTTTCAGCCCTTTTTGTATTACTTGAGGCAGCAAGATTTTATGGGCTGTCTCAATATGCGGACTGGAAAGGAAGACAGGGCGTGGAATGTGTGGCAGCAGAATATCAGCCTTATTTATGGGAAGAGTTTCATTTGCTCATGCTGGATGGTAGCTATAGTACATATTTTTTTGAAATCGGCAATGTGACAGGGAGAATGAAAGAGAAACTGGATGAAAATTTGAATCAGAAGAATTTTGGATGGCAGTTTCCGGATATGAATCTGTTTCAGATGGAGACCAGCCACATTTATGAGCCAAAATATTTGCTTGTCACAGATGCTGATGGCGAAGTGCTTCTTGATATGATTTCTGCATATATGAAGAAAAATCTGCCCAGAGAGGCAGCAGAAGAGATTCGTCAGAGATATATTAACCAGAATGACATGAAAAATAATACGACGAATGTCGAAGAAACCATTGATCAGGCGAAAGAGAGCATTGAGAGTGCAAGGGCAGAGAAGGAAAAGACAGAGAAAGCAAAGACAGACAATGGAAAAGCAGAAAATGGCAGGCAGGAAAATGAATCTATTGCGAATAGGACAAATGAAAAAGATACACAGCCTCTGGAAGAAAATCCGTTGGATGTTGTGAATGAAATCAGAAAATCGATGAGTCTTTCTACACTTGGACTGGTTGTGGAAAACGCCGGCGAAATCTCTACGAAACGCATGAATCTTGCAGAGGCGATTGAAAAAAGAACCTGCAGTGAAGGAAATATAAATTACGAAGCAGAAAGTGACTGGTATCGGAAAATTCTTGTGCTGGAATATGTAGAATCAAATTTTTCAAACTACTGCAGCCCGAAAGAAAACCATGCATATTCCTATGAGTTGGAATATTTACTTGGAGGACATGAAGAAGAACGAAAGAATTTAGAAGAGGTAGTCAACAGACTGCTATTGTATCGCTGTGCTTCGAATGTCACATATTTACTGTCGGACAGAGAAAAAATGTTACAGTCCGAGACAATCGCTGCTGCATTAGCTGGCTTTACCGGAAATCCGGCAATCATTAAGACGGTGCAGATAGCGGTTGTCGGTGCATGGGCATATATCGAAAGTATCCAGGATATCAGGGCATTGCTCATGGGAGGAAAAATCGCGCTGGTGAAGTCAAAAGAGCAGTGGACGACAGATTTGTCGCATCTATTACAGTCGTTTCAAAGCCAGACAAGGGCAAAAGAATGCAGCAATGGTCTAAAATATCAGGATTATTTAAAGCAGATTTTATTTTTTACAAAGGATGGAACATTATCCTGCCGCATGCTCAATGTAATGGAGCAGGACTTGATTCAGAATGAGGAATATAAAGATTGCAGAATGGATCATATGATCGTTTGTTTCAGGTGTGAGGTGGAATTTGCGGCAGAACCTCTTTTTCCCAGGTTGTCTTTTATAAATAGTGAAAAATTAAAACAATATTCCTTCCGAAGAGAAAATCAGATCAATTACATTCCATAAGAAAGGCAGGTGTGTCCGGGTGTCTCTTATCTTCTCCAAAACTATAAAAAATGAACAAAAATCTCTCCCTGAAAGATGTTCTTTTAGGAAAGGTCCGGCTTGGACCAATGCACCCAAAGAGACACCCGGATGCACCTGTCCGTCCGGTTCTATGACATTGGAGGCAGCAGTTGTGGTGCCGATACTTGCCTGTCTGTTTACATTTGTGTTGTTTTTCTTTCGTGTTATGCAGGTGCAGCTCTGCGTGCAGGATGCTTTAGAAGATACGGGACGCACGCTGTCTGTCTATGCAGCCGTAAAGGACAGTCAGGAAGAAGAGTATGCGGTACTTGCAAAAAGTATGTTTATTGCAAAGGCGCGCGAAGATGATAATATCCGAAAATTTGTGACGGGAAATGTTTTCGGAATTACATTTTCAGAATCGTGTTTTGAGGGAAATGATATTTGTCTCAGAGTCCATTATCAGATGAAATTTCCAGTTAGTCTGCTTGGAAAAAAGTCATTCTGGCTCTCGCAGCAGACAATTTATCGAAAGTGGACAGGATGGAAAGACGAACTTGGTATCCAGGATGGTGACAGATGGGTATATATTGCAGAACAGGGAACCGTGTATCATAAGACTTCGGGCTGTACGTATCTGAATTTGTCAATTCAGTCGGTAGAAGATGTACAAATAGCGGAATATCGGAATGAAAGCGGAGAGAAATACCACAAATGTGAGCTTTGCGCGGATAAAATTAACAAATTTGGAAGGGTATATATCACAAATTACGGAAATAAATATCACACAGATTTAAACTGCAGCGGTATTAAAAGAACCATTGAAATGATACGCTTATCTGATGTGGAGGGAAAGGGGGCGTGTTCAAAATGCTGGAAGGAATAAGGATGATCGTTCTATTGGTCAGTTTGTTTTTATGTGCATGGATCGATTGGAAAACAGAGCGGGTGAGCGTGCCGCTCCTTCTGCTGGGAGGAATGACAGCCGTATTATTGCATTTGTTTGCACAGGAAGAATCCGTTTTTTATTTAATGACGGGAATGTCTGTTGGTATCGTATTATTACTTTACAGTCTGGTTACACATGAAAGTATCGGATATGGAGATGGATGCTTATTTGTGATGACAGGTTTATTTCTGGGATTTTGGGAGAACCTTGTGCTGCTTTTGCTGGCATCTGTTTTAGCAGGAATCGGCGCGGCAGTGTTGCTTTTTTTTAGAAAAAAGAAGAAAAAGGAAAGAATACCGTTTGTACCATTTGTATTTACGGCGTATGTTTTATTGTTACTTTGATGGAAGGAGTGGGTTATGCGGGGAAGTTTTTCAATAGAGGCATCATTGATCGTGCCACTTGTGCTTGCGGTCATGGTACTTGCGCTGAGAACCGGAATCGATTGCTACGAAGAGACAAAGGTGCAAGTGGCAAAACTGGGAACAAGAGTATCATTTGATATTGTGGATACGATGTATCTGCTGGATGAGATCACAGATATTGGAGATTTATTTCATGGAGATTGAATATAAAAGGGAACTGACAAAAAGTTATATGTGCGTCAAAACGGATCAGGATTTTCTTCCTTTTGAAAAAGAAATATTAACAAGAAACAGTATATCAGGGATATTGCCGGTCAATACGACTTTTGCGGATGCTGCTACAGTCTGCTGGTACGATATTACAGGAATGCAGGCATTTGATCATGCGTTGGAAACGGAAATGATGGACAGTCAGATGCTGACACAGTTTCTCGTAAGCTTATGTGGAACGCTTGAACGGTTAGAAAGTTTTCTGTTAGATCCCGGGCATCTCTGGTTTTCCCGGGAAAGTATTTTTAAAAACAACCGGGATGGAAGTTTCTGGTTCTGCTATTGCCCGGAAGGGAAGGAGAATATTACAGAGGGATTTCAAAAACTCATGGAATATCTTCTCACAAAAATCGATCATAAAGATCAGTGGGCGGTAAAAATGGCATACCATATTTATGATCAGGTTATAAAGGAAGGCTATAGTCTGATCGCAATCCGGGAAAGTCTTACTTATGATCGTGTGGATATAGAACCTGTGCCGGACAGAACACTGGAAAATAGCAGAGTAGAGCTTGAGCAGACTTCAGATCAGACGGAAAAAGAAAAAACCGTTCACAAAGCAGATAAAGCAGATGGTAAAGCAAAAGTGATTTTTCAAAAGGCAATCGAACATTTTTTCCCGGATCTTGCAAAAATCAAAGAATACAGGCAGGAACTGGCAAAGAAAAAAGAGAAAAAGAATGAAATCCAGCCCATTGTTTTTGAACCGGAAGAAGAGGAGGTAAGAATGGGACGTCCCACAGTTCTTTTGGCAGATCAGAAAAAAACAATTCAGGGAATTCTGAGATATGAAGGAAACAATCAGCTGTCAGACTTAAAAATTGATACATTTCCATATGTGATCGGAAGTGCTGCTGACTGCCCCGGTTATGTCGATTGCGCTACGATCAGCCGTCATCATGCAAAAATCACGAAAGTGGAAAATGTATACTTTATTGAAGATATGAATTCTGCAAATGGAACAAAGGCAGGAGGGACGCTCTTGGATTACAAGATGAAAGTGAGTTTACAGGCAAACGAGATCCTTGAGTTTGCAGATGAAAAGTTTAGATTTATTTAAGAAAAACATCGGAGAAATATCATTGCTTCTACCTCTGGAAATCTCTATAATATCCATGAAAGGCTATGAAATGGAGTGGACAGCGAATGAGAAATGAATGGATGGAGATATTTTCTCAGGAAGGATATCGTTTTTGTAAAGTAAAACCGGAAGAAACCGGTGTTTTCTATAAATATTATGAGGAAGGGTTTCATCTTGTAATGTTCATTGATGGTACGAATGGATATCTGCCGACGATGGGACAACTGCAAGTGATGCAGGAGCGGGTGCAGGAACTTTTTTATCATCCGGTGGGAAGGTTACAGGACTTCCCGGAAGGATTTCCGGTGTACCATGTGGAACTGCTGACCATTCTGCTCACGAATCAGTCTGAGAATGCAAAACAACTTTGCGCTGAAGGAAAAAATATCTGGATATATGATCAGGACAGAAAACAGCTGATCATATATGAGAATCAGCCGGGAGATTTCTGGGGACTAAAGAATCGAATTGAACACATGGATGTACAGCAGAACAGCCGGGCATCTGCACCGGTAAGTGGAAAACATTCCATCATGCAGCTGCCGTTTGTCACAGAGCTGATCGCACTTGCAAACATTCTTGTATACATTATATTATCTTTTGGCGGAGCAACAGAAGATGCGTTCTATATGGCATCGAGAGGTGCCATGTATCCGGAGTTTCTTACGATCAATCATCAGTGGTGGCGTTTATTGACAGCAATGTTTTTACATTTTGGAGTGGCACATCTGATGAATAATATGGTAATTTTCTGTTGTGTCGGATCAAGACTGGAGAAATACATAGGTCATTGGAAAATGGCAGTGGTTTATTTTGCCGCAGGAATTGGCGGAGGACTGCTCTCTTATATCATGATGCTATTGTCGGGAAATTATGCCGTATCCGGTGGTGCTTCCGGCGCAGTATTTGGTGTGATCGGTGGACTTTTGTGGGTTGTGATATACCATAGAGGAAAGCTGGAGGGAATGACGACAAAGGGAATCCTCATCATGGTCGTATTAAGTCTCTACTTTGGATTTACAAGTACTGGCGTGGATAACTGGTGCCATGTGGGAGGCATGCTCTGTGGATTTTTGGCAACATTGATTTTATATCACGGAAAACGCCAAAAATATTGATTTTGTCTGCAAAACTTAATATACTTAAAAAAGATGTTGCGGATGAATCCATGAATATAAATCCGCAAATACAGAATAATCTGCTTCGCAGATAGAAAGGGCAGATCAATGAAGATAAATATTTATTATGGCGGCAGAGGGTTGTTAGACGATCCAACTCTTTATGTTTTAAATAAAATGGAGGAAGTTTTAAAAGAACTTCGTGTGACTGTAGAGCGCATCAATATCTATGAACATAAAAATGAGATTGCAACACTTCCACAGACTATGAAAGACGCGGATGGAATTATTCTGGCGACGACAGTGGAATGGCTTGGAATTGGCGGATACATGCAGCAGTTTTTGGATGCGTGCTGGCTTTATGGAGACAAGGAAAAGATTAAGGTTACTTATATGCAGCCAATCGTTATGTCAACCACTTACGGAGAACGTGAGGGAGAGATGACGCTTGCCAATGCATGGGAGATTCTTGGCGGACTGCCATGTGCAGGACTTTGCGGTTACGTGGAGGATCTCGTCACGTTTGAAATGAATGAGGATTACACCGTCATCATTGAGAAAAAGGCCGAGAATCTTTATCGCACGATTTCCCAGAAAATCAAAAATCTTCCGACAAGCAATCAGGCAGTAAAGCGGAGCATTTCACGTACGCCACAGTTAGAACTGACTCCACAGGAGAGCGAGCAGTTATCCAAATATGTTTCCGATGACTCTTATGTGAAGAAGCAAAAAGAGGATATCGAAGAACTGGCATCCATGTTTAAGGATATGCTTGGAAAGAATCCGCAGCCACAGGATGCATTTATGAAAGATTTTCAGGGACATTTTACACCTCAGCATGATTTTGCTGCCCGCTATTTATTCATGATTGACGGGATGAAAGAACCGCTGTTTATTTCTGTAAAGGATGATAAATTAGAAATCAGTTATGGAAAACAGGAGAATATCGATGTGATCGCAAAGCTTTCAGATCAGGTTCTTGAGAGTATCGTGGAAGGCAGAATGACATTCCAGAGAGCTTTCATGACAGGTGAGATGACTGCAAAAGGTAATTTCAAGACACTCCGTATGTTAGATACCATGTTTAACTTTGTGTAAGAGGCAAAGTGAGCGTAAAGGTACAGCCGTCACCAGGTCTGGAATCACAGTGGATTGTTCCATGATGGGATTCCACAATCTGCTTGGTGATGACAAGACCTAAACCGCTGCCACCGTTTTTGGAAGTGATAAAAGGTTCAAAAATACTGTCAGCAAAGGCAGGATCTAACCCTCCGCCATAGTCGGTTACAGCGATAAGGACAACGTCATTTTCGGATGAAACGCGGATGGTTACGGTTCCTGATTTATCCATGGCTTCATAAGCATTTTTCAGTAAATTAATGAGAGCCTGTTTGAGTAGTTGAGGATCAATATCGATTTCGGGAAGATTTTCTTCCGTTATGATGTTACAGTGAAAATCAAGAGCTGCGAAGGCGGAGATGGAATCGTGGATATCTTCCATATAATCATATAAATTAACATGGCGGAGATTCAGATGATCGCAGAGCCTTGCAGAGGATAACTCCGTGACCATGTTCCGCAATGAGGTGATTTCGGACATAGTTTCTGCCCAGTACGCAAAATCAGACACTTCCGGATGTTTCTTTTCAACTAATTGTAAAGAACTGCTGATCAATGTAATAGAATTTTTGATTTCATGGAAAATATTTAGGTAGTCCTCGCTATTTAACAAAATTTCACCCCGGTCTCATTCAGATTTTCACATTAGACAGTCACAGTTTAGCACCAATACAGGGAAACTGCAATCATTAACGAATTACAAAATTCGACAACATAATTTAATATTAAGAAAGAAGGATAAAAAAATGAGAGATGAAAATTGTATTTTCTGTAAAATTATTGCAGGAGAAATTCCATCCAACACAATCTATGAGGATGATGAGTTCAAGGTAGTTTTAGATGTGAGCCCAGCGAGCAAGGGACATGCGCTGATTCTGCCAAAGAATCATTATGCAGATCTGTATGAGATCGACGAAGATGTAGCTGCAGATGCTATGAAGCTTGCCAAGAAGCTCGCAATCCATATGACAGATGTATTAAAATGTGACGGATTCAATCTGGTTCAGAACAATCACGAAGTGGCAGGACAGACAGTATTCCATTTCCATATGCACCTGATCCCAAGATACCTCAATGCAAAGAACAATGATATCTTAAACTGGTCTCATGAAACTTTTTCGCCAGAAGAGATGGCAGAGATCCGTGATTCTTTAAAAATGCAATCATAAGCCAAAAAGGCTGTTGCATGATACAAAAATCGTAGTCTCACGCAACAGCCTTACTACTTTATTAAAAATAGATCATTCTAGTTCTTTTTAGCGGCGTCATTGATCAGAGAGACAATGGCAGCAATTGAATTCTTACCATTACTTTTTTCCATGGCTTCCACATAACGTTCTTTGTGTGAGAAAACATGGTCAATGGCCTCTAACAGAGCGGTGTTTGTCACTGCTTCTTCCTCAAGCACATAACTGTAACCGGAAGAACGGAATGAAGTTGCATTTAAAATCTGATCTCCACGGCTAGCAGCAGCGGACAGCGGAATTAAAATGTTAGGTTTGTGCAGTGCAAGCAGCTCACAGATGGCATTGGCTCCGGCACGGGAGATGACTAAAGATGCAAGTGCAAACATATCTGCAAGTTCTTTGTTTGCGTATTCGAACTGTGCATAGCCATCGGTATCTTTTAAAGTTTCGTCAAGGTTTCCCTTTCCACATAAATGGATAATGTTATAGCGTTTCAGTAACTCTGGAAGAAGATCACGGATTGCGGTGTTGATCGCACGTGAGCCGGTACTTCCACCAATAATTAAAATAACCGGTTTCTCCGTATTTTCAAAGTGGCAGAGTTTAATCGCATTCGAAGGATTTCCATTTAATAATTCCTGACGGATTGGAGAACCAGTGAGAACTGCTTTTCCCTCAGGAAGATACTTCATTGTCTCAGGAAAATTGCAGCATACTTTTGTAGCACTTGGAATTGCAAGCTTGTTTGCAAGACCGGGTGTAATGTCGGATTCGTGGATAATTGCAGGGATTTTGCAGTGTTTTGCTGCCAGAACAACAGGAACAGATACAAAGCCACCCTTGGAAAATACAACATCCGGTTTTATCTTTTTTAACAGGCGGATTGACTGATAATAGCCCTTGATCACTTTAAATGGATCAGAAAAATTCTTTACATCAAAATATCTTCTCAGTTTTCCGGAAGAGATTCCGTAATAAGGAACTTTTTGTGCTTCAATCAACCCCTTTTCAATTCCCTCATAGGAACCGATATAAGAGATTTCATATCCCTCGCTGCGAAGCGCAGGCATCAGGGCAATATTCGGTGTGACATGTCCGGCTGTACCGCCGCCGGTCATTACGATTTTTTTCATAAGAAGTCCTTTCTGTGCAAAAAAGCATGGATTCTGCACTTCAATTCTTCCATATTTATAATACCCATATGCAAAAAAGTCAAGAAAATGACTTGTGGTTTTCTTGTCGGAACTTGCGATTAATTTTGCAGGCAAGTCCCTTTTCAAAAAATAAAAACATTTTTATAATGTAAATATGAAGTAATAGCAATCATGAAGGAACAGTAATTATGAAGCTGCCGAAGAATGGCGGGGATTGAATAATTACAAGAAAGAGGTAATGTACGATGGAAGTGGTGATGCAGATGATGTATTCCTATTCACTTGAGCTTCTTGCAGCAGCAGTTGGGCTGATGCTTTTGCTTGAGCTTGTCACATTACGAAAGATAAATAAATGGAAAAAGAAAGAAAAAGAACAATTTTTTGAACTGGAAGAAAAACTGAGCCGTATATCCGAAAAACAGAACGAGACGGCACGGGAGATCACGCAGCAGGCGCAGGATGATAAAATGGCGCAAAAGTCCGGTGAAAATCCGGAAAAAGAGGCTCCGGAAAAGCTGATCGATGCTGTGCTCACTGAGGTGTTTTCCTGAAAACTTGACAATTTTGTATCCGTTTGCTATAATCGCTCCTGTAACAAATCCGTAACAATTGTAACAATTATGAATAAAACACAACAAAGGTGTAATATTATTTAGTAATGAACACTGATGGAGGTTTCTATGAATTTAAAGAAAAGAGCGGCAGGAGCCATTGCAGTTGCCATGTCAGTGGTAGTGATGACCTCGGTCGCACAGGCTGCACCAGCGGATTATAAAACAGGTGTGGCATCACAGGCAACAACGACGGACTTAGCTACAAATGGAATTGCAGGAATCGCAGTATCTATGAGTCAGTATGAGAGCGATGCCTACGAATATATCGAGCTGGCAGATGCAAATGTGGAGCAGATGAATGTTGCACGTGTTACATCCGGTGATGCGGCAGAGCAGGATGCAGAGGGAGGTCTGACTGAAATGTCTGCAGATGTGGCAGATGCGGATACTGCCGTACAGGCAGAGAATGCGGCATCTGATACAGAGACGGATGTTTCAACAGAAACAGCAGGCAGTGAGCAGACAGAGGAAGAAGCACTCTGGCAGAACCGCCTTATGGCAGACGTCAACGACTATTTATATGTCAGAGCTTCCGCAGATGCTGATGCAGAGATCGTAGGAAAATTATACAAAGGTGATGTCGCAGAGATTCAGGAGGAAGGAAGCGGCTGGACACATGTTGCGTCAGGAAATGTGGACGGATATGTGAACAATGATTACTGCGTGACCGGAACAGAGGCACTTGCCTACGCACAGCAGAATTTTGATACAGAGGCAGAGGTTCTCACCAATGGACTTCGTATCAGAAGCGAAGCGGATGAGAATGCTTCCGTTATCACAGCAGTTTCCGAGGGAACTACCTTGAAAGTTGATTCCGGTGTGGAGACAGATGATCAATGGATAGCTGTTGTATATGGCGGAACAACCCGTTATGTCAGCGCAGATTATGTCACAACATCCTTAGCTTTGGGCGAGGGTATTACGATTGAAGAAGAACAGGCAGAGCTGGCAAGGATCGCTGAGGAAGAGGCGGCAAAAAAAGCAGCACAGGTCACGGAAGTGACAACGGTACAGAATGCAGCAGTTGAGGCAACTGTGGATGATGTGACACTGCTTGCAGCAATTATTCAGTGTGAGGCTGGAAATGAAGTATATGAGGGACAGCTTGCAGTCGGTGCAGTTGTTATGAACCGTGTCAGATCAGGCGGTTATCCAAGTACCGTGCATGATGTTATTTACCAGAAGAGTCAGTTTCCACCGGCTGGAGCAGGATCAGTTGCAAATGTAGCGGCAAAAGGACCAAAGCAGTCCTGCTTACAGGCAGCACAGGAAGCATTGAACGGAACTGATAATACAGGCGGTGCAACCTGTTTCAGACGTGCAAGTTCAGGTCATGCAGGTGTTGTGATCGGAAATCATGTATTTTATTAAGATAAGTTGAACGGGTTACCGGAACAGGGTACGGGTGAACAGCAGCGTTGAGGGTGTCTTTGGAAGGCATCCTCAATTTTTTATTTGTATTCTGATAGCAAATATAGTAATATGGAACGTAACAGAGACAGATCGTGATCAGAAATGTATGGATGGATTACGAGTAGCAGGGTCTCTGAAGTCAAAAACTAAAACAAAACAAGATGACGGAGGGAATGTTATGGGTTTACTTATCGCACTTATTGTGCTCATTCTGGTTGCACTTGCAATCGCAGTTTCATGTATTAAGATCGTGCCACAGGCTAATGCAATTGTTGTAGAACGTCTGGGCGGATATCTTACCACCTGGTCGGTAGGACTTCATTTCAAAGCACCATTTATCGACCGCGTAGCGAAAAAGGTTTTGTTAAAAGAGCAGGTGGTTGATTTCCCACCACAGCCGGTTATTACAAAAGATAACGTAACCATGCAGATTGATACCGTTGTATACTTCCAGATCACAGATCCAAAGCTTTATGCATACGGAGTTGAGAATCCGATCATGGCAATCGAGAATCTGACTGCCACAACACTTCGTAACATCATCGGTGATCTCGAATTAGATGAGACACTGACATCCAGAGAGACGATCAACACCAAGATGAGATCATCTCTTGATGTTGCAACAGATCCTTGGGGAATCAAAGTAAATCGTGTGGAATTAAAGAACATCATTCCACCGGCAGCGATCCAGGATGCCATGGAGAAACAGATGAAGGCAGAACGTGAACGCCGTGAAGCGATTCTTCGTGCGGAAGGTGAGAAAAAATCCACAGTCCTTGTTGCAGAAGGTAAAAAAGAATCTGCCATCCTTGATGCAGAGGCAGAGAAACAGGCAGCTATCCTCCGTGCAGAGGCTCACAAAGAGGCTACCATCCGCGAGGCAGAAGGTCAGGCAGAAGCAATCCTCAAGATCCAGCAGGCAAATGCAGATGGTCTTCGTATGTTAAAAGAAGCAGCACCGGATGCAGGTGTTCTTCAGTTAAAGAGTTTAGAGGCATTTGCAAAGGCAGCCGACGGAAAAGCTACCAAGATTATTATCCCATCCGAGATTCAGGGAATTGCAGGTCTTGCAAAATCTGTTGTTGAGGTCGGAAAAGAGAATTAAGCATGAAAACGAGGCTGCCGCAGGGAAAATATTCCGTGGCAGCCATGTTTTATCTTAGAGAAAATGCAGCCGACACAGCTTTTGCTCACGGAAAAAGAGCTGCATTTTAAAATTCAAACAGAAAAGGACGGTAGAAGGATGAACTTAAAAGGACGCAATTTTTTAAAAATCATGGATTACACACCGGAAGAGATCTTATATCTGATCGATCTTGCGGCTGATTTGAAAAAAAAGAAAAAAGAAGGCATCTTACATGACAGCCTGATCGGAAAAAATATCGCATTGATCTTTGAAAAGACAAGTACCCGTACCCGCTGTTCTTTCGAAGTTGCAGCGCATGACCTTGGAATGCATGTGACATATCTTGATCCAAGTGGTTCCCAGATCGGCAAGAAAGAGAGTATTCCGGATACAGCAAGAGTGCTTGGACGTATGTTTGACGGAATCGAGTACCGTGGTTACGGTCAGGACATCGTGGAGGAACTTGCAAAATACGCCGGTGTTCCGGTCTGGAATGGTCTGACTAATGAATTCCATCCGACACAGATGTTGGCAGATATGCTTACCATCCGTGAACATCTTGGAACGTTAAAAGGAATTAAATTTGTATACATGGGCGATGCCCGCTATAACATGGGTAATTCCCTGATGGTAACATGTGCAAAACTCGGCATGGATTTCGTAGCATGTACCAATAAAAAATATTTTCCAAATGACGAATTAGTAGCATACTGTAAAAACGTTGCAAAAGAGACCGGAGCAACCATCACACTGACAGAGGATGTTGCGGAAGCTGCAAAAGATGCAGATGTTATCTACACGGATGTCTGGGTATCCATGGGCGAACCGGACGAAGTCTGGGCAGAACGTCTGAATGACCTGATGCCATACCAGGTGAACAAAGCAGTGATGGATCAGGCAAAAGAAACCGCGATTTTCATGCACTGTCTGCCGGCATTCCATGATCTGAAGACAAAAATCGGAAAAGAAGTTTACGAGAAATTCGGTTACAGCGAACTTGAAGTGACCGATGAAGTATTTGAGAGTGCACAGTCCGTTGTTTTTGATGAGGCGGAGAACAGAATGCACACCATCAAGGCAGTCATGCTCGCAACACTGGCTGATTAAAAAGCAGCACAATCAGGATCATGCAGATTTAACTACAGATATAAAATAATTGTGGTAGAAACGTGGAGTAATACATGAAAACAGAAATACTTACCCTGCTCCGTGAGACAGATGGATATGTCTCCGGGCAGGAATTGTGTGAAAAATTTGGTGTCTCACGGACAGCAGTCTGGAAGGCGATCAATCAGTTAAAAGAAGCCGGTTACGAGATTGAGGCCGTCCAGAACAAGGGTTATCGGCTTGTCTCAGTTCCGGATATTTTAAGTGAGAGCGAATTGCAGAGTGTTCGCAAAACCAGATGGATCGGGGAAAAAATTGCATTTTTTGATGTGGTGGATTCTACTAACACCAGAGCAAAACAGCTTGCAGAAGAGGGAGCACCGAATGGAACCTATGTCATTGCCGAAAGACAGGATGCAGGAAAAGGACGTCGTGGCAGAGGATTTGACTCCCCGGCAGGGCAGGGAATCTGGATGACGCTGGTGTTAAAGCCGGAAATCGATCCGAACCATGCTTCCATGATCACGTTAGTGACGGCGCTTGCAGTATCTAAGGCGATCACGGATATGACAGGCAGACCGGCCGGTATCAAATGGCCGAACGACATCATCATGAGTGGAAAAAAAGTGTGCGGCATTCTGACAGAAATGAGTGCACAGTTTGATTATGTAAACCATATTGTAGTGGGAATTGGAATCAATGTGCAGAATAAAAGTTTCCCGAAAGACATTGAATCTGTCGCAACCTCACTTTTTATGGAGACAAAGGAACACTATCACAGGGCAGAATTAGTCGAGCGGATCTGGGAAGCCTTTGAACACTACTATGAGATTTTTTTGCAGACAGAGGATCTTTCCGGTCTCGTAAACGAATACAATTCACATCTTGTGAACATGCATCAGCAGGTAAAAGTGCTTGATCCTAAGGAACCGTTTGAGGGTAAAGCCATGGGAATCACGCCAAAAGGAGAACTGATCGTGGATACCTGGGAGAGCAGAAAGCTTGTCTCCACAGGCGAAGTATCCGTAAGAGGAATCTATGGATACGTGTAAATACCAATATTTATAAAACAGGAAAAGAAATATGAGTGAAAATAAGAAAACAAATCAAATACAGCCACCAGAGGAACTTGTGCTCTGTGGTGCGAGTGCGTACAATCAGAAATTCTATATCAATGAGAATTTCAAAAATCTTCCGGATGAGATCAAAAATCAGTTGAAAGTCATGTGTGTGCTTTTTTGTGCAGATATCGGAGGAATCCTTCAGCTTGTTTTTGACGAGGAGGGAAATCTGGAATTCCGCACCGCGTGCAATGAGGATGATCTTTTATACGATGATATCGGAAGTGGACTGAAAATCAAAGAACTCCGCCAGAAAAATGAAGATCTGCTCCGTGGACTGGAATTATATTACAAGGTAATTTTTGATAAATTGGAGGAATAACATGATTATTACAATTGATGTAGGAAACACAAACATAACAGTAGGTGTATTCAATGGAGATGAAATTGTAGCAAGTTTTCGTATGACGACCAAAATGCCGCGTACATCAGATGAGTACGGCATGCTTCTGACAAATCTTTTGGAGCAGAACCGCATTCACTGCGATGAGATTCAGGATGCGATTATTGCATCGGTAGTTCCGAATGTCATGCATTCCTTAGAGGGCGCGGTGATCAAATACTTAAACATCCGTCCAATCGTGATCGAGCCGGGAACAAAAACGGGAATCCGTATCGTCACAGAAAATCCACGTCAGATCGGTGCAGACCGTATCGTGGACGCTGCGGCAGCTTATGAGATTTATGGTGGTCCGGTGCTCGTACTTGATTTCGGTACAGCCACCACTTATGACCTTGTAGATGCAACCGGAGCGTTCGTATCCGGTGTCACAGCTCCTGGAATCCGTATTTCCGCAAAAGCACTCTGGGAGGACGCAGCAAAACTTCCGGAGATCGAGATCAAAAAACCGGACAGCATTCTTGCAAAAGAAACCATCACAAGTATGCAGGCTGGTCTGGTGTATGGACAGATCGGACAGACAGAATACATTGTCCGCCATATGAAAGAGGAAGCAAATTTAGGTGAGATCAAAGTGGTTGCCACCGGTGGACTTGGACGTATCATTGCAAGTGAGACATCCATGATCGACGTGTATGATCCAAACCTGACATTAAAAGGTATGAACTTAATCTATAAAAAACAGAACCGTAAATCAGGAAGAATCAAACAGGCATAACGACAGCAGAAAATGACAAAAAATCAGTCATAAATACAGCGGAAGCTGTAAATCATCAGGATAGATAAGGAAAAACAATGGATTCAATTCGAAAGCTGCAGATCGGAAATGTAACTTTAGAAAACAATTTAATTTTAGCACCAATGGCAGGGGTAACGGACCTGCCATTTCGCTTGCTGTGCAAAGAACAGGGGGCAGGTCTTTTATGCATGGAAATGGTCAGCGCCAAGGCAATCCTCTACAAAAATAAAAATACAGAGGAACTTTTGACCATAGACCCAAGAGAAAATCCGGTGTCCCTTCAGCTCTTTGGTTCAGACCCCGATATCATGAGTGAGATTGCAAAACAGATCGAGGAGAGACCATTTGACATCTTAGATATCAACATGGGCTGTCCGGTGCCGAAAGTTGTGAACAATGGAGACGGTTCCGCTTTGATGAGAAATCCGCTTCTGGCAGGAAAAATCATCGAGAAAACGGCGAAAGCAATCAAAAAACCTGTGACGGTAAAAATTCGCAAAGGATTTGACGATGATCATATCAATGCCGTGGAGATGGCACATATCGCAGAGGAGTCCGGTGCGGCAGCAATCGCGGTACATGGCAGAACCAGAGAGCAGTTCTATTCTGGAAAAGCGGACTGGGATATCATCCGTCAGGTGAAAGAAGCAGTCTCCATTCCTGTCATCGGAAACGGGGACATCTTAACGGCGGACGATGTGATCCGCATGCAGGATGAGACAAATTGTGATGGTTTTATGATCGCAAGAGGCGCGGAGGGAAATCCGTGGATTTTCAAACAGATCCTGCACTACTTTGAGACAGGTGAAAAACTGGAAAAACCATCGTTTGCAGAAGTCACGGACGTGATTCTGCGCCATGCGAGAATGCAGATTGAATTTAAGGGGGAATACACCGGAATCCGTGAGATGCGCAAACACGCGGCATGGTACACCGCAGGTTATAAAAATTCCTCCCGCCTCCGCGCAAAAATCTGCGAAGTGGAAAATTATGAGCAGCTTCAGGCATTATTTGAAGAGGTATTGGCATATAATAATTAAAAATCTGTGGAGGGACAACATGTCTTACCCCAATGCATATCTTAGGGATTTCGTCCCTGTGCTTGGACAGATTTTAAAAGAGAAACAGATAGCACCGGAAAAACTGCATCTGGAAATTATCGACGAGGAATCCGAGGAAAAAAGTATCTTTGAGCCGGTGGGCGTGGATGAAGTGCTTGACCAGCTGGCGGATGAACTGAACCATCTTACGGTTTACACGAACCGCCCAGAACATTTTCAGGCATTTGCAAAGCAGATCTACGAGGAAAACGGTCTGATGCCGCTCATTTTCACGAAAAGACAGTTGAAAAGCCGTTCATTTTCCGGTGTGCAGGGCTTGGCGGACAGAGCAGACATGCGGTCTGTGGTGGGAGATACGCTCGTTTTGGATTTTGAGTGGGAGGGACAGTGCTATTTCAACCTTCTGGCTCAGGGAAAAAATTATATCCCAATCCACAAGAAACCTTGGAAAATAGCGGAAAATCTTGACATCATAGTGCCTTTCGGTTATAATACTGTGATTGTCAAGAGCAGACAAAATAAGAAAAAAAAGCCCGTAAGAGACAGATTTGAAGAGGCATTTTACTCAGACTGAGCAGAGAGACAACTCGGGCACAAGCGTGCGAGAAACCCGCACATACAAATCCGGCAGCGCCGGAAAGGGAATAAGAAAGTAATTACAAAGAAGGGTAAACGAGATGGACAAGAAAAACATTCTGACTTATCAAGGACTTAAGAAGCTTGAAGACGAATTACAGGAATTAAAAGTAGTAAGAAGAAAAGAAGTTGCTGCGAAGATCAAAGAGGCGAGAGAACAGGGAGACCTTTCCGAGAACGCTGAGTACGATGCAGCAAAAGACGAGCAGAGAGATATCGAAGCCCGTATCGAAGACATTGAAAAAATCTTAAAGAATGCAGAAGTAGTTGTAGAGGAAGAAGTTGACCTCGACAAGATCAGCATTGGATGTAACGTTAAAATCTTAGATATTGAATTTGACGAGGAATTAGAATATAAAATCGTTGGTTCCACAGAAGCAAACAGCTTAAAGGGAAAAATTTCCAACGAGTCTCCTGTAGGAAAAGCATTACTTGGAAAACAGGTAGGAGATATTGTAAAAGTTGAAACACCGGGTGGAGAGTTTGAATACAAAGTACTTTCCATTCACAGAGCAAACTAAGACAGACTTTGTGCATCAGCTCCCGTAGTAACACAGGTGGGAGAAAGAATGTGCGAAGAAGCAGTCGGATGGAGGATGAAAATGGCTGAACAGAACAACCAGCAGAAAAAAGGCGGACAGCAGCAGGATGCAAACCAGCTTATTCAGGTTCGTTATGACAAATTACATGAATTACAGGCAAACGGAAAAAATCCATTTGAGATCACAAAATATGATGTGACACATCACAGCACAGACATCAAGGACAACTTCGAGAGTCTGGAAGGTCAGGAAGTGACTGTTGCAGGACGTATGATGTTCAAACGTGTTATGGGAAAAGCTTCTTTCTGTAACGTTCAGGATTTAAAAGGACGTATCCAGGCATATGTGGCACGTGATGAGATCGGTGAAGAATCTTATGCAGATTTCAAGAAATATGACGTGGGTGATATTTTAGGAATCAAAGGTAAAGTTTTCAAAACACAGACCGGTGAGATTTCCATCCATGCACAGGAAGTCACTCTTTTATCCAAGAGTTTGCAGATTTTACCAGAGAAATACCACGGATTGACAGATACAGATGCAAGATATCGTCAGAGATACGTTGACCTTATCATGAACGAGGATGTAAAAGATACGTTCGTAAAACGTTCCAAAGTCATCAGCAGTATCCGCCGTTACTTAGACGGACAGGGCTTCATGGAAGTAGAGACACCTATGCTTGTATCCAATGCCGGTGGTGCTTCTGCAAGACCATTTGAAACTCATTTCAATGCATTAAATGAGGATTTAAAACTCCGTATTTCCTTAGAGTTATACTTAAAGAGACTGATCGTTGGCGGTATGGAGCGTGTATATGAGATCGGACGTGTATTCCGTAACGAAGGTCTTGATACAAGACACAATCCGGAGTTCACTCTGATGGAGTTATATCAGGCTTACACAGATTACCATGGCATGATGGATCTGACAGAGAACTTATACCGTTATATTGCAAAAGAGGTAACCGGTTCTGAAATCCTCACATACGGCGAGCATACGATGGATCTTTCCAAACCATTTGAGCGGATCACAATGGTAGACGCAGTCAAGAAATATGCAAACATCGATTTCAACGAAGTTCCGGATACAGCGGCTGCAAAGAAACTTGCAGAAGAGCATCATATTGAATATGAAGAGAGACATGAAAAAGGAGATATTTTAAACTTATTCTTCGAGGAATATGTAGAAGAACACCTGATCCAGCCAACATTCGTTATGGATCACCCGATCGAAATCTCTCCATTAACAAAAATGAAACCGGAAGATCCGAACTATGTAGAGCGTTTTGAGTTCTTCATGAATGGATGGGAGATGGCAAACGCCTACTCTGAGTTAAATGATCCGGAAGATCAGAGAAGACGTTTCGAAGCTCAGGAGAAAGCTTTTGCAGCAGGTGATGAGGAAGCAAACCACACAGATGAGGACTTCTTAAATGCACTTGCAATCGGTATGCCTCCGACAGGTGGTATTGGATTCGGTATCGACCGTATGGTTATGATGATGACAAATTCACCGGCAATCAGGGATGTATTATTGTTCCCGACAATGAAGTCATTAGACTCTGACAAGAAGGCAAATAAGACTTCCGAAGCAGTTCCTGCAGCAAGTGCACAGACAGCGAGTGTGTCCGCAGAAAGCGTACAGCTTGATCTTTCAAAAGTAAAAATCGAGCCACTCTTTGAGGAATTTGTAGATTTTGATACATTTGCAAAATCAGATTTCAGAGTCGTAAAGATTGAAGCCTGCGAAGCAGTGCCAAAGTCAAAGAAGCTTCTCAAGTTCACATTAAATGATGGAACTGACAAGAAACGCACTATTTTAAGCGGCATTCATGAGTACTATGAGCCAGAACAGCTCGTTGGAAAGACATGCGTAGCAATCACAAACCTTCCTACCAGAATGATGATGGGAATCCCATCAGAAGGAATGCTGATTTCGGCAGTGTACGAGTATGACGGACACGAAGGACTGAATCTGCTTATGTTAGATGACACAATTCCTGCTGGAGCTAAGCTGTATTAAGAGAATAAAATAAAAAATTGTATTACTTAGAGGACGTTTTCTAAAGAAATTTAGAAGATGTCCTCTTTTTGCGTTATAGGAACAACTGAAATAGCGAAGGAGCAGAAATGTATCATATGAGCGTATCAAAATTTATGCAAAAGGTATAGTGGCATGCCTTTTTTATTTGTAGTGTAGCGAGTTAGAAAAAAGTGCTTGCAAAAAATATTAGAAAAACTAGTGCAAATGGATCAGTACAAAGAGGGAATGACAGATAGATATGATGAAGCTTTTGGTCGGTATGTCCGAACTGGTGGTATGCCTGGATCTTATGTATATAAGACTGAGGACAGACAGTATGATTACAAAGGAGTGCAAGTGGTTGATATCTGTAGATGGTTACGAGAATAATACCAAATGCTGAGCGCATTAACATGAGTGGATCTTACAGGTTTTTTTGCTGCCAGCAAGATTGTATTTCATAAGGGAATCCGCTATACTATAAATAATAGTGTAGCGGATTTTTGGAGGTTTTATGGATAATACATTAAAATTACCGGTAGGAATTGAAAATTTTGAGGATATCAGAAAATTGGGATTTTACTATATCGATAAAACAAAGCTGATAGAACAGCTTTTGGATAACTGGGGAAAAGTGAATCTTTTTACCCGTCCGCGCCGTTTTGGTAAGACACTCAATATGAGCATGCTGCGGGCATTTTTCGAGATAGGAACAGATCTGACGCTGTTTGACGGATTATATATTTCGAAGAATCAGTCTTTGTGCGGACAATATATGGGAAAATATCCGGTAATTTTTATTTCCTTAAAAGGCGTTGATGGAATGACTTTTGAGGAAGCAGTGGTTCGGACTACTACAATTGTAAAAACAGAAGCCAGAAGGCACTATTATCTTAAGGATAGCAGCAAACTGGTAAATGAGGAAATTGACCAATTTGAACAGCTTTTGTCGGGAAAGGCTGAGGATATAACGGACAGTATCCGTTTGTTATCAGAGCTTTTATACAGACATTATGAGCAAAAAGTCATTATTCTGATAGACGAGTATGATGTTCCTCTGGATAAAGCCTTTCAGAATGGTTATTACCATGAAATGGTCAAACTCATGAGAGGGATTTTAGGTCAGGCATTGAAAATAAATGATTTTCTGCAATTCGCTGTTTTGACAGGGTGTCTGCGTATCTCAAAAGAAAGCATATTTACCGGGCTCAATAATTTTAAGGTGCTTTCAATCCTTGATGCCAGATTTGATGAGCAGTTTGGTTTTACAGATGGTGAAGTGAAAAAACTTCTTGCTGATTACGGGTTTTCTTCCTATTTCGCAGAGGTTAAGGAATGGTACAATGGATATCACTTTGGAAATGCCGATATCTATTGCCCATGGGATGTGATAAATTATGTTGACCAATTAAAGTATGACCAGACAGCTATTCCACAGGACTACTGGTCGAATTCCAGTGGAAATGCCATTGTCAGGAGCCTGATCGACAAAGCAGATATTCAGACAAAAAATGAGATTGAACGTCTGATCGCAGGCGAGTATATTGAAAAAGAGATTTCACAGGAACTTACCTATGATGAAATTGATAATAAGATTGAAAATCTGTGGAGTGTCCTTTTTACAACCGGTTATCTCACACAGCATGGGCGCACAGAGAATGGTAAATATCGTCTTACAATCCCGAATAAAGAGATACGGAATCTTTTTACAAGGCAGATCAGGGAGTGGTTTCGTGATGTGTCGCAAAAGGATGGAGAAAAATTAAACGTATTCTGTAATGCATTTGTAGAAAAAAATCCGGATAAAATAGAACAGATTTTCAGTGATTATTTATGGAATACGATCAGTATAAGGGATACTGCTGTCTCGAAGGAGAGAAAGGAAAACTTTTATCACGGTATTTTACTGGGACTTCTTGGCTACAAAACAACCTGGCTTACAAAATCCAATGCAGAGTCCGGAACAGGCTACAGCGACATTCTTGTGGAAGTGCCGGACAACAGAACCGGAATCGTGGTCGAGTTAAAGTATGCAGAAGACGGAGACATGGAGACAGCCTGTGCAAAGGCATTAACGCAGATTGATGAGAAAAACTATATCATGAAGCTAAAGCAGGACGGCATGCGCAATTTTATAAAGTATGGCATTGCATGTTACAAAAAAGACTGCAAGGTTGTGCTTGGGGAATAAAATCAAAAATCCACCTGGAATTTGCTTTATTGTCAAGGAATCGGAATAATAATATTTACGCAGAAAATATCATCCATCACTTCAAATGAGATATTTCCGTGATAGTGATCCAACATATACTTAATGCTTTTTAATCCGTAACCGTGATATTCGCTGTTGGGTTTACTTGTCTGAGGCATGCCGTCCATATATTGGATTTTACCACAGAAAAAATTTTCAATATGGATGCGGACAAATCCATTTGCTTTATCGACAATCAGGGCAATGATACGCTTTTCTGGGTTTGTCACTTTAAGAGCAGCCTCAATAGAGTTGTTAAGTAAATTACCAAATATAGAGTATAAATCAGTCGTTTGCATGAATGCTAATTGTTTGCCGTCAGCCATGCAGGTAAGTTTAATTTCCTTCTGTTTGCAAATCAGGCTTTTCTCGGTAAGAATGACATCTAAGGCATGATTTCCGGTTGTTTTCATTGCATCGAAAACAGAAAGAGCATTTGTAACTTCTCCGATAAATTCATCCGTTGAATTTCGTTCCTTCATCATCGTAAGCAGATGCTTTAAGTCATGACAATACATATTCAGCATTTCAACGTTCTGTTTTGATGCTTCAAATTGTTTTTGCTCGTTATTCCAGAGCTGTTCCACGATAACCAGCTCGTTTTCGAGTCGGTTTTTCTGGAAATTTCCCATTAAAGTCATCATTGCAAAAACACAGCAGATCAGAGAATAAATACTTGTAATGATGGTCAGTGCAGGATCATTTCCGTTAGAAAAAATATCTTTGGAGGAATTTAATACAACAGTAGTTCCAAGAATAGCGATGGTTACAAGTAGTGTCTGACGATAATTTTTCTTAAAGTTGTAATTACCACGCAATTTTCTTTCAATAAAAAAATATTCGAACAAGCAGACAATGATATTAAGCAGAATGAGAAACGGAAGCGAATAAAACAAGCTGGAAATCAGGCGACTGCACAAAAATGTAATGGAGTAGGTTGCGTGTTGCATAATCATTCCAGCCAGCCACCAGTACAGAGCATCTGTGGCTGTAAATTTCATACATGCTAAAATACTGAGAAAAACCAGCAGATAAATAGTAAAATATTTCATCATATTTGAAAATTCATTGCCCGGAATCAGCCATAAAATGAGTGAGAGGTAACAGACTGCGATTGAACATAGAAAGCGCAGAGGAAAATAGGCTTTTTGGGGTTGATGTAAAAGTAATACATAAGAAGCACATAACACTTCTGTTAATACAACTCCGGGACCGAGTAATTGATTCATGATAAGTTACCTCCTATATAATTTGTCAGATCATTCATGAAATTCTTCTTTTTTGGGCGACTGATCGCTAACTGATCCGTTCCGATAAAAACAGTGTTATCTTTTATCTTTGTAACATGTTTCAGATTTACCAGATAACAATTGTTACAACGGGAAAAAAGACGTGTTGGCAAAACGTGTTCGACATCGGAAAGGGAGCCTCTTGTCATGATGTTTTCTGTCTCAAGATGATAAATCAGATCGTGATTGTTAATCTCAACATAGAGCAGATCATTAATGGAGAAGCGATGCATGCCCCCTTTTGTCTGTATGATTAAGGTACGGTCATTATTTTGGGAAACGAGATGCAGCACTTTGTGCATTTTTAACGCAAAGGAATAATAATCCAAAGGTTTTAACATATAGTCAGCAGCACCAACTTCATAGCCAGTGACAGCATATTTTGAAAAATTGGTCAGAAAAACAATTACGACCGAATGATCCTTTTGTCGTATATCATTAGCTGTTTCCATTCCATTTTTTCCCGGAACTTCAATGTCGAGAAATAGCAGATCAAACTGGGAGTGAAATTGTTCCAAAAGCGAAGCCGAATCATTGAAGCGGGTCAGTTCATAGGAAAGATAATACTCTTTGGAAAAGCGCTCCCATGCCTTACATATTCTTGCATAATCAAATTCACTGTCTTCTAATACAGCAATTTTTATCATAACGTATCTCCCAACGGAATCTTTTTTATAATTCAAGTATAACATAAATGAATATGACAAAAAAGCAATTCACGACACTTGAGTGACAGGGTACGACAAAAGTCTTGCGAAATTGTGTCATGGCAGGTATATTTCGATTCATCAGCCGATAAATGGCAAAAGAAAAACTGTTTACAGGAATTGGCGAACAGTAATAATCCAAAAGGGGGAAATGAAAATGTTAGACATCAACATTGAAGACGTGAAAAACGTCCTCATTAGCTGCAGACCATATCTGATTTTTTTGGGTATTGTACTTTTGGCAGCAGTCATTGCGCTGATTGTGTGTGCAGTGAACAAAAAATTACAAAAGAAAACAAAATATCTTGTTCGGACGCAGGCTGGAATTGTTGCGCTGCTTGCGGTTGTGATTACTGTGAACATGATTGTGACTGGACCAATGTACACACTGGTAAGTCTTGCTATGGGAGACGGAAGTATCAGTCAGGAGTCGATAGATTCTTCTTCTGAATTTGGTGTGAAGGTGGCAGAGGAAGGAATTGTTCTTTTAAAAAACGATGACAATTTACTTCCAATGACAGATAAAAAAACACTAAATGTTTTTGGTTGGGCATCTACCAATCCATGTTATGGTGGTAGTGGTTCAGGCGGAATCTCTGATGCATATCCGACAATAAGCCTTTTAGATGGTTTGAAGGATGCGGGATTTGAGACAAATGAGGAGTTGTCTTCGTTTTACACAGAGTATCGTGCAGACAGACCGAGTGTTAATATGTTTGCACAGGACTGGACACTTCCGGAACCGCCGGTAGATCAGTACACAGATGAACTGATGCAGAATGCAAAAGATTTTTCTGATACAGCAGTTGTTGTATTTGCAAGAACCGGATGCGAGAATGCGGATCTTCCAACAGATTTTACAAAAGTAACATACACGAACAACTCTGAAGATTACGAGGATTTTGGCAGTGACAGACACTATTTGGAGTTAAGCAGAAGTGAAGAGAATATGCTGGACATGGTTTGTGATAATTTTGACAATGTCATTGTTGTATACAATGGTTCCAGTGTATTTGAACTTGGTTTTGCAGAGAAACACGAACAGATTAAGAGCTTAATCTGGTGTCCGGGAACTGGTCAGACCGGTTTTGAGGCACTCGGAGAGATTTTAGCAGGTGAGGTAAATCCGTCTGGAAAGACAACAGATATTCTGGTAAAGGATTTAAAAGAGACACCTTCCTATAATAATTTTGTTGTAACACCTTATGACAATATGGATGAACATGGAGTTACAAATGCTTTTAATCCAGAAGAACTGAAAGTACCTTCTTTTGCAAATTATGTAGAAGGAATTTATGCAGGCTATCGTTTTTATGAGACTGCAGCAGCCGAAGGTTTCTTAAATTATGAGGATGCGGTATCCTATCCATTTGGCTATGGAATGAGCTACACATCTTTTGAACAGAAGATGGGCGACCTGAATGTAGATGCTGATGGAAATATCACGGTAGAGGTTACTGTAACAAATACAGGCTCTGTTGCAGGAAAAGAAGTGGTTGAACTTTATTACAATCCACCATATATAAATGGTGGAATTGAAAAATCAACAGCAAATCTGATCGCATTTGATAAAACAGAGCTGTTAGAGGCAGGTGCAAGCGAGACAGTCACACTTTCTTTTACAGCAGAGGATATGGCGTCTTACGATACATATAATCATGGATGTTATGTTTTAGAGGCAGGAGATTATATTATTTCGTTGCAGAGTGATTCTCATAACGTGATAGATTCTAAAACCTATAATGTAGCAGCAGATATTGTATATGACGAGAGTAACCCACGTTCTACAGATGAGACCGCAGCAGTAAATCAGTTTGGCTTTGCAGAAGGAGATGTGACTTATCTTTCCAGAGCAGACGGCTTTGCTAATTATACAGAAGCAACTGCAGCTCCATCTAATAGAAGTATGAGCGAAGAAAGCAAAGCACAGTATCTTGACAACTCAAATTATAATCCAGAGGATTACAATAATCAGGATGATGTAATGCCTGCAACAGGAGCTGATAATGGTGTGCAGCTTGTTGATTTAAGAGGTCTGGATTACGAAGATGAACTCTGGGATACATTACTGGATGAACTGACTGTAGATGAAATGTCAAATCTGATTGCATTTGGTGGATATCAGACAGCGGCAATTGACAGTATCGGAAAGGTTGCAACGACAGACTGTGACGGACCGGTAGATATTTATAATAACTTTACAGGAGTAAGTTCTATAGGACTTCCGGCAGTAGTCATGCTTGCATTTACATGGAATACAGATATTGCACAGGAATATGGTGAGTGCATCGCATCTATGGCAGATGAGATGAACGTTAGCGGTTGGTATGCGCCATCTATGAACATGCACCGTAATTCTTTTGCAGGACGTAACTTTGAATATTATTCCGAGGATGGATTTATAGCAGGAAAACTGGCTGCAAGTGTCGTACAGGGATCTAACAAATATGGCGTTTATGCGTATATCAAGCATTTTGCATTAAACGATCAGGAGACAGACCGCTGGTATAAAAATAGTATGTGGTGCAACGAGCAGGCAATCCGTGAGATTTATTTAAAACCATTTGAGACAGCAGTGAAAGAGGGGCATGCAACAGCAGTGATGTCTTCCTATAACTATATCGGACCTGTATGGTCAGGCGCATGTGCTCCGCTTCAGCAGACCGTGCTTCGTGACGAGTGGGGCTTCCGCGGAATGGTTATCACCGATTATTTCCTCTCCGCAGGTGGCGCAATGAACTCTGATCAGGCAATCCGCAATGGCTCTGACTTAATGTTGACAAATATTGATGCAGGAACCAATAATTTGCAGGATACCACAAGTGCAACAGGTGTACTTGCTATGAGAAATGCAACACACAATATTTTATATACGGTTGTAAACAGCCGGGCTTATGATGGCGATAATTTAAATTCGGGAATGCCAGCATGGGAGATCATGATGATCGTGATCGATCTTGTCATTGCAGCACTTCTTGTATTATTGGAGGTATTTGTAGTAAGAAAAGGATATAAGAAGAGAAAAGAGACAATCATCGTTACAGAGAGTGAGAAATAATTGTAAAAAATAGCATACACTTCTTTTGTAAGAAACATGGAATTCTCCCAAGGAAAAAGTGATTACAAAGGAGTTGTGATACCCCGGCAGAATAGTAATCTGCTGGGGATTTTTTGCTGGCAGCAAGATTGTATTTCATAAGGGAATCCGCTATACTATAAATAATAGTGTAGCGGATTTTTCTTGTGCGCCCAGCGGCGCACGCTTGGAGGATTTTTTGGCAGATACATTAAAATTACCGGTAGGAATTGATAATTTTGAAGAAATCAGAAAATTGGGATTTTACTATATCGATAAAACAAAGCTGATAGAGCAGCTTTTATATAAATATTACGAACAGAAGGTAATCATTCTTATCGATAAATATGATGTTCCGTTAGACGATTACCGCAGATGAGAAGATAGTAGATTATTATGAAATTATCGTGACGGATTTTGCAGGAAATCGTGCTAAGAAGAATCTTACGAGCCAATATAGTTTATTGACTTGGTTTCATACAAGTATTGATAGAAGTTCATATAGACAATATTATCAATGATTTTTTTAATATATGCCACAAATCTTGAAAATTTCTTGATTTGTGGCATGATAAATACAAACTTAGTGAATTTTGAAGACACCTTTTTTCTTGAAAATATAATTTATAATGAGCTAAAAGCAAGAGACTATGAAGTCTTTACAGGAAAAACATATAAGGGTGGAATGGATTTTGTTGTAATAAATGGAAGAAAGAAATGTTTTATTCAGGTGGCATATTAATATTGTTGATTTTCTTTTGGACAAGAAGGATATTAATTTATCATAGTTCCACAAATTTGGTAAAAAACATAGGAAAAAGTTCAATAGGAGTCTGGAAGACCGGCATGAAGTATCACAGGCATATAAGATTTGATTCACAGCACAAGAAATTGATATGAAAAATAAAATAATCGGATGATTTTCAGAAGACCATAATTGAGGATACAAATAACAAATGTTATTATAATTGTGTGAATGACATAAAATAAGTGATTCAGAAAAAAGGAAATAGAGAATCGATATGTGTGAAACTAAAACTTTAGATTATTATAATAAGAATGCCAGCAGTTTTGCAGAAGCAACAGTGGATGTGGATTTTTATGACACGCAGAAACATTTTCAGAAATTGTTGCCTGAGCAGGGATATATTCTTGATTTTGGGTGTGGTTCAGGAAGAGATATTAAGTATTTTCTGAGTCAGCATTTCCAAGTTGATGCAATCGATGGTTCAGAGGAATTGTGTCGTATTGCAAGTGATTATACAGGTATAAAAGTTAAAAAAATGCTATTTAAAGAACTGGAAGAAATAGAAAAATACGATGGAATATGGGCTTGCTCTTCAATACTTCATCTGCCAAAGAGAGAACTTAAAGCGGTGTTTGAAAAAATGGTAAAGGCATTAAAAAAAGATGGTATCATTTATACATCCTTTAAGTATGGCGATTTTGAAGGAGAGAGAAATGGGCGGTATTTTACAGATTTTACAGAAGAGAAGTTTAATGAGTTTGTCCAGGATATAGAAAATGTTAAATTAAAGGAAGAGTGGATTACATGTGATGTAAGACCAGGCCGTGGAGAGGAAAAATGGCTGAACTTAATACTGCAGAAGAATTAGATGATATTAATGAATTAGAATATGGGACGGATGCACTTACTGGAGGCCAGGATAAGAGGATGTATCTGTATTATCAGCTGCTAAATAGTTTAAAAAGAGCTGATAGCGTGGATATTGTCGTTTCTTTTCTGATGGAATCTGGTGTCAGAATGCTGCTTGGTGAACTTGACAATGCGTTGAAACGGGGAGCAAAAATCAGAATCCTTACAGGAAATTATCTTGGTATAACACAGCCATCAGCATTATATCTTATCAAGCATAAGCTTGGGGAACAGGTAGATCTGCGCTTTTATAATGAAAAAAATCGATCATTTCATCCAAAATCATATATGTTTCATTATAAGGATTATAGTACAATCTACATTGGCTCATCAAATATTTCCAAGAGTGCACGGACATCTGGTATTGAGTGGAATTACCGATTTAGCAGCAAAACAGATTCTCATAACTATGAAAAATTTTACAATACATTTCTTGATCTGTTTGAACATCATTCCATAGTAATAGATGATGATGAACTAAAAAGATATTCAAAAAACTGGCACCGCCCGGCAGTATCAAAGGATCTGGACAGGTATGATTTGCAGGATGACGAAACTACAAATAATCTTGCATTATTTGAACCAAGAGGAGCACAGATAGAGGCTTTGTGTGCATTGGAAAATACCAGGGCAGAGGGGGCAGGAAGAGCCTTAGTTCAGGCTGCGACAGGCGTTGGGAAAACATATCTTGCAGCATTTGATTCAAAGGATTATGAAAGAGTATTGTTCGTGGCGCATAGAGAAGAAATCTTAAAGCAGGCAGCACAATCTTTTAAAAATGTCAGAAATTCAGATGATTATGGTTTTTTTGACGGAGAAAGTAAATGTACGGATAAATCTATGATCTTTGCTTCGGTTGCAACACTAGGCAGGAGTGAATACCTGAATAATAAGTATTTTGCTTCAGATTATTTTAATTATATTGTAATCGATGAATTCCACCATGCAGTTAATGACCA
>ERZ791829.36-NODE-36-length-152948-cov-10.887542_pt1 | contig 152948 bp, 152 predicted proteins | sample MGYA00510296_ERZ791829 | MGnify/ENA primary metagenome ERZ791829 (study PRJEB30046, sample SAMN00791973) | human gut metagenome | study: EMG produced TPA metagenomics assembly of the A metagenome-wide association study of gut microbiota in type 2...
ATACATACCCTTTTCAATTGTAATATTTTCAAAATTTGCCATAATATCTTCCTCCTTTTGCTAAGGTAACATTATTCCGCTCTTTTGCTAAGTATTTGTAACATTATTCTTAATCTTAATGTAGTCCATAACATCGTCAATGTCGGCATGAAGCCAAAATGATACATCGTCATCGTTAAAGTGAGGACATTTGTATGTTGACTTGCACCATTCATTAACTCCATCGTTATATCGACATACTTGTTTATGTAGACATAACATACACTTACTCAATTCTTATCCAATCCTCCTTATTAACCACAAAAAATACATCTAAACTCTTCGTCAGTAATTTTACCTAATTGCATATCAATATATGCAGGCAGAGTTCTACTGTCTATGCTGGGCATATCGTAAAGACTCACACGAATTTGTTCAACAGCTTCATCAGAGTTTATATGTCGTTTAGACTCTTCCACACAGATAGTGCTAATCAACCCTTGACTATAAAGTAACTGTTCAATAAGGTAAATCAATTGTTCTTTTGATAAACTTTTCATTGCTTGTCTTTCACAATCTAACATTACACTGCCTCCCTCTCAGTTTTCTTAACCACCTCTCTGTAATCCTGCTCAAGAGCATTCATATACGCTTTTGTAGTTCTTATGTATATATCAAGGCTTTTTATTTTCCTCTCAGCTTTCTTTAATTTTTTGTGATTTACAGCAATACAAATATCGCAAGCGATTGCAATTATTACCGCAACTGCCGAAACCACAATTGATATAATTGTCGTTATATCCATTTCTTACACCTCCTTAAAATATGTATTTTATTAGCCGATTGCACCGAGTTTCTTAGTGGTTGACAAGCATTGTGGACAAACTGATTCTCTATATACAGGATTGCTAAAAGCTCTAATCGAGTAAATATCGGTTTCAAAAATGCAACCACACATTCTGCACTCAAACTTAATTAAACTGCCATCCTGATGAAACAATTTCGTCACACAATCTGTACCACTTTTAATAATCTTTACCATTTTTTATAATCCCCTACTGACGGACTTCTTGTATCACATTCAGGACACTCACATCCGTAAATATCATCAAAGTAAGAATACTCACATTCATCATCATCTACCACAAATTTGCATCCGCATTTTGGACAGATACACAACTGTGGTGGATGATAATATTTTCCGTGTTTAAGAATTTGCACAGTCATCACCCTTTTCTAAAACACATTCTTTGGTATTAAACCCAGCAGCACCTTTATGACCGCCACCACCATACATGGTGGCAACCTTTGAACAATCAACCTTCGTTGAACGCAGAGAATATCTCCATTCGTGACCATTGAAAACAAAGCCAATCAGCATATCATAATCGTCAATGTTATTAATAACAAAATCGTCACTACTCATCATTCCCATATTAACAGCAAAGCATTTGTAACCGTTAAACACAACCTCAAAACCGAAAGTTTCACAATAATGTGTCATTGTTTCTTTGCGATACTGAATCCTTGAAACACCTTCCTTAATTAAAGCGTTTGTAGCACCATAACCATATACAGGATCATTTAATTTCAGCCACCAATTACTGGTTGGCTCTGTGTTCGGCAGTGCTTTAAATCCTGCATGAAATTCATTAGTTGAATGTCCATATTTGAAAGTCCACACATCGTAATCAGCTATCAGTTTTGTAAACATTGGAGCATCCTTCGTCATAATTTCCTCGAATGGTTTAATGTCACCAATGCCACCATTCGTCATGTGCTTCAGATAACAATATGTGAGCATACAGCCTGCTACTCCATCATATCTGACACCACGAATTTCTTTATCATAGTTTTCATATTTTTTAATTGCTGAAATATGGTGGTCGATCCAAGTAACATTCGGCGTGATTTCAAGAAGTTTATCCATTTCACTTGGTTCGATTGAGTAATCAACAATATATACTGTTTCATTTTTCTTAATCTTATCAAATGGAAATTCTCTACCATAATCCATTTTTATATAACCGATATATTCTGTTACATAGGCGAGTTCCTTTGCATAGGCAAGTTCCTTAACCCAGAAACCCGCACATTTACCGTCTGCGTCATTGTGATAAACTATTTTCATTCTTCTGCCTCCTACTCAATTACTTCTAACATTTTAAGTGTATCAAGGATTTCTATTTCATCGTTTGTAAAGACTACATTATCTATATCCCAATCTAACACAGAGGTGTCAATACCATCGTTTTCCAACTGATAGCTAAACAATTGTTTATCAGAGTACATACCGCAATCATCTTTATACATTGTAAAGTCATACACTTTATCTTTAAAAGTAAGCTCATATTTGATTGTTTCATTTTCATAAGTTATCGCAAATTTTGCCATTATTTTAATTCTCCTTAACTTTCATTAAAGCTGATAAACTTATATATTTTACAAAATCTGCCTTTAGTTCTTTTCGTTGATTGCTCTTTAACATCACAAATACCCCTATAAGCATTTGTGTAGTTAGAAACAAAATATTTACAGGTAGCACAACGAGAGTGCTTTTTTCTATATTCATCAGGTGTCATTACTGTCATTTTCTTCACACCATCCATTCATTTTAGCCCCACAACAAGGACAATATGCAGTATTAAGGTTAATGTAAGGTTTATCGCCATCAAAATTCATTTCAAGCTCCATCTCACAATTTGAACAATATGCTTCATAACAATTATAAGTTTCATCGAAACCATGCACAACCCATTGACCACATTTTATTTCTTGAACATTTACAACAGGTTGATTCTCTACCGCTTTTAAACACATTTCAAAATCTTCCGTAATTCTGTTTGTGTTCTTCACCTCATCTATACAGTTTTGAAGATAATGTATTAGTTTTGCACGGTCTATGTATTCTCTCATCACTCTTCACCGTCCTCAATAGGAATAGTCTGATTCCAACATTTGACGCACGCATTGTCTGTTTTTCCGCAATCTATATCTTTCAGTCCTAACTCATGTGGGCACATCCCTTTAGGCGTTCCAGAATCATTGAGCTGAGCATTTGGAAAGGCTTTCAAAAGCTCACTCAAATAAGTCCTCTGTGGATGCTCATCACTCCACCGCTGAACTATTTCTATTGCCTTTTCAGGGTGAAGCATTTCAAGAGTGGTACACGAAACAAGACCGGATGTCCCGTTATTTTCACTGCATAAAGGACACACGGAACAATCAATTTTACATAATCCTTTTCTTGTTCTTTTCGTCATCCTCAACTTTTCGTTGAAGTAATTTTTAGCAATATTACAATCAATCATTTTTTACACCTCTATACTATCTTGTTTAAATGTTGAATTTATTCGTGTTTTTTTCAATTAAACTCCAATAAAACCTCACTTTTATTTAATACACTCCCAAATATCTGGCAAATTATCATCAGGTATAAATTCTAAATGTTTCCTAAAACACCACCAGCCAGAATGGAATTCAGCTGCTCCACCACAGTTGTGTAAGTAACTGTGAGGATATGAAAACTCAACACCTATCTGAATACCATTGTTGATCATGTCACACACTCTGCCTACTACTCCTACATACGGAAAATCAGGATAGACTGATAGTATTGCTGGAAGTATTTTAACCCTATCTCCAACCTTAAAAAGTTGGTTTTTCTCTACGGACATTATCAATCACATCCTTCGTATTATTCCTTCCAAAGCTTTGGTTTACCGTTTTCATCAACGAGCAAAATCATTGTTCCTTTATTATATGCTGTTTCTGATTTTGCGTACATTACTTTAGTTTCAGTATCATACACTATCCCTGCATCTAAACAACCATTCCATCCTACACGCACGAACATATTATCTATTCTGTCTGATGTTTCGTTTGTACTGTTTACAGATGTGCAACCAATCATTAACATTGAGATTGTTGCAATAATCACAACACAAGCAAGTATTCTTTTCTTCATTTTGTCGCCTCCACAAATTCACCGTCTTTTAAAATATAATAAACATCCGCTTTAATTTTATCTCCATCAACTCTTGCCATCTTTGCGCCCACAAGTTCCCATTCTTTTTTATCATCAACATATCGCCATTCAGCACATACGATATGAGAACCAACACAACCTTTTGCCTTACTTTCATAACCCCACGCTACCGCAACGGCTGTAGTATTATCAGCTGAGGACGCTCCCTTATATCCTGTAGCTGAGGACGCACCGCAATTTCCTGTAGCTGAGGACGCACCGTAATTTCCTGTAGCTGAGGACGCACCGTAATCTCCTGTAGCTGAGGACGCTCCCTTATATCCTGTAGCTGAGGACGCACCGCAATTTCCTGTAGCTGAGGACGCACCGTAATTTCCTGTAGCTGAGGACGCACCGTAATCTCCTGTAGCTGAGGACGCTCCCTTATATCCTGTAGCTGAGGACGCACCGCAATTTCCTGTAGCTGAGGACGCACCGTAATTTCCTGTAGCTGAGGACGCACCGTAATCTCCTGTAGCTGAGGACGCTCCCTTATATCCTGTAGCTGAGGACGCACCGCAATTTCCTGTAGCTGAGGACGCACCGTAATTTCTTGTAGCTGAGGACGCACCGTAATTTCCTGTAGCTGAGGACGCACCGTAATCTCCTGTAGCTGAGGACGCTCCCTTATATCCTGTAGCTGAGGACGCACCGCAATTTCCTGTAGCTGAGGACGCACCGTAATTTCTTGTAGCATTCTGCATTGTGACGGTTTTGGATTTGGTAAAATCTATTGCAGCCTGAACAAGTCCGGCTATGCTTAATTTTGCACCAATTTTAATCTTAGTTGATGCAATTTTTGAATCTCCATCGCCAGAATCGGATGAAAATTCGCCTGTCTGCTCAACTTCATGATATACACTTGTACTTGGTGGATAATAACCTAAACAATCTAAAGGGTGTTCACATGCATGAAATCCTTCATTACAAACAACAGCTTTACTTGTTTCATATTCTTTTCCTTCTTTATACTGAAAGCCTCTGCAAGTCATATCTTTATTAAAACCTTTGTAACTTTTAACTACTTTTGACATTATATATTCTCCTTTACGCTCTTAATATTTTTAACCACAATTGTGGGTTTTGGAACTTTCTTCCTTTTGAGAATCATCGTCATTCTGCGATGCTCAATTATTGTATCTTTGATGTTTATGTATATCATATTTGCAATGAATGGAATGAACAAAATCAATAATTCGCCACCGAGCATTTCTGATTTTCGTTCATTCACTGCTCCTATTCGAGCAATTGTAAATAATGGAATCGTAATGGAAATTGATATTGCACTTATCCAGAATCGCATTCTATGTAGTTCAGCTTTTAACTTCTTCATTGGATTCTTTCCTTTCTTTTATTCGGACGGACTCAGTTCATTCTGATGAACAACCACAGACCGTTATGGTGACGCTTATCCGTCATGCGTCAAGGAGGTTACAAAATGAGTTTGTGCCGATTGCACTCACTTGTAAATGGTGGACTGTCAGGGAGTCGAACCCTGTACCCTCAAATTATGAGTTTGACGCTCTAACCAGTTGAGCTAACAGTCCATATGGTGACACAGAAGAGATTTGAACTCTCACTATACAGATTTTAAGTCTGCTGTCTCTGCCGTTGGACTACTGTGTCATATTCGGTATTGTGTAGGTTGAAGGCTGACGGAACAACAGTTAAGGGACACCGCCGTTCCATTCAACGCCAAACTGAGTAACTGATCAGTATAAAGTCTTTCTACAATAACAGTAGATTTTTATTTTAAACCGCAAGGTTATCGAGCTACGCAATACCGTTTGGCTGAGCAGGTGGGAATTGAACCCACGATACTGGAGTCAAAGTCCAGTGCCTTAACCGCTTGGCGACTGCTCAATATATTTGCAAGCAAAATGGTTTCCGAAAAACTTGCAACGAATTTTCATTAAGAATTTAATAAAATCCCACCAGATGTTATTAGCATCTACGCAAGTCTGCTTTGATACATTTCATAACATCCTGTTTAAATTTACGAGAATATTCCTTCATTACATTTTCAAAATACTCTTTTTCAATCATTGAGTAATATGCAAATTTACCCATCATTTGTTGGAGTTGTGGCAACTCCCAAACTTTACCGTTTAGCCTATCGCACATATAATTAAATAATGTAGCTTTGAACTCTTTTTTATTCTTATGACCGACTGTAATGTCGCAATTCTGATTATACATAACACCTAATACGAACTGATTTCCACTTTTAAACTTTGTTTTTTCTTTCTCAATTGTAAACGGAGCGTGAATTTGAGTCAGTGTCTCATGGATGAATCCAAGAACTTCATCTGGATTAAACTTTCTACGGTGTGAAACTTGTATATCATCGCTATATCGAGTATATATATAGTCTTTTTCACGGCATTTTTTTGTCATTATGTAGTCAAACGGTATCATTATAATATTAGTAAGCATTGGACTGATTGGAGTTCCTTGTGGCAAGCCCCCATTAAGAAAACATAAATCCAATGCCCTGCTTAAACACTCTTTCCCAAAATCTCGTTCAATAACTGCACTAAATGGAAATATTTGTGCCATCATAGACATAAGAAATTCTTTGGTAGTATTACCAAAAAAGTTTTGAAAATCAGTTGTTATCCACCAGCGACTATGGTTATACTGATGCTTGGAAACTGCATCCGAGGCTGTTCTATGTCGAACATAAGCGTATGCGTTGGTGTGATGTAATGAAACACCCGCAGTCTCAAAAATCTCTTTTAAATCCTTCAATGCCTCAGATAATTCATCATCCGGAGCACAGATTTCTCTCCATTTAACTCTGCCATATTCATCTAATTTCTTTTTTGGAATATAGAAATGAGAATAATGTTTTTCAATTTCTTGTCCAAGATAACTCCATTTTTTATTAAAGGCATTTAATATACCAACAATAAAATTGACATTGTATTTTTCTTTTGCACTCGCAGGTATAAAATCAACTCTGCGAGTTACTGTGGCTGCCGCAGATTTAGTACCCCATAACCACTGTGGAGAGTGTATATCTCCTTCAAGCCAACTCCAAATATTAGGCTTCGATTCGGTTTTTGGCAAACACACATAGTAGCACATACTTGTTCCTCCTTTACATTACTACCGTGTCAAATTTATATGGGGAAGATATAATCAAAGGGCTTAATTTTCTTTCGGTAATCCATTTAAACAGGTTTGTTGTACCTTTAAGTACAATGTCTCTTACAACAATAGATTCACCAATCTCTACTCCACATGCTGACACTGGAGTTTCGGCTTTTGCTTCTTCATGTGTGAAATTCATTGTTTTAATCAAATTATCCACACTTGGTTTATCTCTCCACTCTACTGCATAGTGCTGTGCATCGTGTCTTGCAGTACGGTAATTCAACATTACCTTTATGTATGGATTAAGTCTATTCTGCTTGCAAATATTTCTGCACAAATCAATATTGTCAGCACAAAGAATTACGATTCCGTTAAGTCGCTGATCAATATAGCCTTTATCAAACACCTGAACTTCGATATCTGGATTGACGGAAAGCAAGATGTTTTTCAATGACTCTGCTTTGTTGTGGTTTAAATCAGAATTAAAAAACATCTGGTTGCAAAGATTTTTACTTTCAACGAAATCAAAATCATATAATTTAAACTTGCAAAAGCCATATCTTGCAAGAAGCTCTGCCTGCGTACTACCTACGCTTCCGCATCCAACTATATGTATAGTGGTTGACAGCTCCTTCTGATATGGGTTAATATCTCCTAATTTACTTAAGTCCATTCCGTAAGACCTCCTTAATATATATACAGACTTGCCTGTTCAATCAATGAATCCCTATCGTTAGTTACCGCTCCTTTATGTACAAGATTACTCAACTCATCATGTACATCTTTGGCGTCCAAATAAGCAACACCAAATATATCTTGAATCTCTCCAATAGATAGTCTAATAGAACTCTGGCTTTTTACACCAGCATTACCGTAGCTGTAAGGATATTCATAATACGAATACGATACTGGCTTTGGTTCTGTAACCATATCTTTTGATTCTTCCTTGAAAGACATCAATGTGTCGTAAACTTCAGGTGAAACACAAAGTATTTTTCCAAACGACTGAATATTATTTGTGTTTAATGTTATCTCAGGCTGAGTATCCTTACTTGTAGACTTATATGCTAAATTAAGCACACCATCATAAAGATATATATTAAAATCACCTTTTTTATTTATAATCATAAAGATATAAAAATCAGTATTATCAATCATTTTCACGATGTCTTGCTGAAATTTTGTATCAACAGATGACGCCGATGTCCCCATATTTACATGAGAATGCCCGTGAAATCTAAGACTGTTATGTATATCGTCTGGTAACTCAGTCTGCCATTCGTTATACTCTTCCTGAGAAGGCTCAACGGTTGTTGGAGTAACTACTTGAGGATATACAAAGATATCAGTAATAACAAAGTTGTTGTTTTGCCTTTCGACTGTACCATGCCACCCCACCTCTTTGTCATTTACCTCAACAAGCATCATCATTTTGGCAAAAGCTAATGGAGCGAAAGATATTGTAGGTGTTTCCATACCTGTCGGCATCTTTAAAAGTTGCATTTTATTTTCTCCTTTCGTTCCATTCATCTACTGTCATAACTTCTCCAGACTCCTTATCCATAATACACGAGTAGTCTGCCTTATCGAGTAGAGTACCCAATTTTCTCATCACCGTAGAATCCATAAAATTCAAATTTTGTGACGCAGTAAGAATGAGCTGTATTGCATAGCAGATATTGCCTTCTACTAATGCAGTTGCGATATCTATTCTAAAACCTCCAAAACAATTAAATAAAGCCAAATGAGGATGAGGCATATAACCGTATATATTTGTCTCATAAGCATCAAAAGAATTGTTATCAAGATTTATACAGATTCTACATTCGGTTAATAAATCAATTCTGCCATCAACCATCCAACATAAAACATCCTTACCTACGCTTGGCATATTATTAATAGTGGAATTTTCTGATTTTAATATTTCGGCAAAAGCATCCTCATCATACTGAGTAATCGGGTTGCATACTACAAACTCAAGATCTCCTCCGTTAATTTTCACATCAGAAATCGCACTGTTGTTTGTAAGCATATCTATCAATGCAGCATTATCATTATCGTTGTCATTGTATAATGATAATTGTTTTTTGCAATCCAACAAGTTTTCGTAAACCCTTGCTGCATCTGCTACAAGATATCTATAATTCGATTCATAATCCTTAATTCTTTCGTGTAGTCGATCAAGAGTGCGTTTCTTTTTATATTGTGCAAGATCGGTAATTTGAGCATTTAACACAACCTTCGATAATCCTTTTTCTTCTGAAATTTTCTCGGCTAACTCGAACAATTTATCATCCAAGCCTTGGCTTATTTCATCAACAATTGGTTTGAATTTGTTTTTGATCTCTTTTGCTGTGCAAATAAAGTCAAACAGCGGAATAAGAAAAACAGCTATCGTGTATTCTATAAGTTGTTTATAAAACGGTTCTACCCAAAAAATATACTGATTGTCACCAACCCATCCTTTTGATTTATTATGGGTTGATTCACAATACTTATCATAATTCTCATACGATTTCACACTACAGTTAAATTTCTTATTAATTTCCTCCATAGTGGGTTCTGTGCTACTATACCATATATAAACAGCTTTGTCTGTTTCGCCTCTCTGTGGTGTCTGTGTCCCGTGAACACAACCAAAAAATATAGATGGCAAATTACCGTTCTTAGTGTAATAAGGTTCATAAACACATTTGACAAATGCTTCGATTATCTTAGGGCAATTATCTTCAAACTTAAGACGGCTATCAAAACAACTTCGTGTATATAAATTTGTAATTAAATCCACTTCTATTCCTCCTTAGATTTTGGCATTTCTAAATACAATTGTGGCAGCAAGAAGACGCCAGATGGAAACTTGGCATTGGAATTGGTTGATGTAATCATAGCTTTTATGTGGCTGTTTTTGCAACAAATCACGGATTCGTAAGCTCCTTTCAGTTGTAACCCTTAGGTTTGTGAGATGGTCTCCGCTCCTCGTTTTCATCACCGTGCATTTCATTCACCTCGTCGTCAACAGCATCTCCTGCTGTATGAGTCTTCTGCTCCTAACCTTTCTGATACTTTACTTTAAGTAAAGCAGTCTTTCGACAATGCAAATGCCAAAGGGAGAGCGTACTCTCCCTTGTTTCAAATCAAATTATGCACAATCAGCTTTGACAACCGATGCAAGAATGTATGTATCTCTTGCACCAACAATGTCAGACAGTGTTCTGTTGACATCCTGTGCAGATACCACAACGCCGTTAAGATTGAGAATACCATTACCCATTTCGAGCTGGGCTTCATTGAAAGCCTGCTGAACTGTCATTTCATCTGGGTTGCCAATGATTGCTTTTGACTTAAGATTGTTCTGAACTTTAATGCTTTTCATTATTATTTCCTCCTTGTTTACGCTGTTACAATTGAGCCGACAATTTTTGCAATGTTTGCATCAATATCAATACAAGCTTCTGATACATTTCTTTCAATCTGCTCAAGATTTGTCAGAATTGAACCAAAGTTTTCTGCAATCCACACCTTTGTGTTGTCGGCAGATTCTGATGGGAGAGGAATTGTAATTGATGCCTTTGGCGCTGTGTAAGAATTACTTACAAAAGAAATTCCGCAATCGCTAAAACTCTCTCTGTGTTCGCTTGGCTTTACAGCGAAAAGCATATTGCCATCGTCATCCTTTAAGGACAACACATCCGGCTTGTGTTTGTAAACTTTAAAAAGTTCCTCCATTGAAAAGTTGGCTTCAATAACCATCACATTGTTTAATGTTTTTACAGTCATTTTGTGACTCCTTTCTGCCTCGTATGGCACTTTAATTTATTTCTACTTTAGCTTTACCCAGTTACACCACGAGGAGGTAGTAGTTTTGTAACCGCTCACCCCTATCTAAAGGGGTGCTGTAACATTTCTTAAATAAAGATGGAACTTGAGAAGAGTCTGTAGATGAAGCTTTTTCTCTGGCTAATCGTTTTGGGTTTCTGCTCTTCTCGACTACTAAAGTAATCTTTTTATGTGGTTTTTCCGTTTGGGTTTGGTCTCGGAAAAAGTCCTTTCTGTGTAAGAACTTTAGTCGCCTGACGACATCCTGAGCCAAAGCTGTCCACGACGGGTTCGCCTTCAGCCTGCATCCCTGTCCTCTCTCTAACCTTTCTAACACCTTACTTTAAGTAAGGCGGCTTTATTTAATAAAGCAACCAAATGTTACATTATTCAAATCCTATTTCTTCATACGCTTCAACAGCTTCTGTTTCGGTGTCACCCGAACACAACACATTGCCATGCTCATCAATAACTTCAAAGTGACCATTCTTTGCAATTACCGTCATATCACCCCTCACCTCCTACTCTTAATGCTGCCTCTTTTAAAACTGCAACATAATTATCAATCTTCTCTCTATCGGATTCTTTGGCTTGTGGCAAACAAAAACGAATTGTTTTTGCAATATTGTCAAGTTCTCTTGACAACTTTTGATCTTCTGTCATAATGTTTGCTCCACAATGTGAGCAATAATATGAACCCACTTCGTGTTTATCTTTACCACACTTAGGGCACGCCTTTTTAATGCCTACAAGACTAACAGATGAATTAACCGATGCTCTAACTAATTTAGAAACAGTGGGATATGATACCCCATACAATTCAGCTATGTCTTTCATCTTTTCGCCTTGTCTATAAGCCGACACAATCTGGGCTTTTAGTTCCTTACTAATAGTTCTGCCTGCCATTTTTTTAATCTCCTTCTACTGTGATATTGTGTTTTACCATCAACATAATTTACTTTATAACCTCCCTAAAATTGTTCATATGTTAGATATATTCCCAAATATCTGGCAAATTATCATCAGGTATAAATTCCAACTCTTCCCTACAACAAAACCAGCCAGAATACTGCTTAGCTACTCCGCCACAGTCGTGTAAGTAATTGTGAGGATGCGAAAACTCAACAGCTATCGAATCATTATTGTTGTCAATAGTACACACTCTGCCTACTACTCCTACATACGGAAAATTAGGATAGTTTGTTAGTATTCTTGGAAGTATTTTAACCTTATCTCCAACCTTTAGCATAAGAAGCTATTCCTCCTGTTCTAATCGTTTAATTATTAAAATACGACAGTAATTTTCAATCGCAATTTCGGTTGTCTTGGTTTCGATTGTTCGCACAATCTGAGATGTAACCTTTACACCAAAATCTCTCAATACATCAATATGTTCATCACGAATATCTTGTATTGTTTTGACACTCTCGTACACTCTAACCACCTCTTTTTAGGCAAAAGAAAAGTGTATGCAAAAATCTATCGCATACACTTAATTGGTTTATATTTACTTTTTGTCACTCTTATAAAAGAGTGATTTTATGGTGGTGGCGGTTTTGTTTTGACTCGCAACCGCTAAACGAGTTACCACTCGTACACATAGTGCGGAAACTCAACCTCAATACCGTGCGTTTCCATGATGTCATCGTAACCAACCCATAAACGAGTAGAGTATTCTAACAAAGGACGCAGTACTTCAACCTGCTCTTTATTTAATACAATGGGATGACCGGCTGTAATATTTACCATAAAACAATCACGAAACGCATCGACGGTGACTTCCACATCAACTCCATCCATGTTTTCAAACAGTTTTTTTAATCCATTGATTTGTTTTACGCTAACCGGATCAACCACTCTTGCTTTGGCTTTGCTTCGTGCCTCGTTCATACCCGTAAGACAATTGAGTAAAAATTGTCCTTCTGGACAATCCGGATTTTGTTCTCCTGCCTCTTGTAGCATTTTGAGCATTTTCTCGTGAGTCTCATGAGCGTTCATCGCACTATTGTCTTTATTTTCTGGCAATCATATTCCTTCCTCTCTTTTAATGACAAACATCGTTTATCTCGCCGTGATATAATCACGCTTCAGGAATATTCTACCATTTTTTACACGAGTGTTCAAGCGAACATACTTTCTATTCGAGTTTTGCGTACTGCCTTGACTTATGGCAAATCTTAGTCATAAGCAACTCAGACATTTTCTGAGACAGCTTCGGAAATTCAAGCCTTACTCTGCTTGAGCCTCTATCGGGACGAGTGGCTTCAAAAGTCACTTCTTTGTCATGAAGAAACTTAGCAGCATATTCATACGCATAATTTTCCACCCATACAACTCCCATCTTTTCACCTCCTTAAAAATAAAAGCTTATAGCGATATTTTCGCCATAGCGGTCATAATAAGCCACCTCAATGGCTTTGATTTGTGCATCGTTTAATGTTCTTAACTCATCCCATGAGATGCCGTAACACTCAAGGAGTTTTTCAAGCTTGTCCTTGTAACTCATCAGTATTCCTCCTATGGTACAATTAAGACTAACAGTTTGCAAAACCAGTACAAGCCAATCAAACTTAGAGCTCCTGCTAAACAATAGCTTACTGTCATTATAGCAAGCTCAAGCTTAGTCAATTTATTATGTTTTTGTGGACGCATTACTAAACCTCCTTAAAAATAAGCATACGCTTTGGTAGCGGTTTTGCTTTGACTCGCAACCGCCAAACGAGTGTACTTAGATATTACTTCTTATCAGTCTCAGCCTTATTTTCATCCTGAGCAGTCAACTCAACAGCCGGAACAGTTTTGTCCTCAACTTTGATTGAGATATCATAGCGATTGATGAGTTTGTGTATTAAGTTTGCACAAGCCTGTATAACCTTCTCAGGTGAGGCGGTCTGATAAAAAGCCTCAGTTTTGGTCATTCTTGCTGTAACAATAAAGTCCAGCATAAAATTACACCACTGGGTAGTAACAACATACTTGTTCTCGTTTTTGCCGTTATCGACAAACCAAAGCTCATCAATAACATCCTGCAAAGCCTTCTTGAGCAGAGTTTTAGATGGTGCTTTGCTCAAGAGTTGATCCTGTGCTACAGTCCTTTTTGTAGTCTGATAAGCGTGATTGAAACCGCTAATGATGTTTTTGCCATTAGCTACCTGTGCGGTCTTATACAGGCTCACATAGTAAGCAAGCAGTGTTGCTGCTTTGCCGAGCTTATTGCCGAAACAACGAGCCTCTGCATTGAATGCCAAAAAGTTAATCTGCTTAGATACAGTTACAACACTGTATGTAACCGATCCCATTGTTGACTCACCCTTGATTGACTTGTAATCGAGGAAGCCTGCTTTTAACACTTCAAATGCCGGATGCTCAGCCTCAAGGAAATTCTCAAAGCAGTATTTTGTAAAATAATTGTTGTAATCATCCTGAACATCTTTAGCATCCTCATTTGCTTTTGCAAACTCAGCCAAGTTTTCACTCTCGGCGGCTGTCTGCAATGTTTTGGTAGCTTTTTCAAGAGCATCAAGCTTGCTGTCAAGTCCATCAGATGAGGTCTTGCGCTCAATCTTCTTAGTTCCTACGATTTCTTTTACCATTACTTCAGTTTCTGTCATTTTGAACACTCCTATTATTAAAATATTCGTGTGCAACAAAGCACACAGCTCAGGCAACAGACCAAGCCATTACCTCAGATGTGTGCTTTGCAGAATGATAGAAAACAAGTATGTATATTAAAAGGCTCAAGGCAGATATGAAGGTATCTTTGTTACCCGACACTCAAGGTCTTGAGCAGAATACAAGTCACCCGCCTCAGATCTGAAACGGACTTGCTCAGGTTAGCCAAGAGCCTTTAATAGTTATTATTGTTGTGATTTAGATATTACGACACTTGTTCACTTCAAGCGGTTTAGCGAAGATTTCAGCCATCTTCCTTGTTTACTCAAGTCTGCACTGTTTCATTACAGCGAAACTACCCGTTACAATCTGGATGCAACGACGCCACCATTCAACAATCTGCTTCGGCTTCCACGAAGCTCCATCGCCCTTAAGCGGAATGTTCCGCTCTGTGACTGCATTTTTGGTGCAGCCCCACAGGTAGGCAAACGATACGCCGCTCGGCACGCTCTCACGCTTATCCGAAACGAAATTCAAGACCTTTTCGAGTTCCGCAGTACGACTTAAAACCTTCATTTCAAATCATTGCACCGCAAAATCGGTGTGTCTTGCGTGATATCGTTTTTGTAATTACAAATAACTAACAAATGTTTACCGTTTGTTTGCGGTGCTGTTTGTTTGTTGTTTGTTTTTGTACATTATATATACGAAATAGGAAGGGCATTTTTTAAACGGCATTATATATAAACTATATTTTTTTAAAAGAATTTTGCTATACATATTGCACAAATTGAACAAAAAAAAAAAGCATAAAAAAACGCCCCCGTAAAAACGGGAGCGAAAAACTCTTTAATCCTATTTGTTTTTAACAAAGTTATAAAACATGGTGTTATACTTATTTTTGTACTTACTCAAAGTTACGGCGCTAAAACCTAACCTTGCTAATATTTGATAATCGGGCAAGCCCGTACATTTTAAAGTCAAATATTTACAATATTTATAAAATGTTGTATCATTAACATATATTGTATCAATATATGTGTTGTAAAAATCGTTGATGATATTTACATATGCTTTAAATTCTTGTAACGCTTGTGCGTCTGATTTGTCTTGCAGTGAGTCGGCAAGAGTCAAGTCTTGACTTGTGGGAGCTTGTAGGCTTATTGTGTCGGCGGAACGCTGAGAGTATATATAGTTGCTTGTTAAACTATATATATACTGCAAGCCGTTTTGTTGGCGCTCGCAAATATATGTATCGTTTGTTTCCGTTATTGTGTCGCCCTCTCCGATAATAAACACACGGCGCAAGCCGTTGACCGTCATTTGATAAACAGAGCCGTCAACAAGTGTATGTTTGTCTTTACTGTATTTGTGTTTTGTTGTTTTAAGTGTAAACACTTTATTGAGTTTATCTTTTAAGTCCAAAAGACTTGTACATGAACTTGCAACACTCCATACGGTCAAGCCGTCAAGCGTAAGAAATGCGTCAAGCCCCGTGTGCAACAAGTCAGCGAAAAACGATAAAGATTTGTTAGGGTTGTAGGTTAGTAAATAGCCGATGTGAGCCTTGACCGTTTGAGTATTCCACAACTTGATAGAGTGTGTTTTTTTATCGTGATATTGTTTGCAGTAATCAAAATTTAAGTCTTTAACCGTCTGTTTGATTGCTTGCTGAATTTGAGCCGGTGCAGTAATTGCCTTACTGACTTGTTGAAAATCGGAGTATAACCCCGGTAACAAGTCCTTTATTTTATTGTTTCGGCATACCTTGCAAGCTATCTGATATGTAAGACTGTACATGTTGTTATACATACGATTTGCCCGTGCAGTCTTGTATAAGCCGTGTACATAGACTTGAATAGTCTTGTTTCGTAGTGTGTTCTGGATTTCCTCTTTGACAAGCTTGTTGCACTTGTTAAAATAAGATAAAGGAATATAAGTTTTGTACCATGTGCCGTGTAGTGTGTGTGCGTGTTTGATTTTTTTCATGATAGCCTCCTGATTTTTTGTTGCATATGCAACATTTTTTATATCCTATGGGATATCCCATATCCCTATAATATCACAGATGTTGTGATTTGTCAAATCATTTTTATTTTTGATTACTATAATGATTGCAATCATATATATAGCATCAAAATGAATATTTATACAAAATAATGTATAATTTTCAATTAACAAAATAGCACCTTGTTAAATGGGGGATAAATTCCATATTTTTAGTGTGCATAATTATGCTTTATATTTGCAGTAACTTCTTCTCACAGTCAGGCTTAAAATCTCGTATTTTTATTTTCTCTTTTTCCCTCTCCCTCTACAAATCCTGAAATTTATTTCCTATACAAATAGTGAATTTATTCCAATAAAAATATCCTTTACAAAAAATAATGAATATACTTGCATTTCCACAACTTGGAATTTTTTCAAAAAACTTTGATTTTTAAGTCATTTTTACTTGACATTTTTAGGATATATGGTACAATTAGCTTAGAAAGTAATTCAGAAAGGATGTTCGATACATATGAAAACTGAGAATAACAACCTAATCTATGTAGACTTCTCACAGCCTATACAACCTGAGAAATTAGTTAGACAAAATAATAAGCTCCGAGCGTCAGCTCAACTCACAGTGCCCTCAGAAATTCAAAATATAGAATCTTATGAGAGACATGACATGGATCCTATCAAAGATACCCAGACATTAAAAAACATCTCTGACTATCTAATCAGTAAAGGTCGATACAGAGACAACATGCTTTTTATATTGGGAATCAATTTTGGATTGAGAGTCAGTGACCTAAGATTGCTTACCTTTAACCACTTATTAGAGGTCAAGAACCAACAGTTAATGTTCAAAGATTACTTTCCTATCATCGAATTAAAAACAAAAAAAACAAGAAGAAAAAAAATCAATAGAGTAGTTACCATTAACTCAGCAGTGATGGATGCCGTAGAATTGTTCCTCAACCACAATTCAAAAACTCTCAATGACTACTTATTTAAAGGAGATTATAGCAACCGTTCTAAGAATTTAGGCACTCCTCTAACTAGGGAACAAATGTATAATATCATTAAAGGTTTAGGAACTGAGTGTAACCTTACAGAAAAAGTAGGTACTCATACATTAAGAAAAACCTTTGGTTATCATCAAATGGCTATGAGCAACTTTAGCAACGACAAGCTTTTACTATTACAGGAAATGTTTGGACACAGTTCTCCTTCCATTACATTAAGATATATAGGCTTAACACAAGATATAATCTTAGCTTCCTGCAAGAAACTCAACCTTGGTACAGATTACAGTTATGTAGTCAATAGCAATTTAGAAGCTACTAATCTCTTCCAGTCACTTGCATAAAGGAGTAACTACTGTTTTAGTTTTTTCTTTTCCCTTGATGGGAAATGAATTTATTGAACATAGACACATTCTCTTACAACTACTATCTACGGATTCTAAGGCAAAGTTTAGAGTAAAGGAGCTTAATGAACGATTAGCAATCTCAGAATAAGCTTACTGTTCGAGAGAATTAAGCGACCAATACATTTGTCTGTAAAGGCTTAGTCTACAAAACTTTTGGGACAAATGTATTCTACCCTGTAATATGGAGCTCTTTTTGGAACTACTACTTAAATGAAAAGCATCTAATTTCACTTATAGGTGCTTTTGTGTCTAAAACCTCAGTGTTTATCGGTGTGTTTAACATTCTCTCTATAATAATAAAGAATATATAAGAGAGAGGTAGTTCTGAAAAGAGTGTAATATTTCCGAACTGCCAAAATGGTGCTAACCCTCATTGGCATTGGGGGTTTGGGGCTTTTGTAACAAAAACTAACACCATTTTATAAGTCTTGAAAGGAGTGATTTTGATGTAGAGGCAATTCACACATCAACACAAACATTTACTTGTAAAGGAGAGAGAGTTTATTACGAACAACAACCAACGAAATACACATCATATAAAGGAGGTCTGCAAGTGGAACTGAATGTTGTAAACGCTTTAATGGGACAAGGTAAAACTTCAGCTGCAATTAATTACATCAATAACGCACCTAAAGATGAGCACTTCATTTTTTGTACTCCGTATTTGTCAGAAGTTGATAGGGTGATAACAGCCTGTACTGACAAAGAGTTTATAGAGCCTCAAAAGAGCCCATCAAAGAAAGAGCATTTAAAACGAGTTATAATGGAAGGGAAAAATATTGCGATAACTCATGCGTTATTTCTAAGTATAGACAGTCAAATCAGAGAGCTCATAAAAAACAATAATTACACTCTTATTCTTGACGAAACTGTAGAACCCATCAGTCAGTTGATTATGTCTGCAAAAGACAAAGAATTTATCACTTCATTGTGTGAGTTTGACACTTTTGGATGCGCCACTTGGAATTCTGTCCAAGGGACAACCTATATGGAAGGGATAGAAAGATTGTGTAATAATCATAATTTGTATGCAGCTAATAATGACTTCGTACAGTTAGTTCCTATTGAAAATTTTAGGTCATTTTCAAAAGTGTTTCTTCTTACCTATCTATACGAGAGTTCTCTAATGTCATACTATTTTGAGTTGTTTCAAATCACACCCAAATATTGGTGGATACAGGGAGACAATTACGAAAACTTTACATTTGTAGATTACGATGTGCAGTATGAAATTCCAGACTTTGCTAATCTTATACACATATGTGATAATCAAAAAATGAATGAAATTGGTGAGAAGGAAACATTTCTTAGCAAACACTGGTATCAGACACATAGCGAGGAAATCCCTACACTTAAAAAAAATATATATAATTTCTTTAGAAATATATTGAACGCAAAATCTAATGAGTGTATGTGGACGACATTTAAAGAGTATAAATCTAAAGTGCAAGGTAAAGGATACACAAAAGGATTTATAGCTTGTAACTTACGAGCATCTAATGAACTAAGGGACAGAACAGCAATTGCCTATCCGGTCAATAGGTATATCTCCCCTGTTCTCATCAGATTTTTAGAGAGTAAAGGCGTTACGGTCGATGAAGACGGTTTTGCTCTCAGTGAAATGCTTCAGTTTATCTGGAGAAGCGCAATCAGAGATAACAAAGAAATTAACATCTATATCCCATCCTCAAGGATGAGAAATTTACTGGTCGGTTGGATAAATAATAATAAATAAAGGAGTCCAACCCATTGAACAAATATACATTTAACTACACAGAAACAGAGAACTTTACAGCAGAGGAGGTGAAGAATTGTCGTAAATGCCTCTGGCTTGACCTGTGTGGCACGAACAGTTTACCTTGTACAAATTACTCTGCTGAAGAAATAATCGCTCAGGAGGTCACAGAGGACATGAACGAGCGTGTTATGGCTTACGCAGAGGTTGTGCACGAACTAAATGATGAAGACAACACATATTCGCTTATGTATGAGAGCGAGGTGAGTGTTGTTGAGTGATTATATACACGGAGTAAACATCCTCTCTTTGGATGCTAAAGATGTATTTATCGCAAACCATTATAATAAACCCGATAGTGTAGGTTATAACATCCGTTATCGCAACGGGGATATTAACTACCGAAAATTTATTAACACACTTCCTCATAGCAAAGAACTTCCGAAAATCATTGAGGTATATAAGAAGGTGTTCCGAAATAATCGCTTTTCCTGTACGGTCAACGGAAAAGAATACACTCAGAAAGTTATTAACATTACTTTCAATTACAGTAACAAAGAATACAATAGAATAACCGCTAACATTTATGTGAAATTCGGCTATCGTTTAGATGAATTAACCTTGCAAGATTGTGTCTGTGTCAAGGACGGTGAACTGCTTGCTATTCAGACAGACACTCCTACAGAGTTTCCTATACATAAAGATGTACTTGGCAAATACTTTTATTACGATGATGGAATGTATAAGGCTAAGAACAACATAAAGGTGTTACACTCGGTTGGTGATTTACGAGCCGACTTGTATGCAAACGGTTTTGTTTGTGACGGAGTGAAATATGTAAGATATAAAAGAAGCAATGGTAGTTCTCGCTTAGGAAAATGCTTATTCATTGATGAGAATTTATATAGAGGGATTTTTAATTGGTCTAAGTGTGGTTTAACCATCAAACAGGGACAAGAAATAGATTTGCCCGCATTTGAGTCCTATACAGCATTACCTTTGAGTAGCACTATTGCAAGCCTGTATATTCAGCCCGAAAATATTTTACTTGTAGACGATTATGAAGATGTGTTTACAGATAGAGTAATGACTACCCGTATAGATGAGGGTGTGTTAAAAACACAACCGGAAGAGGTACAGATATGTAATAGCATTTGGGATGGACAGTCTCTTATGGATGTTAGTCTTTTTGGAGAATATCAGTATAAAGGTTTTTTATTATTGCGTAATAGATTTTTTAAGTCGGCTTGCTTTAATACTAACCTTCAACAATGGTTTGCCGATAATGGTATTACTGATGTGTCACAGCTTAATGGATACACACGAGCTAAATGTATACAGGATGTAAAACTCGTAACTACTCCAAGCAGTATTAAATATTTGAAGTTTGGAACATTTGACGCATGGCTTGACAATCTTGACACAGAGTTTGGTATAGTTAAGTACGAAAAGCCGACTCATATTATGGACGGTAAATTAGTTCAAACCCATTATCAGCTTTTAAATACATTACAGTTGTCACAAGAAGATATGGAAGAGTTTTTGAAGCCTTCAAAAGACTATCTAAAAGCCCTCAAAACGGATGAAACTGTTTTGAGGTATCACATTAAGGCTCAGACAAATAACACGCTCACAGGCGAAGCCATAGCCTCTAAAAACGATTTGGTGTACACTTTGCTTGGTATTAATGACAAGTTTTGTGATACTAAATTGTATTATGACACAGTAAGAGAGACTATTAGGTCTTATAAGAACAATATGAAAAGAGGTCATATTTCCGTAGCTGGTAATTACTCAACGCTTGTAGGAAATCCTTATGAGATGCTTCTACAGTCAATTGGTAAATTTGACGGTACATCTCACTTGGGTATAGGTAATATACATTCAAAAAGATTTGCCTATAATCGAAAATTATTAGGATCAAGAAGTCCTCATTGTTGTACAGGCAATGTATGGGTGGCTTATAACAAAGAATGTCCGGAAATAGATACATACTTCAACTTCACTAAAGAGATATTGTGTATTAACAGTATAGGAGAAAATGTTTTGCAACGGCTTAATGGCTGCGATTTTGACTCAGATAGTGTATTAATCACAGACAATCCTATTCTATTAAAGGCAGCAATTCAAAATTATGATAAGTGGCTTGTTCCAACGAATATGGTAGAAGCTAAAAAAATCAAGAGGCATTACACCGTTAATGACTTAACAGACTTGGATATTAAAACAAGTGAAAATAAAATTGGAGAAATTATTAACCTTGCACAAGTGCTTACAAGTATTATGTGGGATAATATTAATAACGGTGCATCGTTTGAAAGTGTACAACCCATATATACAGATATCTGTCAGTTGTCTGTAATGTCTAATATTGAAATAGATAAGGCTAAAAAAGAGTTTGATGTACAAATGACAAAAGAGCTCGAACGACTAACCACAAAGTATCTCAAAGACGAAAACGGAAGCAAGTCGCTGCCAGAATTTATGTTAGAGGTAAGCAAACAAAAAGCCAATCATAAAAGACATAAACATTGCACTTCTCAAAATAAGACTTACCGTTGTTATGATACCTCTATGGACTATCTTGAAAAATCAGTGCGTAAACGTATGGTCGGTAGTGATAAACACCCCATGTTGCCTTTGACTTCTTTTATTGATTTCAAGCCTCACTCTTCACATATTAACAAAGAGCAAGCTGATGAGTTTATTTACACTGTAAGAAAGAAACAAAGTGAAATAAACGCTGTATGGTTAAAAGAAGAATCCTCGAATATAGAAAAGCATGAGCAGGCAGAACAAATTTATCAAGACTTATTGACATATGTGTCTTATAAGAGAATTGGCTTAAGCACAATGAGTTATTTGCTACACGAAGCCGAGAAACCAACAAACAAAGACATATACCGCCTATTGATTAAAATATTATTCTATTCCCTACCTAAAGATTTCTTATATCTTCTGCGTAAAAGCAAAACCCCAGTACAAAAATTAAAAATGTGTGAACAAGGAGATATAGAATTTTTTGGGGTTAGATTTAAAAAAGCATAAAATTTTGCCCCGATTATGACTATAATCGGGGTGATTTTTTGCAATTTTGGGGTACTTCCCGCCCTTTTTTGCCATTCTGACACCCAAAAACCTCGAATTTTATGCGGTTTTTTGTCTTGCGAGTTAGGCTGTATAGGGGGACTAAATACAATAGCCCATAATATACTATCATTTCTTGCATTGCAAGTCAAGTGATAAATTGAATTTAAGGAGTTTTTACAATTATTACAATCACAAAAAAAGAGAGTCAGATTATACGCTCAGAGTTTCCGGATGTATGGATTCCCCAGACAGGACGAGGAAAGCCTGCAAAAAGACATAGAAGATATTTGCCAGAAGTGACCGAATATCTCCGTTTGATTGCAGACACAAATATTGAGGCAGCTAAAATACTTAAAGCAAAAAATCGTGCCTCTAAACAGAGACGAAAGGGTTGAGCGTCTTACTATGCAGAAAGCTAACACAAATAAATATATAGACAATTGGTGTTTACAGCGACCAGACGAAACCCACGAGGAATGGAAAATCAGGCTAATAGTAGCTAAAAAGAACGGAGAGCTAAATGGCACAAAATTTCCTTTGAAATGGTCTCAAATTGTAAACCTGCTTGGTGAGAGCGTATCATCTGACCACTTTAGAAAATATGCGTCAGGTGTGTATGACTATTATAATTATAAAAATCAAGATAATGTAAGTACGAGAGTTCTTTCAGTATCGGATTTGCATTTTCCTTATTGTAAGCCTCTTAGCACATTTGAGCAATACATAGGTCGTGTAGATATATTGCAATTAAACGGAGACCTTGTAGACTGCGCCCAGTTATCAAAATTTACGAATAAGTCGAAATATGTAAGCATAACCAAAGAACTTATCAGAGCAAGACAATATTTAATTGACCTGATTCATTTACTGAATCCAAAAAAGGTAATTGCAAACAACGGCAATCACGATTTGAGAATAGGTGATTATATTGCAAAAAAGACAAACAGTGAATTATGCGACATAATGCCGTCATCTGTACTTGATTATATCTTCACAGACGGGTTTATTGATTATGACAACGAAATAGGAACGAAAACTGAGTATTCTCCCCTGACGCATGTATTCAAAGATAGCAACATTGAAATTGAATTTACAGGTAAATGGTACTCTCAGTTTGGTGATACGGTATTCTGTCATCCACGAGCATACTCTTCGGTAATGCTTAAAACCGCAGAAAAAGCTTTGTATTATTTTCGTAACGAGGGATTTGATTTTAGAAATATTGTTATGGCTCATACTCATCGTCAAGGGTATTATGTCATCGGAAATTCTGCAATCTATGAACAGGGAGCTTGTTGTGAAACAAGAAAAATGAAATATAGCGAAGGAAGATTGGTTAATTCTCAGAAAGAAGGATTTGTATATATGTGTTTCGATGAGTACGGTCACGCTATTCGTGAGAAAACCAAACTTATGTCTCTAAATTAAGGATGTGGTTATATGTTTAATAAAGAAAAAATGTGTGCATATAACCAAGAACTCATGGATAACTTTGAAACATATTTGAGTTATGAACCGTACTCTCCTGCCACTGTAAAGCACTATGTTGACGACACACGGATGTTTCTTAAGTGGCTATGGCATTTTAACAAAAATAAGTCTTTTACGAAGTGTACAAGTGAAGACATCAATAACTTTATTAAATATATGAGACACGAACGAGGAGTGTCTTATCAAAGACTTTCAGCAATGCGTAGATCCCTTCGTTTCTTTTGTCAATATGTTAAATACATAGAAGGAGACGAAGTGAATATTATTTTTGAGTAGGTGGTGAAATATGCCGAAGCGAAGTGAACGAATATGTATGTTAAATCAAGAGAAGCTAAAAAAAATCAATCCCGAAACACTCAAACTATATCATAAATATTTATTAGATATGAAAATCAGAGAACTTTCGGAAAAGACAATTTATAATTATTATAACGATTTGGCTAACTGGTGGATTTATATATACGATTATCAAGACAATAAATCAGTTAAAGAGATTGATGATTCAGATATTTCTGAGTTTATCGTTTATTGCAAAGATCAGGGCAATAATACAAATCGTATCAAGAGAAGAATGTCAAGTATATCGGCATTCTTTTTATTTTTAAAGAAAAAGAGATTGATTGACGAGAACCCAATGAGTTTTATAGATAGACCAAAAGAAGGTCAGGCGGTTGTTGCACAAACATTTCTTACTACACAGCAAATTCAGTTTATGAGAGAAAAGCTACAAGAGAATGTTGAAAAAGCTAAGGAACAAAGAAAAACTAAGCCCACGCAGTATTACGAAGCACTTACAATGCAAGCATATGCTATCTTTTCACTGACCACAATGGCAAGAATAAATGCTATTGCAAACATAAGATGGGAACAGCTTGATTTTGATAGTCGTGTGGCTAAAGATGTTCTTGAAAAAGAAGGATATCTTGTTGAATTGTTCTTTAGTGAAGAAGCTAAAGAATATTTGCTAAATCTAAAACAATACAGAACAGAGAACAATATTGAAGATGGTGGATATGTTTTTGTATCGGCTCATAGAAAGAGTGGTTCTTGCACCCCTGCGACAGTATCAACACTAAGTGACTATTGTAAAAAGATTGGTCAAATGATTGGAGTTCCAACATTACATCCTCATGATTTTAGACATAGCGGAGCAACAGCATATAAAAATGCTGGTATGTCGCTTGAAGAGGTATCAGTGTTGCTTAATCACAAAAGCACGGATGTTACTCGTAGGTTTTATATCAAAGAAGACAAGAGTAAATTACAAGCAAATAAAGACAAGTGCAATATCTAAATTGCACACGGAAGAAACGGAGAAATAATGGCACAAACAACAGAACTAATTAGTATGTTAGCCGATAAAGGCTACACAAAAAAGGACGCAAAAGAAGTAATCAAAGATGTTTTTGATTGCGTTGCAGAAATGTTATGTACTGGTCAACCCGTACAGATACACAAATTTGGTACTTTTTATGTTAATGAGGGCAAGGCTCGAAGAGGAACAAATCCTATCACGCACGAAATTATCAATATTGAAGCATCGAGATGTGCAAAATTTACAGCGTCCTTATCTTTAAACACACAATTAAATCACGATAAGGAGTGATTCTTTGCCTAAAGTTAGTAAAATCGCTCCACCAAAAAAAAGTATTGACTTTAAACCAGTATACCGCTGCAAGAAATGCAAAAAGGAATTTACAGAATCTCAAAGAGCCAAAGCATTTTCAAGAGGTTCTTCTCCATTATGGCAAGGTGACGGAAAGTTTTTCCCAGTATGTAAAGATTGCGTAGATGAATTATATAATCACTATCGAGAAGTTTTTGGAAGCGAAGAGAAAGCTTTAAGGCGGGTGTGTTTACACTTTGATGTTTACTGGTCTCCTGAGATATACGCTCTGTTAGGAGATACAAGTTCATCTCGTCCAAGATTTAGAGCTTATATGGAGAAGGCAAACTTATTAAAATACTCAGGCAAAACTTTTGACGATACTCTGGACGAAGAAGAATTAAAGTTCAAAAAAGTTAAAGAAGGAAGCGCTACAGAGGACGATGTGATAGATTCTGTGCCGTCAGGTGCTTTGAATTTTGGTGGTAGTGGCGAAAGCGAAGATGAGTTAAAGGTTAGATTAGGCATAACTCCCGCAGACGAAGCTTTTTGGGGATATGGTTATCCAGCCTATAGTTATGCCAATCTTAAGTCACTATACAAAAGACTTACTAAAGACAATCACAATTTAACCGTTGAACAACAAGTGTTATACAAACAGTTATGTATTACAGATTTAAGAATCTCAGAGGCAAATCAAAATAACGAAAAAATTGATTCGCTACAGTCAAGCATGGGTAATATTATGACCAAGTTAGGGATATCACCTAACCAGACAAAAGAAAGTGACTTAGCTGAAACAAACACTTTTGGTGTATTAATAAAAAAATATGAAGAGCACAAACCTATAGATGAGTGTAAAAACAAGAATCAGTTAGTTTGGTATATTACAACTTATTTTCTCGGACATTTGTGTAAAATGCTAAAAATACATAACAGATACGCTCATATGTACGAAGAAGAAATGAATAGGTATAGGGTTGAGCGTCCAGAATACGCTGGTGAAGATGATGAAGCTATTTTTGAGTCGGTATTTGCGGAAGCATTAAAGACCGCACCTTCTGACAAGGATGGCGGTGATGCCGATGACATCAACACAGACTGACAGTATTTATAGCACAAGTTCGGTTACAACCAAAGACCGAATAAAAGAACAACGGCAAGAAACAATGGACAAAGTAAACACGGTAACTGGATACTACAGAGAACACCCAGAACACTTTGTTGAAGATTATCTAAATATTATTCTAAAACCGTTTCAATCTATACTTATATGTTTTATGAATATATGCAACCAGTTTATGTTTTTAGCCTGTCGAGGCTTAGGTAAAACATTTTTGGTTGCTATTTTTTGCGTTGTTAGATGTATTTTATATCCGGGAACAACAATATGTATTGCATCTGGTAACAGAAAACAGGCTAATTTGGTTTTGGACAAGATTATAAATCTTATTATGCCCGGTGCCCCTAATTTGAGAGCTGAAATTGAATCTTGGAGCATTACAGGTGAAAAAGGCGAAATCAAATTTAGGAATACATCAAAAATATTGGTAGTAACTTCGAGAGACTCTGCCAGAGGTGCAAGAGCAAATATTCTTATTACCGATGAATTTAGAATGGTATCAAAAGATGTCATTCAAACCGTATTGAAAAAGTTCTTATCGAATCCCAGACAGCCCGGATTTTTCAAACTGAAAAAATATCAATATCAAAGACCAGATGGTAGTTGGCATGTAAAACCAGAATACCAAGAGAGAAACAAGGAAATTTATATGTCTTCAGCGTGGTTTTGTTCTCATTGGTCTTATGCAAAAGCAAAGGGTTATGCGGCTACTATGTTAGATGATAGTAAAAAATGTTTTATATGTGGTTTTCCGTATCAGCTTGCAATTAGAGAAGGTCTGCTTATGAGAGAACAAGTTGAGGATGATATGGCTGAATCAGATTACAATGAAGTATCATGGTCAATGGAAATGGATTGTTTGTTTTATGGTGATTTTGAAGGTAGCTTCTACGAATATCCTGTTATAAACCAGACACGAACAATCAAATATCCTTGGTTGCCACCCGACTATAGTAGGCTGGCAGGAGATAAAAAACTAATTATTCCGCCTAAGCAACACGATGAAAAGCGTATTTTATCAATTGATATTGCACTTATGGCAACAACAACAAAACACAAGAATGACGCTTCTGCTATTTTTATTAATAGCTGTGTACCTCAGAAGCAAAAAGGCGGTAGGTTTGTTCATAATATCATATACAGCGACACACTTGAGGGCGAACTAACAAGAGTACAAGCATTGATTGTGCGAAAATTATATGAACAATTTGATTGTGATTATATAGTCATTGATGCGAACGGTGTTGGTTCTGGTGTATACGATGCTCTGGTGGAAGAAATTAAAGACACTGAAACTGGTGTAGTTTATCCCCCATTATCTTGCTGTAACAACCCAGATATGGCAAGTCGTTGTAAAGATAAATCTGCTCCAAAAGTTATTTGGGCAATTAAAGCAGGTGCTAAGTTTAACTCAGACTGTGCATTAGCCTTAAGAGAAGGGTTTAAGTCTGGTCGTATTAAATTACTCATAAATGAGTTTGATGCAGAAACCTGCCTTAATGACATTAAAGGATATAGTAATCTTAGTCCTATTGAGCGAACAAAAATCATTAAGCAGTATATAAATACCACGCTATTGGTTAATGAATTAGTAAAACTCAACATTGAAGAAAACAATAAACTTATTAAAGTTAAAGAAATGTCTGGTATGCGAAAAGACCGTTTTTCAAGTTTGTCTTACAACTATTATGTAGCAAGACAGATTGAAGACAGCATACGACAAAAAGGCAACACGATCTATTCGGCAAAAGACTTTTTTGTGTTTAGAGCACCAGACATGTACAAGTACCGTTAAAAGAAAGGGTGTGAAAAATGAATAAGATTGATAGTGTAGAAATTCATACTGAGAAACAACGAACAGAAGATGATAAAAAATATAAAGAGCAGATCAAAACGACTCAGCAAAAATTTGCTGCTTTAAATCAGCTTGTGCTTCGAGACCTAAACAATGATAGAAACACACCTTCCTTTTTTCTGTACACAAAAGACGAAATCAATACATATTTGTCTAATCCATATAGATACCAAGCACAGTTACGCAATGCGGTTATTTATATGTATTCGGCAAGTTCACACTTTCGTAGAATTATCCAGTATTTTGCTGGATTGACAGACTTGTCTTATATTGTGTCTCCATACAATGTAGATATATCAAGTATGTCAGACACGAAAAAGATTAAGAAAAATTACACAAAGATTTTGCATACATTGGATGGGTTTAGCATTAAAAGCTCATTTGACACTATCTTAACCGTGTGCTTACGAGAAGATGTGTTTTATGGAACTATGAGGGTGACTAAAGATAATATCATGATTCAGCAGCTTCCCTCTGATTATTGTGACATAGCATCTATTCAAGATGGTGTATTGGATGTCTCATTTAATTTTCAGTATTTTGATTCGAGGTCGGAATTACTGCCTCTATACCCTGTTGAATTTACAACTAAATATAATTTATATAAGCAAGATAGTACACAATATAAGTGGCAGTTATTGGATGCTCCGACATCTTTTGCAATCAAATGCAATAAAGATATTTTAAGTTATCCAGTGCCTCCTTTTGTTGGACTTTTGCGTGAATTGTATGAAGTTGAAGACTATAAGCAGCTCAATTTGACACAAACCGAAATTGAGAATTATGCGTTACTGGTAATGAAACTGTTAATGAATGATGACGGCTCATTTCCTATGGATTATGAAATGGCTAAAGATATATGGAGAAACTTAGATTCCGTACTACCTAATGAAGTAGGATCGGTTTTAACTCCAATGCCGGTTGAGAAGATTAGCTTTAATCATGCAAACACCTCTGATGTAGACAATGTAGCAGACGCAGAGAATCATCTTTTTACGGCAGCAGGTGTTTCGAGTCTTCTATTTAACAACGCAAAAGCATCGTCAAATGCTTTGCTTTTATCTATAAAAGCCGACCAAGCAATTACTTATGGAATTGTGTTAAGCATTGAAAAGATGCTTAATCGTTACATTCATACTCTCTCACATGGAAAAATGTTTAAGGTATCATTTTTGGATGTAAGTCGTTTCAATCGCAAAGAAGCTGGCGACTCGTATCTAAAAGCCTGTCAATACGGATTGCCGATGGTTTCGTATTATTGTGCATCACAAGGACTTAATCAGTCAGATATTGACAGTATGCACTTTTTGGAAAACTCTATTATGGGCATTCCCGATAAGTTTGTTCCATTGAGCAGTTCAGCTACACAGAGTACAAAGGCAGCGGATAGCAATGGAGAAGCGGGAGCACCAACCAAAGATTTAGGAGAAATCAGTGACAACGGTGAAATTGCTCAGGAAAGAGACGAAGAGTAGTGAAATTTATTTATGTAACAAATGAAAAAGACAAACAACTGTTAATCAATGCAGGGTATTCTCTTATTTCTATTATTGACAATAAGAGAAAATGTTCTACAAGCCCAACACTATATGTATTTGAGAACAAATCATCACTCTCAAATAATAAAGCTTTATTTGAAAATGTGGCTTGTATTTATTCAGACAAGTTAATGTTTTAAGCCTCACTCGTTATAGAGTGGGGCTTTTTACATATTTAAAATCATCTGGAAGGTGGTGAGTAAGAGTGAAGCAAGATAAAAAGCGTGTGACGATTCAATATAGTATCCCTAATCACATTATACAGTACGACAACGAAGAAAAAATCAATAGTTCTTTTGCAAAAGGTGTAATTAAAGTGGCTTATACGGGACTTAATCGCAATAAGACATACATATCGAAAGAAGCATTTGAAAGAGCTATTTGGTCAATTTTTAATTGTCCTGTTGTTACTCACTATCTACGAGAAGAAAAGGATTATGGTGGACACGATGTTGAGATAGTCACCACAGACACAGAAACAGAATTGGTTAATTTAACAGAACCTATCGGAGTAGTGCCTGAATCTGCAAAGTATTGGTGGGAATCCATTAAAGATAGCGGTGGTACTCATGAATATCTGTGTGTTGAAGCTTATTTATGGACAAGGCAAGAAGGTGTGTATAAATTACTTTCCGAAAACAGTGCATCTGAGTCAATGGAGATTTCTATTATAGATGGTGAAATGGACGAGCATGGAGTATATCAGATCAACGATTTTGAATTTGAGGCTTTTTGTGTTTTAGGCGAAGATGTTGAGCCTTGTTTTGAAGGATCATGTGTCGAAATGTATTCTCAAAGTGGCACTCATGACAAATATAGCGAGATGATGAAGGATTATAAAGCTATGCTCTCAGAAATAAGTAAGAGCACACAGAAGAAAGGAGGAGATATTATGGATAAGAAACAAGAGCTGATTAAAAGTTATGCAGTAGATGTAAGTGATTTGGATATTGAAAATATTTCTATCGAGGATTTAACATCTGAGCTTGAAAGCAGAAAGTTTGCTTTGGAGTCTGATGTTTGTCAGAAATTAATCCATGCAATGGATGATAAGAAAACAAAGATTACCCTCGATGATGATTCATTCTATGAAGTGCGCAAGTATTGGTTTGTGGACTACGACAGTGAGTCTAAAGAGGTATATTACGCAGATTGCGAAAACAGACAGCTCGTTGGCTTTAACTATGAACTTAAGGGTGACGATGTTGTGGTAGATGAATCTACAGCAAAGAGAAAAAAGTATGCCATTGTTGATTATGTAGAGGGCGACAAAGAGATTGAGTCTGCGGTGTTTAATATGGTAGACGAGGTAAAATCTCAGTTTTATTCGACACTCAAATCAAACAAAGAACAGTATGAAGCAAGTCTTGCAAGTATTACCGCAGAAAAGACTGAACTGGAAGATTATAAGAAAGCAAAAGAAGCAGAAGAGCGTAAGTCACAGGAAGACGCTGTATTTGCAAAGTTCAGTAATTTGGCAGGGGTTAATGAATACGAGACATTGAAAGCCGAGCATGAGGGCATGAATATTTCTGATATTGAAGAGAAATGTTATGCAATTATGGGCAAAAACGGCATGAGTTTTTCTAAGAAAACAGACAAGCCTCTGGCATTTGGTATTGATAAAAATGTAGGTGGCGTAGCGGATAAGAATAGTGTCATTGATGACACAAATGATTACGGTGGTCTTTTTGCCAAGTTTGGCATTAAACCCAAAGATTAAATAGAGGAGGCATTTATATGGCTGATGTAAAGCATGCTGTGTATAACAGCGATAATGTTAGTGCAACCACAGATGGTTCACTTATTGTTTCAATGAAATATATGGGTTCTGGTAGTGCAGCTACAGCAATTGATAACGGCAATATTGTACTTGTGGGTGAACTTATGGCAGGTGAAAAGCAGATTCATAAGGCAACAACTCCCGCAGCAAATTCTCCACGAGCTCAGCTTGCTATTGTTACAACTGTAGAGGAGGACAAGAAGGCTGTACTTAAATCAGACACAAACCTTGAAAAATACACAAACGAAGCTGGTAAAACTCTTAGAGGTTTCCGTTTCCATACAGGTGATACTTTTAGCGTTTCTGCGGAAGCTCTTGATGGTACACCGAAAAAGGGTGACGCAGTAGAAGTACAGGCGGGTACAAAGATGAAGGTTGTTGAAACTGCAACAGCCGCATCAACACAGATTGGCAAAATTGTTGACGAAACAAAGTATAAGAGATACACACTCTATACAATTGAAGTACAGTAAGGGAGGATTGTATTATGGCAGATAATAATAGCATTGTTCAGCTTGCTGTTGACGCATATCACGGTGAAGTTGGTAAGTATTCAAATAAGGACTCAATGGAAGTTCTTAGAAAATCTCTTGTTGAAGCTAATGGTGGCTCAACCAAGCTTGACTACAAGAGAATTAGAGACGGTAAGTGCGGTCAGCTCTTCTCAATTGTAGAGGAAATTCTTTCTCGCACTGTAGTAGAAGGTCTTCAGAAGAGTGACTTCTTTAACAACTTTGTTGAGTTTAGAAATATTGCAGCCGGTGATGTAAACGCATTTGAAGTACAGGATTCTATTCTCTATCAGGTTGCTGAGGTTGCAGATGGCACACAGGGCGTTAGAAGACAGAGATTTGGCGGTTATAATACTGTAACAATTGATACAACTCTCAAAATGGTAAAAATCTATGAGGAGCTTCAGAGAGTGCTTAATGGCACAGTGGATTTTAATACACTTATTGCAAGAGTAAGTGAATCCTTTAGTCAGAAGATTCTTGATGATATCTACAAGGTATGGGCATCTGCTACAGCAGACGATTTTGGCGGTACAGCCTTCTTCCCTGTTGCGGGTACATATAGCGAAGATACTCTCCTTGACACAATTGCACATGTAGAGGCTGCTGCTGGTGGTAAGACAGCAACAATTTCAGGTACAAAGGCTGGTCTTCGTAAGATTGCTCCAAGTGTACAGGGCAAGGACTCACAGAGCGATATTTACAATAACGGTTATTATGGTAAGTATTATGGTTCTAATGTACTTGCAACTCCGCAGAGACACAAGATCGGCACTACTGATTTTGTATTTGACGATAAGACTCTCAATATCGTTGCAGGCGATGATAAGCCTATCAAGGTTGTATACGAGGGTGTATCAACAATTATTCTTGGCAACCCGACAGAAAATGCCGACCTTACATACGAGTACCTTTATGGTGAAAAGTATGGTATTGGCATTGTACTTTCGGGTGGTGCAAATACTGGTATTGGTAGATATACTTTTACTAACTAATGATACTGATATTCGGGCGTAGTTTTAACTACGCCCGTTTCAATGAAGGAAAGGATAAATCAAATGGCAACAGCAGTTACAACAACACGCAGAACAACCAAGACAAAAACAAAAACATCTGCAAATATGGATGTTCTGGAAAATCAGCATATTAAATTAAGAAAAACACTTCCACCTGAAGCTATTATTCCTGTAATTAATGGCTTTCAGGGTAAACTTATTGCGCAGAACAGAAGAACTCACGAAGAATTTATATGGGAAGAGTTCGGTGATGTTCAGGATTTGACATTTGCAGATGTAAAGTCAATCTATTCCACAGATAAAGCCTTCTTTTCTAATAATTGGTTTTTATTTGAGGACACTTTAGTTCTTGAGGTACTTAATGCTGAAAAATATTACACCAATGCACTCACAGTTGAAGGCTTTGATACATTGTTTGACAAAACCTCCGATGAGATTAAAGCAATTGTTTCAAAATTAAACCACTCTCAGAGAATGTCAGTATGTTACAAAGCACGCAATGCAGTAGCGAATCACGAAATCGATTCGCTTTCGGTTATTACGGCATTAGAAGAGAGTCTTGGTGTCAAATTAGTCGATAGATAAGGAGGTTTCCGATGATAGTCTCTTATGATGATTTTACCAGAGTTTTTCTGGATAAAGTAAAAGAGTGGAAGTTTTTAGATCCTCATCTTAGCGATAAAGAAAAAACAAGAGTATGTGATGGATATTTAAAACGAGCATGTGCTTCTTTCAATAGAAAGTGTGGTTATAATCTTTACAATAGAGATGATATAACAAGAACATTTTTAGAGAATTTTAACGCTGAAGATGTAGACGAAATTGTAGACATTATTACCGAAGGTATGGTTGCACAGTGGTTTAAGCCATATGCAAATAACGCAGACAACTTGGAAAACACACTTAACACAACAGATTACAGTGGGTATTCGCCTGCGGAAATTTTAAACCGTGTAAGAACAGCATATAAAGAGGCTGAAACATGTTTCAAAAACAGAGGAAATAATTACTCTTTTGAACACGGAGACTTAACGGATTTACATATATGAACAAACAAATATATTTGCATTATCTATCGTGTTTAATTAATCAGATATTTAAAATTCTACCCTTAAAAGAGCAAAACTCTGAATTTATAGATACTCATATCTCAGATATTATTAAAGAGTTAAAAGGGTTTGATATGCTTATTAAAGACACAGGGTATGACGCTGTGATTATGCGTATTCTTGCTATATTAAGCTATTACGAACAAAATATTTATGTCAGTAGCGTTGAAGATGTGAGACGAAATATTTTCAAAATGATTACTCTATGCGAAAAGCTTAAATATAGAATTGAAGGTGATAACTGTGTCTTTATGGAATGAGTATATGAATGAGCATGTTTCGTTGCCTCAAACTAAACGACAGCAAATGATAGAGCGTGTGCAGCAGCGACAAACTGAATTATTACGAAATAAGAACTTGTCTTATGTAACTGTAACAATAAACGGTGAAGAAAGAGAAGCTGTCATTACGAGGAGCGATAACGGAGATGATATTAAGAACTTACTCTCTCTCCCTAACGAAAAGTTTGAAAGAGGTTCTCTGGTAGAATGGCAAGATAATTATTGGTTGATTATATCGCATGATGTACAGGATGAGTTATACACAAGAGCAAAAATACAGCAATGTAACTACACACTCAAATGGATTAACAACAATGGTGACATAATCGAAAGGCATTGTATTATTACCAATAATGACCGCAATTCGTCTGGCGAAAGAGAAACTAAAGAAATTACTGTTGGTGACAACCGTTTAAACCTTATTATAGCTAAGGATAGTGAAACTAAAGAGTTATACAGAGGACAAAGATTTTTGGTTGATGATGTTGATGCACAACAGAACATACTGGCATATCAGATCACAAAACCTGACCGACTGCCGGGACTTTATAACGGTAAAGGTGTATATACTTTTGGTTTAAAAGAATGTAACAGATCTACCAATGATAATACTGAATTAATGGTTGCTGATTATTACACCTTGATTAACAACTCAAACAAAGACGATATAGATGTTCCAACTTCTCAGCCATATGCTATTCGTATTGAGGGATGTAATGACGGGGTTTTGTATATAGACGAAGATTGTGAACTATCGTTTAGTATAGTTGATAAGCAAGGTGGTGTTATTCAGAACTCAAATGGGTACGAATACTCTTTAGAGGATGGCGAAGATTATGTATCCATTAAGCCAAGTGCCGACAATCATACCTTAACGCTTTATGTTCCGCTTAAATATTCATTTATTGGAAAAAGAGTTACGCTAAGGGTTGTGTCTTCATTATACAATTTATCGACAGAAAAAGAATTTGTGATTAAGGGGTGGTCGTAATGCAAGATGTTAAGCATAATAGTTTTACAGGTATGACACTTCTTAAACAATTGATTAAAAAGCGTTGCTTAAACAATCAGAATATTGTGAATTTAATATGTATAGACACGGATAATGAAGATAGTTTTGTAGATGTAGCTAAAGGAAGTCAAAGCCCAGCCAAATCGTTTATCAAACTGTTTCCTTATGTTCCTGAGACTATAGAGGAACAAAGTGTATTTGTGACAATGCAGTCAGGGGTAACACAAGTCAGCTCGTCGGCTGTAAAAACGACATCTTTAATGATTTATATATTTGCACACGAGCAGTTAATGGATATGTTACAAGGCGTCCGTACTGATTTGCTTGCAGGATATATTGATGAAGAAATTAACGGTATGACAGATGTTGGTTTTGGGCGATTAGAACTCGTATCGGCTAACGAATTCAACCCCATACAGGATTATTACGGACAAGTGTTAGAATATACCTTGCAAGACCATAACCGCATAGGAAGCAAATTATGAGAAGTAAGGCGATTGATTTTTTAGATATAGACGAGATGACGCTATATCGAGGCAAACCTATTAAAATTTCTGCTCATCTAACGCTAAAACAGCCAACACTTGATGATATATGTGACATTGGTGAGAAACAATATTTTGCAGAAATAGGTAAAATTTGTGCAACGCCTTCTGATTACAAATCAGAGCTATATGATGGTTTTAATTTATGGTGGGATGAAGTAGATGATTTTGATTTTTTTACTTTAATTTATAAATCCATAGATAGTGATATTTTGTCATTGCTTTTTGAAGAGGATATTAATTTACAAGGAATGGTACTGGTTAAAGATAATACTTCTCAAGATATTAAATTAATTGATACTAATACTCAATTAATTATTGATAGGTTTGTTTACGAAATTATAGTTAATTACATACGAAAAATTCACAGATTAAAAAAGCACGAAGAGAAAGGTGGAAACACAACCACCAAAAGGTTCATGGTAGATGAAGATAGGGATAACAAAAAATACGCTCGGAAAGAGCACCAAAAAGCACAGTCAACCCTACTCCCTATTGTTTCTGCGTTGACTAATCACGCAAATTTTAAATATAGTTATTCAACGGTTTGGAGTTTGCCTATTTATGTTTTAATGGACGCCGCTGATCGTATTAACGCAATAAATGACTACGAAAACATTATGACTGGGTATTATAGTGGCTGTGTTGATTTAAAGAAAATAAGTAATAAAAGCGTTCTTAATTGGATGCGTAATTTGTAGCACTCAAAGGGAGTGCTTTTTATTTTATAAGGAGGATTTATTATGTATAACATTGACAATCTTGTACTTGACAGGGTTACTCGTCTTACAAAGCAGGACATTAGTTCAGGCGATATTGAGTGGACAGCTAATCAGATTAAAGATGGCACACTTGAGTGCGGTGGCGAAGCAGTAAATGCTACAGATAATGTTGGTGCAACAATTGGTTCATTTGACAGAACTAAGACTTCAAAATTTACAGCATCTAACTCTGTTATTAATCTTGGTGTGTTTGCTGACCAGTTGGGCACAAAGAAAGAAGTTGGTGTCGCTGATAAGAAGGTTGTAACTAAGAAGGTAGATGTTCTTGAGGCAAACCCTACTGCTAAAACAATTACACTCAACTGGACTCCTCTCACGACAAGTCCTGTAACAGCTATTTGGGCACTTACTACAGAGGGCGGTCTTGGTGAGAAATTTGCAGTCACAGCGAGTGACCTTGCAACAAATAAAACAAACTTTACTATCGCTGGTAAAACTATCACTCTTGGTGATGATATCCCTGTTAAGAGAGAAGACGGTTCTCCTATGACATTTATTGTTATCTATAAGTGTGAGATGGAGAATGCGGTTAAGATTACTAACTCAAGTGATAACTTTTCTAAGGCTGGTACTTTTGTTCTTGATAGCATTTGTCATGATGTTTGTGATCCATCAACAAAGATTTATACAATTATTGTATTTGAAAGAGCAAAGCTTTCTAACAATTTTTCACTCGAAATTAAACCAGATGGTACACAGCCTATCGAATTTGAAGGTATGACTAACTACTGTTCTAAAGATAAAGAACAGTTCTATGTAGTTATTCCTGAAGACGAAGCTGAGGCATAATTATGGCTATCAGAAAGTGCCTCATTTGTGGTAAAGAATATGAAGCTTGTGTGAACTGTTCTAAATATGGTGGATGGAGGGCAGTTGCCGATACGCCAGAACACTATCAAATTTACTCGATTATACAGGATATGCGTCTCGGTGCTTCTCCGAAAGAACTCAAAGAACAGTTTGCACAGATTAGTAAAGAGGCTACACAATCCATGATGCCAGAAATAAGGGATGTACTTATTAAGGGTAATGTTATTGGCAATGGAGTAGCAACCGCAAAGCGAGGAAAAACAGCAATTACAAAGAAAACTGACGAAGATAATAGTAGTCAGAAATGATGTTCTTATAGGGAAGATGGGATTTTCTCCCTTATCTTCCCTATTCTTTTTGGGAGGTAAATAAAATGCGAATTTTAGCGGTTGATCAGGCTCGCAACGGTGGTTGGGCGATATATGACTATGAAAAGCAAAAGCTTGTAGACTATGGCAGTTTTAGTTTTCCTAATGGTAAATACACATTTTCAGAGGCTGTTTGTGAGATTGAAAAATATATTAGTCAACTTATCACAAAGAGAAAGATTTCAGTTGTATTTCTTGAAGATATTAATTTGAGAGCTAATGTATCAGTATTTAAAAATTTGGCACAGTTACAAGGCGTATTAATTAACCTCTGTGAAAAAAAACATTATTTATACCAACTCATATCGCCCTCTGTGTGGCAAAATTATTGCAACGCAAGAGGCAGAACAAGTAAAGAAATTAAAGCAAAAATCACTGCAACTATTCCTAACGATAACAAAGCGAAAAAACGAAGTAAAATACTATCATTGCAGTATGTAAAGAATAAATATGACATTGATACCGATAACGATAACATTTCGGATGCTATCTGTATCGGAGATTACGCTGTACATAACATTAATATACAGCACGAGGAATGAAAGGATTTTATATATGAAAAAAAGCACAAATAAAAAAAAGGATTATAAAGAAATTCCAGTAATGACTTTTGGAAAAATTTATTACGCAGAAAAAAATGAGCCAAAGTTTTATGATTATGTATTTCATTCAGTAACAACAGATGATAAAAAGCCTGAAGAAATAGAGCACATCTCTTTAAGAATTAAACATAGTATCGGAGCAGTACGCCTTTCAAATATCTGTAGTACAGTAGCGGAAACTGTATTTGATATATCAGAAAATAGATACCTTCCCGAAATCACATCTACATTGATTGACATGCAGATTCTTAGAGAGTATGCAAATTTTGCAATTCCTACTGTTTTTGAAAAAATGTATTCTTTTGTAACAGAAACAGGTGTTGCAGAGTTTGTTAAAAGTAAAATCAATCAAAAAGAATTGGCGTTAATATATGAAGGTGTTCAGAAGAGAATTGAATATATGCAGAAAAAGGAAATTTCCGAAAAGACCTATGAAACTGCATTAATTATGAATCAGTTTAAAGCATTAACTGAAAACATATCGTCTATTGGCGATAAGGTAGACCTCGATAAGATGATGGATATGGTAAATCACATTATCAAAGAGGAAGAAGATAAGCCAAGCAACAGTCCACTCCCCCTCTTCCCTTCTGCTAAATAAGGGGCTGGTGGTATCAAGACTTTCAATTCGTATGACACATTTGTCAAAGCAATTAACAAGGCGGCTTCTCAGGTTTTAAAAACCGATATTGCTCAAGATATTAAAGACAAATTAAGAAAAAATATCAAAGCAGATATTTATGATACATATACTCCTACAACTTATGTAAGGCGTAGTGTGAATGGCTTAGGAAGCAGCTCCCAAATTCAAGATGTGTCCCAAGAGAGCAATAAGATTATCATAACTTCTGTAGCAACACCAAACCGCTCAATTATTACTCATCAAGTGCCAACCACTACATCGGACGCATTGGTTCGTTGGATAGCAGGATATGGTCGGAATGGATATACCAGAAAGAGATATAGTTACACCTCTGACTTATGGAGAGCTATCGGATATGATGCCAAAAAATATGCTTTTATGGGGGTTCGTAATCCTATAGCGTCAACGAGAGCAGAACTAAACAATTCAGACTTCAAAAAAAGTATTACAACAAAAATTATAGCAAAGTTGAAATAAGGTGGTGGTATATGTGGCAAATGAAAACGATATTTTTGGTATTTCCGTCCAAGTAGTAGCTGGAACAAGAAACGAAGACAAGAAAATTTTCAAAAAGAGTGTTGGAGAATTAGCTAAAGCTATTGACGGTATTAAAATATATAATATAGAAGCCGATCAGAGCAAGCAAGCCAAAGACCAATTAAAAAAGAGCGTTCAGACACTATTTGAAAAATCTCTTAAAAACCCTCCAAAAATTCCAGTAGTTACAATCAAAAAGTTTGACTGTAGTAACGCAATGAAGTCTTTGAGGAAAGACATTGAAAAAGCAATTGGTAGTATTTCGGTTGGTGTTACTGGAAATACAGTCAAAGCATCTCGTAGTCAATATAACAAGAACAACAATAGTAATCGGACGACAGCCGATGTGACAAATTATCAGCAAACTGCAAAAGAGCTATCTCAGATTCAGAGCAGAATCCAAAGCATTATTGGCGGTTTAAACCTTCAAAAACAAGGATATCAGTTTTTAAATACACAAGATATTGAGAAATTTCTTACGGTGTCAAGAAGTTTGGCTTCTGAAGGAAGACAGTTAGAACAGTCATTATCTCAAGGGTTGGAAATTCCTGTCGCTGATTTAGACAATTTGAGCCAAAAGGTTGTAAAATTATCGCAAGATGTGACTGCAATCAATACAGAAGGCAGACAGAGTGTTAATGAAATTAATAATATTATTCAAACTGCCCAATCCTTATATGCCATCCTTGAGAGTCATAATTCAAATAGTGTAATTAGTGCTGAGTCTATAGACAAAACTAAAGCAAAATTACAGGAGCTTATTGATACAGGGAGTCATGTAGTATCTCCTACTGGTCGTACAAATGAAATATCCGCTTCCGAGTTACAAAGTCAATTGGCTGTTATTACAGAAAGCACTGCTGCCTTAAAGGAGTTTCAAGACGCAGAAGCTCTTGTATCACAAACGACTAATCAATTAACGCAAGAGCAAAGCAAAAACTTGCTAACTGTGTCTGAATATCGTACTGCGTGGTCTCAACTTACAACCCTCATATCTAAAAAAGATATTATTGGTGATATGTGGAATAATGGAGAAGATGTACCGAAAGAACTTCTTTCGTCTTTTGTGACAGAGGCGCAAGCGTTATCAACCTCTATCTCTAATACTGTAAACAACAACCGTTCTGAAATAGAAAAGATTCGTAGTGATATTGATACAGTATATGATGACATTCAAAACCGCAGTAAAAATGTAGCGTTTATCCCCGAAGGGCAATTACAAGAAGCGAAAGCAGACTTGGAAGATATACGCCAAGAATGTGAAAAACTACTTGAAAATGGTGTATGGAACGGCGCAGATGATTCTTTTATAGACAAGTTTCAAAGTAGGATTAACAATATTAAAGAGAAGCTCAATACTGCCAACGCAACTGGCAAAGCGCAAGGATATCACTATGATATTTTAAATGACTCAGGCGAGGTTATTAATAATAGTCAGTTGGATAAATATTTGGCTAATATGCGGGCTTTGCGTCAGCAAACAACATCTTTACTTAACGGACACAATATTCCTGACAATCAAAAAAACGAACTTAGTGACTACCTCCAAAAATTTCAATTACTTAACGAAGAAATAACCGCTACAAATCAAGTAACTGGTAAGCTTGGAAATAATGCTGCTTTACATAAATTTGAAACTAAATGGAGTCAGAGTTTAGAAACCGCAAATAAAAGCACAATCGCAAGTAGCAAAGCAGTAGAAACACTGCGTTTGCAGGTTATGAAATTTGCGAGTAGCAATCCTAAAGCTGCTCAAGAATACGCTGGACAAATTGAAACCATTTTAAATAAAACATCAGATGCTGCAAAAGTCAGTAGCCAACAGCTTAAATCTTTCCAGTCACAGTTTGCAAATATTAAGACTTCTGCCGAGTCTGCTGGATTGATGGGTGCAACCGCTCTACGCACACTTGCAAAGAACTATCTTAAATATGGTTCGTGGAATTTTATCACTTCGTCTATGAATAAAGCTATTGCTACTGTTCAAGACATGATACACATTGTGACCGAGTTAGACACTGCTATGGTGGAGCTTAAGAAAGTTACAGACAGCACTGACTCGACATATGACAAATATTTAACTACGGCAACTGGCAAAGCAAAAGAGCTGGGTACTACTATTAGTGACTTTGTTACAAGTACCGCTGATTTTGCTCGTATGGGTTATGATATACCTGACTCAACGCAATTGGCAGAGGTAGCAACCATATATGCTAATGTCGGTGACGATTTGGATGGTGTTGGCGAAGCAAGTAGTGACATTATTTCCATATTAAAAGCTTTTAATATGGAAGCTTCATCGGCACAAAGCATTGTCGATAAACTTAATGAGGTGAGTAAAAATATATTGCTCAAAGGTATAGAAATATATCTAAAGGAAAATAGCTATATCGGTTAAAAGCCAGTGATGGTTAAGACCGAGGAAAGACTTTATAGGATAGATAAAAATACATCGGAGGTTTATGAAAAAAGAACTTTTTAATACAAGTGATATAACAACTTATCCATATTTCACTCATGCAGATATGAATTATTAACCAATAACACATTAAAATCTATCCAATTATAAAGAATCCGTAGAGACTGTAATACCTACACTGGTGACATTGTAGGTTGAGCTAAATCCTAAACCTGTGTTTGCAGGCATGGAGAAGATCCAGTCCGAACTCGCACTATAATCTAACAACGAAATGCGAGAACTAAGAGGAAACTACTTAGTCGCCACTATTTATAGTGGTCAAATCTACTTAATTTGTAGATAGTAACAGAATGAATAATTACGCTGTTTCATCAGGTGATTTAGGCGAAGGCTTGAAGAACTCAGCCGCATCTATGGCTGTTGCGGGTAATAGCCTTGATGAAACCATTGCGTTGCTGACCGCAATGACCGAAGTTACGCAGAGTGCAGACGAATCAGGCAATGCGCTTAAAGTACTTGCTATGAGATTAAGAGGTATGTCGGTAGAGCTTGAAAAGGCTGGAGAAGATACGGAAGGAATGTGTACAACAACTTCTGAGCTTCAAGACAAAATCAAAGCTTTAACAAAAACTTCTTCATCTTCAGGCGTGGATATTATGGACAATGGTGCATTCCGTAGCACCTATGATATTCTTAAAGATATCGCTCTTGTATGGGATGACTTGGCTGATACAAATAAAGCATCATTACTTGAGCTTATTGCCGGTAAGAATAGGTCTAACTACGCTTCTGCTGTAATTCAAAACATTGGTACAGCAATCAATTCATTAGATACTTCTGAGAACTCAGATGGTTCTGCATTAAAGGAACACGAAAAGTACATAGATAGTATCGAAGGTAAAGTAAAACAATTTCAGGCACAGTGGCAGGAATTATCAACAACAACAGTATCAAGTGATATTGTTAAAGGCGTAGTTGATACTGGCTCTGGATTGTTAGGATTTTTAACACAAGCTAATGAATTGCTCTCTCATCTTGGAGCAAACATTGGTACTCTTTCCATATCTGGCGTTTTGTCGGGATTAATGGGAAGCGACAAGGGTAAACCCAAATTGACGGGTTTTAGGAGTATGCCTATCTATTTTGAGAAAGTAGCGTAATCGTGCTATAATCAAGAAATGGTGATGTATGTCGTTAAATGAGAGGTTAAACTGCAAACGGAATGATAGCCGTTCTGGGAAATGGTGATGAACAATATGCCATATGGAGACGAAAGTCAGAAACAAGTTATTGTTCGGCGTATGCCAAAAGCTAACCGCCGTAATAAGCCATAATCAGCATCCAGCCGCATAAGCGGAGGTTCAGAGACTATAAGCCTCTTGAGGTAGTTTCAACGATATGAAATGACCTTAAATTGTATAGTCCAAATCAACACTGAGACAACAGTGACTATCATATAAAAGAAAAGTTTTATAAACAAACAAAAAGAGCAGTATTATAAAACACTGCTCAAATTATTAATTAGAAGGTGGCTTTGCAATCATTACATTGATAGTTCTTACCTATCTTGTTGCTTGCTAAGCCGAGTGTGAGAGATGAAGCTACTCTACTACTTGTTGAAATTTTAGTAGTACGCAGAGAACCGCAATATGGACATTTAACAGTTGGCTTGGAAGATAATTCATTAAGTCGTTGTTTCGTCACTAAATCCCAGCGTCTGTTGTTATTTAAGTGTTCTTCATATAGACTATTATCATATTCAGGACAGTCTTTAAGGAATTTTTCATACCAAAAAAGATATTCAGCCTCTTTGCTTCCCAAAACATCTCGTTCAAAGTGCTCTCGCTGTAATTGTTCTGTAACTTCAAAAAGCAATTTACGAGGTCTTTTAAGAAAACCAACCCAACAACAATAACATTTCTTATCCAATGCAGGGTAATTAACTTCTCCACATTTTGGACATATTGCTACTTCAAGCATTAAAACACCTTCTTATTTAATATATTGTGTCTAAGAGAAAGATACTCCAAACATACTTAGACAGTGATAATGGTAAACACATCGGATGGTTTACTACGGCTGCCAAAGCCAGAGCAACGCAAGATATTGACAAGGCTATTGACAAATATAAAGAATATAAAACCTACGCTGAAAGCTTAGATGACAAGGTTTTAAGAAATAAAGTAACTGCTAATGAAGCAGATATACTCAAGCAGTCAAAATTTGCAGAAGCTACTAAAGATTTAAACCAAGAATTATTAAAAGGTATAAAATACAACACAGATTATGCCGAATCAGAGAATCTGTTAAGTAAAAATGCTCAATCAATGTCCGGTGCTTTTTCAGGCATTAAAGGCAAGCTATCTTCATTAGGCTCTTCGTTAAAGAATATTGCCGCAGGTATTGGTAATATGGTTATGATACAAATTGCAATGAGTGCAATTTCTTGGGCTTTTGGAGAACTTGATAATTACACCAACAGAGCCGAAAACAACCTATCAGACCTTGAAAAAATCGCAACAGAGATTAACGACAAGAAAGACGCCTATACATCTCATTCAACATCTGTAAACAAAATCAAAAATGAATACTACGAATTAGCTGATGGTGTTAATTCTTATGGAGAAAATATCTCTTTAACCTCTACTCAGTATGAGAGATATATTGAACTTTCTAATGAGATTGCACAGATGTATCCGGGCTTGGTAAAAGGTTACTCAGCCCAGAATGACGCTATCTTAGAGTGTAAAAACAATGTTGAAGCTCTTAATAAGGCAATGACTGATGAAAAGAATGCTTATTACGAAACTGTTGTGTCTAAAGAGCAGGATACTTTCGGAAAAGCGTTAGAGAATATTGCTACGAATCAGGGAATGTTTGGTGGGGATGATAAAACCTATATTACCCAACTCAAGAATATTGACGACATTGTAAAAAAAGTACAATCTAAAGAAGATATCTCTCTGATGTGGGCAGATATGCACAATTTGGACACTATTATTAAGGGTGCTGGTATTGAAGATATCCTCCGTTACGATAAAAGCACCGGAGAGTCAATTTATAAAATCGAAGATAAAGACATATCAACTGCCATCTCGTCAATTCAAAACTACAAGGCAGCTTTAAATCGTCAAATTAACGATTTGGTAAACAACAGCTTTAAGCCTGTGCTTGATGCATATATTCACTATACTGATGAACAGTTTAGCACATTGGACAGTAAAAGTCAAGCTCTTATTGAACAATATATAAATAGTGCTACATGGGATAACTTCTACAGTAAGATTATTGATCCTGAAGCGAGCACAGCAGACAATTTAGAATCAGTTAAGCAAACTGTATCGAGTATTGTTAAAGCATTTAAGAATCCAGAATTAACCAATACGCTGGACGAGGTACAAACCCAAATAGATGATATTAAAAGCGGAAAAATAGATGTCTCAGGTTTTAAAGATCTTAATAATAAAGTTATCAATGCTTTGTCGGGCATTGATGGAATGAACGCCGATACAAGAGAACTTTTTGTAAAAATGTTGTTTTCTGATGTAGAAATTGCTGACGATGTGGATATTAATAAAGCAATTGCGAATATTACAAAGCGTGTAGCTGGCAATCTGCAAGGTGGGTTCATTCCGGGTACAAATATTAGAAAAGACTCTAAAGAGAAAATTCAGTTAAGTGAAGATGTTAATAAATATTTATCTACGCTTGATTTTAGTACCATTAAACAGATATACAACAGCGATGCTGCGTTAAACAGTTTAAAAGATGTTCAAAAATTAGTAGAGAAAATCAAAGCAGAAGCATCGAATGGGTTCTCGTTCAAGATCTCAACCGAAGATGCTAATAAATCCTTAGAGTCAACTTTTTCAGCTTTCAATACCGTTAAGTCGGCTATTTCTGAGTATAGCGAAAACGGAACACTCTCCTTGTCTACACTTCAATCTTTATTGTCATTAGATAGTTCGTACATTGATATGCTTATCAATGAGCAAGGCGAATTAGATTTAACTTCTAATAAGTTCAGAGAATTGGCAAAGGCTCAGTTGGAAAAGCTTAAGGTTTCTTATTTGCAAGCGTCTTTGGACGAAGTAAACCAGTTAGAAAACGAAACTCAAGTGCTTGAGTATTTAAAGAAAAATCAACAGGGTGCAACTGAGTCGGCATTAAATTTAGCAGATGCTAAGTGGCAAGAAGCTTACGCAACAGCGGCGGCAAAAGATGCAGAGCAAGGCACAGGCGACCTATATCAGCAAGCTGTAATTACAGCAGAAAGTGCTTGGCGTAAAAAGGCGGCTTTAATAGACTACTATGAGTCTTCACTAAGCGATTTATCAACTACTACTGATGAAGTCACATCCGCTACAGAAAAACATAAAAAGGCACTTGAAAACGAGGAAAAGGCTTTAGAAAAAACTAAAGAGGCTTTAGAAAATAAAAAGCAGGCATTGGAAGATAGTAAGGATGGCTATGAAGACGCTTTATCTGCAATTGAAGATTTAGTCGATTGGACAGAAAAATACATTAAGCAAACTAAGCAGAACGAAATAGATGCGTTACAAGAACGCAAAGATAAAATTGATGAGCTTATTGAAAAGAAACAGGAACTTCTTGACAAAGAAAAAGAAGAAGCTGATTTTAACAAACAGCTCAAAGAGAAAGAAAACGCTGTTGCTTCAAACGCATTGTCTGCTGCTATTACTGGACTGGACGATAGTTCCGCAGGTAAAAAAGCTCACAAAGAAAATGTTGATGATTTGGTTGAGTCAAGAGAAGACTTATATGATTATCTATCAGACTATCAGTATGAGACTCGCAAAGAGGCTTTGGATAAACTGAAAGAAGAGACAGATAAGCATTATGATGATGAAATCCAAACTATTCAAGATTTCTTAAACAACGAGGTGTCTTTGCACAGAGCTGCATGTAATATGATTGACAATGACAATGGCACATTGTATAACAATCTGTTGTGGTATTGTCAAAATTACACTACAACCACAGAGGCTGAGTTTAACCATATGTGGCAGTCGGCTCAAAGTGCTCTTTATGAATATGGCACTGCACAGCTCAATGTTATGGATTTGATGAATACGCTACAATCTCGTATCTACGATGTAGACTCTGCTATTGCTAATGTGACAGGAAGCATTGATAACTACACTTCTCGAATTGATAGTTTGAAGCAAAAAATTGACGAGTTGGGTAATTCTGCACAGGTTACTAAAGCAAAGATTGATTCGGTTAAAGTACAACCATCGAGTATAACAGGTCATGGGTATAAAATTACCTATAACGGTAAAGTGTATAAAACCAACCTAACGAACAAAGAGGATGCTGAAACATATTTCATAAGTCGGATCAGTAAAGATTGGTATGGCGGAAGAGCGCTACCGGCAGGTTCTTTATGGTCTAAAATGAAAGCGTATGCTTCTGGTACAAAATCAGCCAAAGGTGGTTTGTCTATTGTTGATGAAGAGGGCATCGGTTCAGAACTTATCCCTACATCTCTTGGTAATGGCAGATACACAATCTTACCGCAAGGCAACCCTGTATTTAGCAAAGCGATGACAAATGAATTGTTTGAATTTGCGTCAGCTCCAACTGATTATTTTGCACAGAAATTTGGCTCTGAAATAACACCGAATGTTGTGAACAATAAATCAACTGTTGTTTCCCCTGCTATTAACATCAATGTGCAAGGCGATGCTACTCAGGCTACTGTTAATGCATTGCATAAAGAGTCTGAGAGGATTATGGACAACACAATTAAAAAACTTATGTCTTATACGGTGAATAATAGACATTTGTAATTATGCATTATAAACAATTTTTGTTAACCTTCGTGTTGTGAAATATATATATCTTTCTTTGCTTTTTCAAGAAAGTCTTGACTTTGTATAAAAGCAAGGTATATAATAATACTGTAGCAAATGTTGCTGTAGTATAACACACGAGGGTTAACATATATTGGTAACATAGCTATAGTTATAAGAGGCATACTAACGATAGGAGGTTCGAGAAGTATGAACAAAACTATTACGCCAAATGCCATAAAAATTGAAGTCAACCAAGAATCGTTTAAAATATCATTTGCCGTAACTGGGAATAGTGACAGCATTACTGATGAAGTAGATGTGATGATAGATCCAAGGAATATGCTTTCTGTTATCACACCTATGGTTAGTGCTGTAGTAGACTATCAAAAGCAATTCGGTGTTGATCTTGGAATAAAAACGCCAGATAGTAACCAAACGGAGGTGTGATTATGTTTAATTTAGTTAGCACCGACACAAGCAAAGTTGATAGATATAAGATATTAAAGCCTTACTCAACGACACAAGAGACTGATAATCTTATAATTAATATTTTGACCATAAATCAAGAACAAGGTCAAAATAACCAAATAGACACAGCGTTTAGAAATTGGGAAACCCTACAACATCGTAAGGTTTGTAATCAAATTATTATTTCTTGGTCAAGTAAAAATTGGGCAAAACTATTTGCAAAATTGATTAAAGATATAGACTCATCAAATCTAACTGTAGGGTACAGATGGTTACATCAAACTAATGAAGTTGAGTATTGGGTAATATGTAAAGAAAAAGATTATGAAATATTAAATCGTATATCAGAATTGCAAATAGATTATGAAACAACCTTACCATTTACAGTAGATATTGTTTTTATTGGTGAAAAGCAATTTATCGGCAAAGATATGATAACATTTGAAGAAGTGATATAAGAATGAGCAACTCTACAAAAACATATGACATTCATTACAATCAATATTTGCATAACAAGCGGTTTATCAGTCATGGCATGAACAATAATCATGAGAAGTTTTATGACTGGGAAATTACTGTCACTTTTTATGCAATGATACATCTTGTAGAGGCGGTTTTGTACTCACAATGTGGTGTTTGCGAGATACATAATCATGAAGATAGAAGTAATTCTATTAAAGATAACCCTAAAATATTTTCTAAACGCTTTAGATTGTTATACGAATCTTTGCAATCTATGGCTCGAACTGCTCGGTATCAAGGTATAACAGAAGTTGAGGAGTCGGACAGTAAGAATGCTCAAAGATGTTTAGAAGATATTGAATTGGAATTAGGCTCATATCTTAATATTTCTTAAAAACAGAATAAAAACATGTAAGAGAAGATGAATTTCATCTTCTCTTTTTTATTATCCAAAGGAGGTGCTGTTATTTGTTTAGAGATTGTTATTTTACTTATAATGGTATTTACTCAGGTGACTACAATCTAATTTTAGCATTTATTACTGATGATAATTTTGAGTTTAAGAGCGGAAGTGAGTACGAACCTACAACTGCTACTCTCCCCCATAATGCTCAACAGTTGTTATACAATCTTAATTACTCCGACAGTCCGCTTGAGTTTACGATTGAAATTATTAGTCCTGAAGATAATATACCATTGGAAACAATGATAGAGATTAAGAATTGGCTCTTTGGACAGGACGGATGGAAAAGATTAACACTGCATAACGAAACATCCGACTATTACCTCAACGCATTATTTATTCCTGACAGTGATATTACCGATGCACGAGGCTATAGAGGTTTGCGTTGTAAGGTACAAAATGATAGTGGATTTTGGTATCAGGATAACGAAGTTGAGTTTAAGGGAGTTACATCTAAACCGTCAAATACAGGGCAAACATTATCTTTTGAAACTACAATTGATATTGAAGGACAACCTATCAATAACAAAATTTGTCCTATTATTGATTTAAAGATCGGACACAACTGGACAGAACATCAAATAGATTACACATTATCGAATTATAGAGTGTATGTTGGAAATAAACTTAATAAGTCTATGTTTGTTTTCGATGCGAATGTGAATTATCATACAAATAAAGATGCCGTATATGAACTGGACACTAAATACGGAATGGTAACAATGAAAGAACCTAATGAAAAAACTTTTCATTCACTCACTCCCCCATTCATTCAATACAATGGAGTTATTAAAGATAATCTCGATTATGTATCTTTATTTTGGCTTGGTAATGGTCAAAATCAGATTTATCTATACATTAAATCCGCAGATAAAACTGACGCTAAACATAACTATGCTTACGATGTTTTCGATCCCGATAAAAGCTTAGTTTTAAAATATACTACATTACACAGGTTGGGTGGTATTTAAAATGCAAACACGAAATTACGCACAAGAGACTCCCGACATGGTGTTGTATAGACAAAATAAAAAGACCTCGCTTGGCTATGTCAAGAATATACACAATTGGACTGCTGATTATAATTTCGGAGCAGCTTCGGAAATGAGTTTTGAAGTGCCTAAAAAAGTTTATGACACTCGTACCAACAGTTGGATGGACAATCCTAATTATGATAATCTAAAGCCTGATATGCTTTTGTACCTCAACGATTCAACCGAGTATTTTAAGTTTACAGGAGAAAGTTATTATTCAGATTATCTGTATAATTTAAAAGGCGGAGGTACACGAAAAGATTATGAGTTATCGTTTGATGTTAATACAGCAATTAACAATTTCAACATTAAAAACGAAACTATGCTTTTTGATATTGGCACTACATACGGTTACGAGTGGATATGGGGCGGCACTATTAATGATGGGGTATTTGAAGATTATTCAGAAAGCTTAGACTTGTACAAGCAAAATTGGTATACCTACCAGTATTTAGCCTGTAAAAGTTTTATACCTGTTCATAAAGGCGATGTCATTTCGACAAAATGTTTTAATGGTGACACTTTACGATATTCATTTAAGATTCATTACTATAAGGAAGCTAACGCAGATAGCTGGCTTAAATCTGATGATAATTATTATTATGAAACATCAAAAAAACCATTCCGAAGATATGTAGATTTTACAGTAAGAGATAGCGATGGCAACATTGAAGACAATACTGATAATATTGACGAAGGGTATATCCGAATAAGTCTTGTATGTAGTCAAGCAACATATAGCGACAATACTTATCGTACATATATTCCTAATGCCTCTTGGGTGCAAATTTTTTCAAGAGAAAGACTGTGTACACACTTTGAAACAAATAAAAATAAAAACTATGGCATACGAAATGTATGGTGGGTTATTACTAACACGGAAGAAATAAATGATAATGGGAGCAATGTTGTGCTAAAAGTAACAGCCCAGTCTTATGAGATGACTTTATCAAAAAGAGCGTTTTCTTTGTCAAATAGTACATTGCCGCTATTTGTACCTGATCATATTAACGACCTTGTTACCAGTGATAGTTGGTATTACGATTGTTATGGTAACACAAGACATAAACAAAAGTTTGTCCGAGGATTGTTAAATCAAATGCTTGATTATCTCCCACAGTGGAAAATAGGATATGTTTCTCAAACAGTGTGCGTTAGATATAGAACACTTGACGATGTTGATAATGCAAATGTTTATACTTTTCTAAATAATGATATCGCTTCGTCGTATCAATGCTATTTCATTTTTGATTCAGAAAATATGACAATTAATATAATAGATGGAAATATAGAGACAGAAGAGCGACGGTATTATGATACTGATAAAAAATATTTAGGCACTCATTCTAAGACGATATTAACATGGCAAAATGCAATCAAAAATACGAATATCCACACAACTGATGATAGGTGTATTAGTGCATTAAGAGTGCATACATCTAACGATCAATACGGATTAGGGTTAATCAACCCTACGGGAAATAATCTATTATATAATTTTAGTAATATTGAAAATCAATTAGATTGTGTGGCTAATGATACTAAAAACAGAACCTTAAAAGAAGCTCTTACGATATGGCAGGCAAATATTGAAAAAGAATCTGTAAAATACGCTAATAAAGGGGCATTGTTAATTGAGTGCAATAAAAAGAAAATAGAGCAAGTTTCTAAAGTGTCAAAAGCTTTAACAACATACTTAACAGTCGCAGATACAATTAATACACATCTAATAGACAAGTATGGGTTTAGTGACAAACCGCTCCCTAACTCTTCAAGTGGAGAGTTGCGTTATGCTTATCAAGTTCTTGTAGATGACCATGTGCGTATTCCGAGTGGAATGAGAAACCCACCATACGATTACATCAATTACGATTGCTATTATTCTAAATCCTTATATACAAAATTGTATTCGGCAGCAGAGACATATTGGAATATAAAAAATGATTATGATAACGCAGTAACCAAATACAACACATGTTATAACAAGATGCAAACAGTAGCTAAAAAGTTTACACTGAATTACAAAACGGCAATTCAGGCAAACAAAGACGGTATTGCAACAATCCTCTCCCCCGCTGAAATTTTAGAACTTCAAAATTACATTACTGAAGGAGATTGGACAAATGACAATGTTGTATTTAGCGATACCTATTCCGCTAATGATATTATAACAACATTGCAAGAAGTAATGGTTCAAGCTAAATCTGACCACGACAATTATCTCAGCAAGCAGTGTTATGAATTTGAGATTGAATCAGCGAACATATTAGCGATTCCCGAAATGAAGGATAACATTGCAGATTTAACACTTGGTACAGCGCTATCTCTTGAAGTAAAAGATGGTGATTGGCAGTACCCTATTTTGCTTTCAATTCATATAAATTATGATGATGTATCAGATTTCAGTTTGACATTTAACACAAACTATTCTGCCAAGCCTCTCAAGAAGAGATTTATTGATTGTTTCAATACGATTTCACAAACAAGTGTTAAAAATACAACATTTAATTTTACAGAATAATAGGTGGTGATTATATGATTATTAGACATTTAAGCATTGACTGTGCTTATATTAATAAGGTTCTTGAACCAATCACACAAAGAGAACACGGTGTGACTGAGTTTGAAATTGAGGTTAAAAATCATGGTGCTGATATCAACCTTTCAGAATGTACGCTAGCCACCTATTATGGATTAAAGCCAGACGAACACGAGGTAGGTGTTGAGTGCAGAGTAGATAAAGATAAAGGTTTGATTTATTTGCCTTTGTATTTACAGATGACAACGGCTGAAGGTGTATTAAAAGGCATTGTAGAATTACAGTTTCCTAAAGGTAATGTAAGATTTTCAGGCGTTAATTTTAAGGTTTCTTTTGCGCCAGATGACACAAAGGTTGAAAGTGCTGATGACTTTAATGTTTTAGAAAACTTTATTTCTAAACCGACTATAGACGGTGTTGCCGGACAGGTATTGTCTATAGATAATGACGGTAACACTATTTGGCGAACACTTAAAGAGTTTGATGGTGATTATGCACATTTGAACAATAAGCCTTCTATCAATGGCGTTGAACTTAACGGAGATAAATCGCTTGAAGATTTGAACATTAAGCAAACCTATACTGCCGATGATATTCCGTTTGCAGATGGCGAAACTTTCCAACAGAAATTTAACAATGGTGAACTAAAAGGACAAGATGGTGTTTCGGGTGCTGACGGAATTACTCCGCATATTGGTGATAACGGCAATTGGTTCATTGGCGAAACAGATACAAATAAACCGTCGCAAGGTACAAACGGTGTGAACGGAAACGATGGTGTAGGTGTTGCCAAATCCGAAGTTAATACAAGTGGAGAGCTTGTGATTACATACTCGAATGGAGATTCAACAAATCTTGGCAAAATCGTAGGTAAAGACGGTCTTGACGGTACAAATGGTATTGACGGTGTTGGCATTACAAATGCAAGTATCAATTCTGACGGTCAGCTTGTACTAAACTTTTCAGACGGAAAAACTGTTAATCTTGACAAGGTTATCGGGATGAACGGTACTGACGGCATCAGTGTTACAAATTCTGAAATCAATTCAAACGGTGAGTTGGTTCTGACATACTCAAACGGACAGCGTTCAAACCTTGGTGTAGTTGTCGGTGCTGATGGTAAAGACGGTCTTAACGGTCAAGACGGAAAAGACGGTCAAAACGGTACTGATGGTAAGAATGGTATCGGGATAACTAATGCCGAAATCAATAATTCGGGCGAACTGATACTTACCTATTCCAATGGCACATCTGCAAATCTCGGAAAGGTTGTTGGAGATGACGGAAAAGACGGAGCTGACTTATCAAACGAGGTTGCGGATATTAAGGCATATATCGGCTACACCGACGAAGACATAGTAGGACTTTGTGTCGACTACGAAAATAAGACTTTCAAACGGCTTGCAAGTGCGGTGAATCTTTCACAGGGTGAAGACTTTGACAAGTTTCAAATGTACGGCGGCAGAAGAAGATGTAATGTTTTGGACGACGGAACAATCACGGCATATTACGGTGATGAAAATTATGCAGAAGACGGCAGTAATGGTCAGGTAATGGTTTATCAGCCGGCATTTTATTACAAAGTCGTTCCGCTAAAGTTGGAGAAAAATTCGGATTCGGGCATTGGATATCATCTGCGTAAAGTGAACTACTATGTGAGTTCAAAACCAAAGACAGGTTTTAAGCTGCACCCTGCATTCTATGATGCAAACGGCAATGCGATTAATTACATCCTTTTTTCAGCTGATGAAGGAAGTATGTACGATGTTTCCACACAAGCCTATGTCAATGATAATGTTGACGAATCTATCACTTACGAGGACGGTGACCTGCTCTGCTCGGTTGCGGGAAAGAAACCTATCAGTGGCTTAAGAGCAGGACTTGGAATCAGGTCAGTTTTTGAATCAATGGCAAATAACCGTGGTTCAGGATGGCATCTTGAAACGATTAAGGCAACTTCTGCAAACCAGCTTCTTATGATGATTGAACTGGAAGCAATGAATACGCAAACTGACATCGGTCAGGGTGTTGTCAGCATCGCCGATAACGCATCATACAACTGTTCAAGCCTTACAGGGTCAACATCAGCACTTGGAAATGCAACAGGTCAGGCAACCAAAGCCACAAATGAAATCGGAGGTACTGAAACTGCATACACAACCGCAGGTAAAGTTTCCATTTCCTACCGCGGAGTTGAAAATCCGTGGGGCAACATTAGAAAGCACATTCAGGGCATAAACATCTGGGGTGACGGCTCTATGAGTGGTGGTCAACCCTATGTTGCGAATGACTTCACATTCAATGACGCAAAACATTCCGATAATTATGAACCTGTCGGTTTTACCCTTGCAAATTCAAGTGGTTTTATCAACGCAATGGGTTATGGTAAAGAAGAATATGACTGGCTCTTGATGCCCGAAAAAATCAGGGCGCAGGTGCAGGAAATTTTAAATAATTAAATGTAATAACAGTGAATTTGAAGAGTTTTAAAAGGAGGGTTTTAAAGCCAAATTATTCGTTATAGTGTACAAGTAATGTTTCTATTTATGAAAATACAATGTATCTATTAACGAAGTGATAAGGAGGAGAATAATGAAAACCTACAATAAAATATATACAGTACACGCTTGGAAAGACAACAACAAGTTTTTTACTGTAACACAAGGCGAGGGTGGTATCAAATATCCTCGCCTTATGGTCGTGGATGATAAAGGAGCAATTGACTTAACTGGTTCGGCGGTTACATACACAATAACTCTCCCTCGTGGTTCTGAAGAAATTGTTGACGCAACAATTATAGATGCCAAACGAGGCGTTGTTGAATTTGAAGTTAAACCCTCTATGACTGTTTATGCAGGTGTGGGTGAAGGTGAACTTAATATCACCATTAATAACAAGGTTCTGAAAATTAGCGGTATTAATCTCACTATTAACAAGTCAACCAGTGGTCATGTAATTGAAGCAAGCGAACAGTTTAGTGCATTATTAACCTTGATATCCAAATATTCTAACATCAATCCTGAAAACAAGGATTTGAAGATTTTGGATAATTCTGATATTACGGACACGGCTAAGAATTATCCAAGCATTAAATATCTCCTAAATAATTTTTGGAGTAATAATAATTTTTCGCTATTGAGTGCAACTGCGTATGGTGTTAGCAATTCAGGAGCAGTGACAAGTTTATTGAAAATACCGTCAGCTTCGTTAAGCAAAAGATGTCTTTATTTTCCAGCAGGTACTTACAAGTGTAATGGTATTGTTTTGTCTAATATTGATGATTTGACCATTATTTGTGATAATGCTAATTTTGTATTTTACAATCAAGCTACTAATTTGACAGACGCTGCTGAAACGACTGTGCAAAGTTCGTTTTTTAAGTTTACTAATTGTAATAATTTAACAATTATCGGGGGTTGTTTCGATGGGCAGCACAAAGTGTCTCAGTGTATTACATTAGTTGGTTGTCAAAACAGTAATATCACAAATGCAACCATTAAAGGTGCAGGAAACAAAGTATCTTCATTTGCTGCTGGCATTAATTTAATTAGAGATTGTTCTCAGTTTAATATCAATAATGTTATTGTATCTGACATTAAGGCTGGTACTGTATCTAAGGATACATTTATTCACGCAGTCGGTATAGGAGTGTCAAATGTTAATGGTGAATTTAGTCAACACGGACATATCAGCAATTCTCAAATCAGCAATATTAATGGATACAAAGTTGGTGACAAAGAGCCTGATGGAGATGGTATTTATTTAATTCAAAGACCTTCTGCTGACTGTACTGGTGATAGCTATATTACTGTATCCAACTGCACAATTACTGACTGTGCAAAAAGAGGTATTAAAGTAAGCACAAGACATACTAACATTGATAATTGTTACATTGATATTGATGGTTGGGGTGCGGCAATTGAAGCACAATACGGTAAGATGACACTTAGAGACTCAACAATACACAATAAGTATGCAAGTTGTGTAACTCTTGATTGGGATAATGGCACTAATTATATTGATAACTGTAAGTTCTTTGGTGCAGATAAGGGTGAAATATCTGTTCACGGTAATAATTATACTGGTAACGGTATTGTACTTAATCAAAGATTGTCAGTGACAGGCACATATTACACAGATGAGCCTTGTAGCGTCATTGTAAGAAATTGCACAATAGATAATGTCACAAGTCCACTTAGATCAGGATATGCGGCAGGATTGACATACAAATATCAGTCAGTTATTTTCGATAATTGTCAAATTGGACATTACAGAGGAGTGTCTGCAATTATATTAGATGCAAGTATGATTGCGGCAATTAATGCATTGTCCTTATCAAATGTAAATTACAAATTTGGCTCAACCGAAGCCGAGGTACAAAACGCTAACAATCAGTATTTTAGCTTAACAAACAACGGAAATACTCTTAATATTGGCACAACCACTGCATATGTTAATCCCAGTTGTTTGCAATATACTAATAATCTCTCCGATGATTATGAACAGATGTTTAGATATTATGACTTAAACAGTGATTTTGGCGAAAGTAAAGTAAAAGTCTCGCAAGTATTAGAGGACGCACCAAACAGTATTGTCTGCACTGACGGTACATATACAAGTGCCACTAATACAGCGTTTACTGTTAAGGCGGATAACGGCACTTTGACGGTTAATTGTTCTACGGCATTTGCGAGCGCATCGTATGTTTATGTACCGATTGAGAGCCTGTCATTGGGCGGTGAAATGTATGATTATTTAATCAGTAGTATATCTGCACCGAATGCTAATGTAACAATTACTTTTACAGACAGCAAGAAGGGCGTTATCAATGCATCCTTAGAAGCGGCTCTGAACAAAGCGTCAAAATCGTTAATCGTTGGAGATATAAGCGGTACGGCAACTTTTCTTAGAGTCAAACTTAATGCAAATACAACCGTTCATTTGTCGTGTGAGGTTAGTTTGTCTAACCGTAATAAGGTGCTTAAAGGGCAAATCGAGACACGACTTAAAGCATTAGAAGAAAAAGTGAAAGCGTTGGAAAATGTTAGTGTGTGAGCATAGGTGGCGATTAGTCCAATGTGGTGATTTTTATGAGTAATGAAGTTATTGAGATTATTAAAACTATTAGTATGTGCTTTGGCTGTATTACTGCCATTCTGACCGTTGTAACTGCTATTGTTACACCGTTGAGACGAAAGTTAATTGGCTGGATTCGCAATACGAGCAACACCAATGGCACGGCAGACAAATTGGCAAAGATTGAAGAAATGTTGGAATCTCACATCTCTGTAGATAAAGAGAAGTGGGATTTACTTGTCAATTTACGAGAAGCATCCAAAGCATCATTGAGAAACAGTATATTGTGTCTGTGTGATAATTGTTTTGACAAAGGCAGTATCACATCTATTGAAAAATTAAATTTGATTGATATGTATAAAGAGTATCATAATCTTGGTGGAGACACATATTGCACAGACCGATACGAACTGGCTTTACACTTGCCAGAAAAGAATATTTAAAAAGGAGAAATATATATGATTAACTGGACAGTAAGATTTAAAAATAAAACATTTTGGCTTGCGCTTATTCCTGCGGCACTTCTGCTTATTCAGGCAGTAGCTAAGGTATTTGGTTTTGAACTTGATTTTGGCGAACTTGGCAACAACCTTACGGCAGTTGTGAATACCGTATTTACTTTGCTTGCCGTGCTTGGTGTTGTAGTCGATCATACCACTAAGGGTATATCAGATAGTGAACAGGCTATGACTTATGGTGAACCTAAGTAATTAAATACAATACATAAAATTAGCACTCATCTCTTAATTGAGGTGGGTGCTTTGTAATTTAAAACAGATGAAAGCGAGGAATAATTATGACAAATGCAAATTTTATTAAACTTGCAGTATCAGAGGTAAACAAGTATGTGTTAAATCACTTAGATAAGTCAGATGATACACCTGATTTTGACACTTTTGTAGTGTGGTCATGTAAGACTTTGCAAAACCATAAATGCCTTATTAGCACAACATTACACGACGGTATGTACTACGAATGTACATACAACGGTGATAAAAACGAAATGTATCTTGACGCATACAAAAAGTTTGAAAACAAAAAAATTATTTGCGAAAGCGAGGAAAATTATGAGTAATTCAAAACTTGTAAATTACACTAAATTATCGCCAAATCACAGCGGTAAGCGTACACACAGCATTGACCGAATCACTCCGCATTGCGTTGTAGGTCAGTGTAGTGTTGAAACCCTCGGCAATATTTTTATGAACACAGCTTGCGATGCAAGTTGTAACTATGGTATTGGTTATGATGGTAGAGTATTGCTTTGTGTTGATGAAGGTAATCGTTCTTGGTGTAGTTCGTCAAATGCAAATGACCAGAGGGCGGTAACAATTGAATGTGCAAGTGACACAACCGCACCGTACACGATGAATAGCAAAGTATACAACAAACTTGTTGACTTATGTGTTGACATTTGCAAGCGAAACGGCAAAACTAAACTGCTTTGGTTTGGTAATGAGAGCAAGACGCTAAATTATTCGCCAAAGTCGAATGAAATGGTTTTAACTGTACATAGATGGTTTGCAAATAAATCCTGTCCAGGCGATTGGCTTTACAATCGTCTTGGCAATCTTGCAAAAACAGTAACTGCAAAACTTGGTGGTAAAACAACAGATGCGGAGGAAGAAGAAATGATTAAATACGGTTTACATAACACAGCTATACTTGCATTCAAGAAACAGTTGATTACACTCTATAATATGGGTATCATCAAAACTAAGGTTGACAACTCGGACGGTTTCGGAGATGGCACTTTAAAGGCGGTCAAAGAGGCGCAGAAAGCAGGTAAGGTTACAGTTGACGGTATTGTTGGCGAAAAGACAGTCAATGCTGTCTATCGTCTTATCAATGACGGTATTAGAGCAAAAGACAACAAAATTGCCAACGCTAAAAAGGCACTTGGATGACATACCAAAAGGTAACACATAAGTTCGTACTGTGATACTTTAGGGTGCACGGTCTTGGTATTCCTACAATGTTTTTCGAGCTTGTGGGAGCATAATGTATTAGTGATCGCCCTGTGATAATCTGAGGACTCACAGGCAATTATGACATTTAGTGTCAGCCCATAATGCTATAATAACATTGTAGCGATGTTGTTTAAAGGGTTTCGAGGTTAATTTTGGAACTCGCTAATATAGCTTAAAGGGGATTTGGATTTATTCAAGTCCTCGTTCTTGGGCAGATTTGTATAGTGGTAACATCTACCTTTAGATGTCAGGAATGCGAACGCAACTACCTTTCTGTAAAATACAGATAAAATGGTTTAGATTCTTGGTCGTAGCACGATGCCAGCGACTCAAAACAATTGGACAGCGAGCGAAGATAAGACTACGGTTGACCAACATAGAGGAAGATGAATAGGTAGGTTGGTTTATGGCGTACCAATGGTTATAAACGCCAATTTTGTTTTTTAGAAAGGGTGTTAAAAATGTCAGTGCTTGCAGTGCCGATAAGTCAGTCTTTTGAAGTAGATAAAAATAAAGTTAAGGATTTTGACAGTCAGTCTCGCCATAAAAAGCAATGGATATTAGATAGGATATCTAAGTATAAAAATGAAATCAAAAAGGATTAAAATAATCCTTTTAAATATATTTGACATAAAATAAAATATTTTTTGAAATAAATGTGTTATGATACATTTATGTAATAAACCCATTGACATATATTGTAAAAAATTGTAAAATGAGAGGTGTCAGGATTGGTTTTTTGGAGGATAATTATGGGTGTTAAAGATATGGTTGCAAAACCAAATAGGACAATGTATCAATATGCGATAAGTGAAAAACTTAATGTTAAGCGAAACATTAAGGTAAGAGAATATTCCATTTTGATGACGATTAGTCCTCGTAAGGGAGAAAACAAGAGGAATGGAAAATAATAAATTAGGTACTGCAATATTAAAGGTTCATCAAGCAGTTGAAGATAATTGGATAGTGTCTTTGTTTTTGGTTAAACTATCAGGCGTATGGTTCTCTTTAATTTTAGCTTTCTTTGGAAACGGATGGCTAACAGAGAATAGTGCAAAAGGACGGTATCTTACAGTTTTGGGGTGGATATTAACTGTAGTCGTACTGTTGCTCAATTTAGGCATATCTGTGGTAGATCGCTATTGTGAAATACATACCAAAGATAAAGAAGAGTTGGATAAGATTACAGCAGAGCGGGATTTACTTCTTGAAGTGAATTCCAGTGTAGACACGATATGTAAACACAAGTTACACACACAGATTCATGAAATAGAAAATGTAGTAAGAGGTAGACAAACCGCTCCGTTGATTTACACTAACCCTTGTCGTCAAATCCAAAATATATTAGATGAGTTGTCACGCAGTGTTAGTGTTTTGCTAAAGGACAAAACTCATAGTTTCGCTAAATCAGAAATACACACGAATTTAATCTGTAATTTCCCATTTACCGATAAAGATACTTGGTACAACATTGACGAATATTCGGCTTCGATTTCACACATTATTTCTAATAAACAATCTACTTTTGCTCATTTATTAGACATATGGCGTCCTTATGTATTCTTTAATGACAAGCAAAAAGCACTTAACGATAGGCATTATTATACTACTAATTTAGACCAAGTTGACGGAAACGGAAATCTTAAAGGTTCAATAGGGTGTTTCTTGCTAACACTTCGTAATTCAAGTGGAGAATATATTAAGGCGATAATTACAATAGCAACCTATAAAAAACATATTGTAGATGAAGATGAATTATTAAAAACACTTGGTAAGAAAGTTGATGCACAAAAGGTAATCCAAGACGCCTGCAATACTCTTGCTTATAATCTCAATAACAGTCTTGTTGATAATTACAGAAATCGTATTGGTATCGAATTATGTAACTATTATATGCAACGGCTAAGCACCAATGGTGATGCTGTTAATACAAAATGATTTACAAGAGGTTATTGTTATGATTTTTGACAATATTATTGAGAAACGAGCAGAATCTCTGCGTAAAGTTCTCAGAGATGAAACAAAATAAGGTATCAAAAACCATTAGGTTTTGCATTGAGAGGGTTAATGACCTTCACATAGTTTTTAAAATTTTAGGGGTAACTCGATTTGAGTTACCCTATTTTTTTGTATTTTATTTCACAAAATCCAACGAACCAACTGCTTCAATTTTTTCTGCCTGAATAACATGAATGTAGGTGTTATAGGTTGTCGTAGTGTCTGCGTGTCCTAATAATTGACTAATTATTTCTATGTCTACATGATTACGAAATAACTGTGTGGCAAAGGTGTGACGCAATGAATGAACACTGTACGAGGTGCTTATACCCGCTTGCTTGAGCATATATTTTAAACTTCTATTCAGGTTGGATGAATCATTAGGTTTGCCTTTCTCGTTAGCACATACCAATTCGTATTTTTTGTTACAATCCCACAATCCTTTTAAAGCTCTCTGGGCTTCTTTGTTTAGTGGTATAACTCTTGTACTGCGTGTTGTCTTTGGAGACTTTTGTAATATCATTGTATAGGCATAAGGTTTTTGTGTTTGCGGATTGATATTATTCTTGTCTCGATTTAACACTTGAACATAACTTTTATTTACAGTAATTGTATGGTTATCAAAATCAACATCATCCCATGTTAAAGCGGTTGCTTCACCGAGTCTTAATCCGGTATTTAGTAAGAAAACAATAAATTCTCCTCTTGAGTATACTTTTGTTCCATTAGGATATGTTTTATATGCCTGTTCGGTTAATTTTTTTACTTCTTCTTCGCTCAACGCTAACACTTGTTTGGTTTCTATCTCAGCTTTTAATGATGCTGGCAATTTCACATTTAGTGCTGGGTTTATTGTTACTTCATTATTTTGCATACCTAAGCGGTATTTTTGCACTATTGTTGATCTTACTTTATCTATTTGGGATAAAGAATACCCCTGTTTTACCATTTTGTTTATAAGGGCTTGAACATCTTTAGATGTCAACTGGTTGATTTGTATATAACCAAAATTTGGAATAATGAATTTATTGATTGTTCTTTCTTTTGCATCAAAACTTTTCGGTTTTAAGGTGTATTTTAACTCCTTATACAACCATTCTGAAAACCAATCCTTAATTGATTTAGCTAATATGATATTGCCATCGTTTTTAACAAACTCTTCACTTTTCTCTCTTAGTTTTTTCTTTACTTCTTGCTGTGTTTTTCCGTAGACGGTAATGCGCTTTGGTTTACCGTCAGCTTTATATCCGTACTGAATTGAACCCATCCATCTTCCGTCTTTTCGTAGGGTAATTGAACCTGCTCCGTTGTCTCTTCTGGTACGAGTTGGTTGATTTGCGTTTTTGTCATTTTTTGTGTTTTTCATAAATTGACCTCCGATTTTGTATTTTGAAAACTGTTGTCAGAGAATTTTGAAGTTTTTGACAACAGTTTTGACAACAGTTTATTTGGTATTACTTGGTACTACTTGGTAAAACAAGTAGGTTTTCGCCACGCTTAGTACGAGGCTATGTATAATGACAAAAACAAGAAAACCCTCAAAAAGCTACTATTTAAGCCACTTTTCAAGGGTTTTCTAATTTGTTAGGTTGGCGCGCCAAAAGGGACTCGAACCCCTGACCTACTGCTTAGAAGGCAGTTGCTCTATCCAGCTGAGCTATTGGCGCATCAGTTGCTGACCTCAGTCAGCCTTTATATTATACCCATATACGGCATATTTGTCAACACTTTTTTGAATTTTTTTCATATTTAATTTTTAAAAAGTTTTTTTCGGACAAAATCCGCCAAATTACAGCTTTCCGTATTTCTGAGCAAGTGCAAGATTCCTATAATCGGGTTCAGACGAAACCTCTCTTATAAGCTTTACAAACTTAGGAAGTTGATACCGCTGATCTTCACTAAGCAATTCAATTTCTATTGTTGCCCTGTCATTCCAGAACGGATAAACATCAAGTTCGCAGTAGGTGCTGTTGTCAACAATGCAATATCTGTCTTTACTGATGATGCCTGTAACATACTGCCTTTGAGCAAGGTACGAGTCGTATTGTTCTTTTGAAATATAATTTTCAATTTCGATCCGCTTAATATCCGATATTTTGATTTTTACAGTTTTGATATATACAGCCTTGTCACCCTCTCCCCTTTTGCGGATTCTGAAATATCCTTCCTCGGGAGTAGTGAGGTATGCCTGTGTAATAGGAATTCTGCGACAGGTTTTTATGCTGTTCAAAAATTCAATATCAGGATATTCAATCAAAAATTTTCTTTCAATTTCAAGCGGTTTCGGAATTCCGAGAAATGCGACAACCTCCTTGAGAAGTCTTTTCAGCTTGGCATCAAAGTCTGTCGAATTATCAATAATTCTCAAATGCGGTGTGCCTGTCCACACAGCCATAACATCTGTGTCAACTTCTCTTGCTTTTTCAAGACTTTCTTCTCTGCGAAAAATATTGGTTTCTTTTCCGTAATACTCTTCTGCACCGTCTGCGGAAGTCACAAGATGAAATACTGCGTCATAAGAATTTCGTATTACATCTTCATTCAAATTGTGAATACCTGCATACTTTGCAAACTCATCTTCCGTAACATATGCTCTGCTGTCAAGCAATCCTCTGTCAAAAAGCAAAACTGCCTTTTCACAATCCATATTTTTGGCAATTTGCGTTTTTTCATTCTCCTCAGCAAGCTGAATTTCAAACAGTTCTCTGTGAAATTCATAGGAACCTACATTTTCGGGGGTTTTGCCCTCACTAAACAATCTGCTTGCAACCTCACCGATTGTAATTGTAGGAATATTAAGCTTTTTAAGCTCTTCGCTGATATATTTCAATGCGGAAGTCTTGCCACCGCAAGGTCCTCCCGTCAATACTATTTTTACAACTTCAGCCATAAAATCACCCATGTAACTTATTAAATTAAGTATATATCCCAACAGCAATTTTTTTATTCTATAGAAGAACATTGTTGTTTGTTTTTGCCCTTTAAAAGATAATATCGGCAAAATGAAAGTTTCTTATGCAGTAAAATTCACATTATACATTAAAAAGCGTATAAATTATCATAAAAACGGTGAAATATGCTGTTATAACATTGACAAGTTGCGTGTTAAAGTGCTAAAATATGTGTATAACCAATGAGGGTTTTTCTTATATCGAAAGGAAGTATTTATGATGGAAAAGCAGAATATTGACTGGGCAAACATTGGCTTCGGTTATATGCCCATCGGTGAAAGATTTGTAGCTAATTATAAAGACGGTAAGTGGGACAACGGCATTATGACAGCCGACACCACAATTACTATCAGCGAATGTGCAGGCGTTTTGCAGTATGCTCAGACTTGCTTTGAGGGTATGAAAGCGTACACTACCTGTGACGGCAGAATTGTTGTGTTCAGACCTGACCTTAACGGACAGAGAATGGAGGACAGCTGTAAGCGTCTTGAAATGCCTGTATTTCCAAAAGAAAAGTTTGTTGAGGCTGTTTGCAATGTTGTTAAGGCAAATGCCGATTATGTTCCTCCGTACGGCACAGGCGCAACACTTTATATTCGCCCGTATATGTTCGGCAGCGGTCCTGTAATCGGTGTTAAGCCGTCGGCAGAATATCAGTTCAGAGTATTTACTACTCCTGTAGGTCCTTACTTCAAGGGCGGTGCAAAGCCTATTACAATTAAGGTTTCAGACTTTGACAGAGCTGCTCCTCACGGCACAGGTCACATCAAGGCAGGACTTAACTATGCAATGAGCCTTCACGCTATTGTTACCGCTCATGCAGAAGGTTTTGACGAAAATATGTATCTTGACGCCGCTACAAGAACTAAGGTTGAAGAAACAGGCGGTGCTAACTTTATTTTTGTAACAAAGGACAACAAGGTTGTTACTCCAAAGTCTAACAGCATTCTCCCCTCAATTACCCGCCGTTCACTTATGTATGTTGCTGAGCATTATCTTGGCCTTGAGGTTGAAGAAAGAGAAGTTTACTTTGATGAAGTTAAGGACTTTGCAGAATGCGGTCTTTGCGGTACAGCTGCCGTAATCTCACCTGTCGGCAAAATTAACGACCACGGCAAGGAAATTTGTTTCCCGAGCGGTATGGATGAAATGGGTCCGATTACAAAGAAGCTTTACGATACACTTACAGGCATTCAGATGGGCAGAATAGAAGCTCCCGAAGGCTGGATTAAGGAAATCAAGTAATCAATTTTATACATATAACAAGACGGTCTGCGAGAACAGACCGTCTTTTATTTGCAGTTTTTAATTATATTGTTGTAGGCAACATCCACGGCACACTCATCTGTATTACAATGCAGTACATAAAATTTTGTATGCCGAATAAGATTATCGAGATTTGAGAGCAAAGATATTCCGTCTGACTTATTCACAAATTTGACAGTTGATTTGTAGAGTCTTTGTACAATCTCATTTGTGTCGGGAATTGTAACAAAATTATCGTCTGAGCGTTCTATGAATATTATAGCGCCTACGGGAACGGTTTCGTTGTTAGCAATTCCGCTTCCGCCGTCAAACGGAGTTCCGCAGCATAGCGGGACTTCGTTTTTAATTTTCACAACAGGCTTATCGTCATTGAGAATATGAGCTTTTGAGCCGAATCTTTTCAGCCACATCTTTGTATGAGTGGATTTGCCGACGCCTGAATCGGCGGAAAACAAATACGCTTTTCCGTCAAAAACGAGTGCTGAGGAATGCACAAGCATAGCACCACGGTGAATTATTTTGCGGTTAAAAATTGACGCCGTTGCAAATTCTTCGGCTTCATCAATGGTTGAACCTTCAACCATACGGCTCAACAGGGAATTTAAGTATGAGTCTGACGGTATTGCAGAAAAATCTGCACTTCTCTCCCCTTCATACAAAAACGGTTCGCACAATTTTTTTAAGTAATCAAATTTTGGTTCAATTTCAACGATAAAATCAGCTATTAAGTATTTTGGCAAAGCGTCCTCCGAAATAAAACAGACTCACAAAAAGTGAGCCTGTTTTTTTATTGGTTAGTTTAAATGAACGATAAACTTCTGAATTTCCGTTGCGTCAACTACCGTGATGTCACCATCGTTGTTATAATCGGCAAGATGTTTTTGTTCTGCCGAAAGTTCAACAATACCGACAACATACTTCTGCACAAGAGTTGCATCTAAAATATTAATCCCGCCATCCATATTAACATCACCGACATCATAAGCAGAAATGCCGTTAAACGGAATATTGTTAGCCTTTGCATATTCCTCGGCATAAGAACCGTAACTGCCCTTGATTGTTACATTCGGAGAGTTTCTGAAAGCGTTAGAAGCAATGGAAGTCACGGATGTAGGAATATACACCTCTGACAGTGATGCACATTCAGCAAAAGCACTCTTACCAATCGCACTTGTACCGGCAGGTAAATATACCTTGTCTAAAGAAGTACAATTGTAGAACATCTGATCGGTAATTTTACTCGGCACACAGTTAAAGGTAACAGATTTCAAACTTGTGCAATTCTGAAACACGGCAGAGCCAAAATCTCTCACCCAGATAGGAATTGAAATTGATTCAAGTGAAGTACAACCGTAAAAAGAATCAGTACCGATTCTTCTAAGATATCTTGCTTCGTCAAGCCTGACCGATGTTATTGCGGTCTTTCCCACAAAGGCAAAATCAGAAATTTCCGATACAGACCAGCTTTGAAGCTTAAGCGGAAGAACAATATCGGTCTTATCACCTTTATATCCGGTTACGCTCGCATTACCGTCGGAAACAGAATATACAAAGCCGCCGGTTTCATATGAAGCCGCAGAAATTTGAAATGTAGAAATCAGCACCAATAAAAATGCGAAGATAAAAGCAGAAATCTTTTTTATCGAAACAAAAAACTGTTTATTCCTCTTCAAAACCATCAATCTCATTTCCATAATTTTTCTTATCCTCAGGCGTATCATCAAGACTACCGGTCAAAATTATATCCTCAAATTTAAACTTAACAAGCTCAAATTCAGGGGAGAAATATTCTTTTTTCATAAATAACTCCTTAATTCATTCTGTATGTGCAACAGTTGCCTGCTGCACATACAAATTAAAATTTATTATGACTTGTTTGCAATATCATAAAATGTGAAGTAAACCGGATTGCTAAGTTCAACAACCGTTTCACCACTTGCATCGGTATACTGGATATATGTATAGAGTCTAAATACACAATTGTTATTACCTTTGACATTGTTAAAAAGAGTATAATACTGAAGTCTGTTCTTGTTATCAAGTTTACTATTATCAATCTGTTGTTTTACAGACTTAATCGTAGATTGGTTGTTTTTAATTTTATTGATTGCATCATCTTTAGCAGCATCAAGTTCAGTCTTATTATACTTTTTAGCATAATGATCCAAGTCGGTTATATATCCTGTACCAGTCTCATTTTCATCAAGTTCTAACCTCTGAATAAGAACACCTGCCTTAACATTTTCGCTGTTAGGATCAAATACACTAAGTTGTTTGCCGTTATAGAAGAAGTTAAGTACAAAGTCAGCGTAAAGCTTGTCTTCACCTTTTTCCTTAATGAAATCTTTAGCTGTATTAAGTGAAGTCATATCATCAGCGTCAAATCCGGCAAAATTGGAATTTGTATCAGCTGTCCACTGGTTTCTTGTTACTTCCATAAACTGAGTTGAAGTATAAACATCCTTAACAGATGCAACTGGAGTTGAGCTTTCTCCATAAACAGGAACTATCCAACAGTTATCATACGCTACATAGCTGAAATGTCCTTCACTGTTGTATGCTTTAATAACAAGATTATTACAATCCTCATCGGAGTAGATTGCCCAATACATAAACTGATTATCTTTATATGTTTTCGGAGCAGTGATATCATAAGTATAAGTTCCGTCATCATTTTTTGTATAGAATACTGAACCGTAAGGTAATTCAGCTGAACCACCTTTTTCGTAGAGTACAAAAGCACCGTTTTGATTATCACGAGAAGTAGGTTCTTTAGTATCATTATCACGGAAAACATTAAGGTGGATTGTTCTGTCTGACTGAGTTGATTTAACAACAGCTGAAGCTATTGACTTACTATTTGATGAATCAAAAGGCTTAGAATCTGTAGGATTATTCCAAGTAAGATTCTTTGTAAAGTTTGACTCATACGGTGCAAGAGAAAGGATAAAGCTATTTGTAAGAGTTACCTTTACAGAATGTGATTCTACACCTTCACCATTAGTAGCATTCTCATCAAATGTGTATGATGAAGTGTTTTCGGGATCAACATAACCAGCCTTGTTGTAATACTTTTGTTCACCCATTCTGTCAGTGTAAGAGAACTGAACCTTATAAGGTACTTTAATAGAAGTAATGTCAGAATAGAAATTATAGTATACTGTTCCCGCATCAGTAGCAGTAAGGATATCGGAATACCTAGTATAGTAATCATTAAACGAGAATGTATATTCTGATGTAGTTACAAGGCCATCTCTTCTGTTTCCGCTAACACCTGTTGTAAAATCATCGGTAGTAGGAGCAAAAGCAGTTATATCTGTTGTGTTTTCAGCAGAATAGTAGCCTTTGAAATCATAAAGGTTCTTTGTTGTTGTGTAAAGAGTAACAGTAATTTTAGCATCTTGCTGACCAGTAACTATATCACTAATAGTTTTTTTATCAATTGAAGCAGTAGAATCAATTCTACCGGAATTGTAGTACTCTATATTACCATCACTTGATTTTACAACAACCTGAATTTCGGTAGTGGCTTTACCGCCGCCTGCATTTGTTCCGTTGTACAATGAATGGTGGAAGGTCATTGAACCGCCCGGAGTTTTGATATAACGAGCAACCAAAACAACGTTAGCATTTCGAGCTACCTGTCCGGTAGTCTTGTTAAGTTCAGACGGGTCATTAACAGCCTTATAAGTATCATCAATCAAACGATACCAACCAACGAAAGTGTAACCGCTTGTTGTTGAACTTGTTGCACCAACCGTAAACTTAAAGTTCTCAGAGTTATCCGAGGTTGTTTCCACATGAGTCGGCTTATCACCTGTAGATTGACCTGCAGGTGAAGTAAAGTAAGCTTCTGCAGCTGTATTTTTACCTGTAGCTGTGCCCTCAATAAATGTATCTGTCTTAACACCTGTCATTGTAGTAAAGTTGTCGAGGGTATTGGCATATTCAATTTTAATATCACCTGTAATTTTAGCATTATCAACTGAATAGTACCAACGACCGTCGCAACGCTCACCCGGCTGAACATCAGCACCATCTCTGCCACTTGAATAGATAGCTGACTCATAGTTAATTATAGCATACTTACCTGCATAACTGTTATACAGCAATTTAAATGAAGCCCAATAACCGGAAATAACACTTGTACTTGCACCGGAATCACTCATAAAATCTGTCGGAACTGCATCCTGATTAACAAGGTTTTCGAGTTCACTTGATGATTTTGTAAGACCATATAAAAGTGCTGACGGAGGAAGTGCTGCGACTTTTTGACCTGCTTTATTGTAAATATACCACTTTGTGGCATATTGACCGAGGTAATTAGCAGAATCTTTGTAATAGTTAACATAACCGTCAGAAACAATTGTTAAATATTCTGATTGAGTTTTTACTGTATCAACTGTTACCGCATCATTACCCTTAATAATTGTGCCGAATATATCTGTCGGTTTATCGTAATAATCGACAAACACTTCATACTTAGCATTATCAACTGTTGTTGCGGTCAATGTATCATTTGGAACATTACCGGCATCAGCCGAAGTATTATTATAAGTATGATACTTAAAACGATATACGATATTCTTAATATCAGAGGCAGAATCACTGCTATTTACCTGTGACATATTTGCAAGATATTTAAAGTCATCATAGTCATATGTCTGGCAGTTCTTTGATTTTCTGGCATCATCTCCACCTGATACATGAACAAAATCCCATACATAGTTATTAAGGGTAATACCTTTAACAACATTAGCTGTATCATTACCTATGTGCTTTGGAATCTGCATATATATACTGCCTTCTGCGTTGACCATCGGCTGTCCGGGATAATCGCCAAGAGCATTTCCAGAATCGTTTCCGGAACTGTAATAGGCATAACATGCGATTGTGTCACCCCATTTAGCTTTAGCTTCCATAAAGTTTTCTACATAGAATGTAACGCAGTTCGAATCATTCTTAAGAAAATATATAGGAGTAATTTCAATCGTTGATACATCAGCATAAACATCATCTTTTACAGTAAAGGTGTATTCATACACATTGTCTGTATGTGAACTGCCGTCTTGCTGTGTAAGAACTCCGCCTGTAAAGCCGTTGATACTGAATCCCTTAACATAGTATTCACTGCCATTGTGACCTGCAAAGGTTGCATCAGGGTTAATTGTGGTTGTAACGGTTACTGTTGAGCCATAAGGAACTTTTTTAGCAGTAACACCCTGACAATGACCGTCAAAATTACATGAATCAATTGCAGTAATAGTAGTGCCGTCCGGTGAAGTTACTTTAAGTTTAGTATCACCCAAGGCAGATGTTGTCTTACCGTAATAATTCGCTCGAACCGTACCGTCTTTACCAACAATATTTACGGTTGTATCAGAAACACTATCTTTGGTAGCTTTTACCGTATATGTATTAGCAGTCGGGTCGTAGATGATTTTTATATCTCCGATATATTCAGAATTTTCACTTACAATACTCATCATACCGAATACATATTGGGTATTATCTGCATTAAAACTTTCTTTACCGGTGGTGACAAGTCTTAAATCAACAGGATTATCAGGATTTACACCGGCAAGTTTATCCTTTGGTGTCATGTTCTTATAATAGTTAGATGTTGAAAAAGCAAAATAAAGTTGTTTATAATGTTCTTTATTAAGAGTTACTACATATTTTCCGTCTTTTTTATAAACATCGTACTTTCCGTATTCCGAATTATTATATCCCTGCTGTCCTTCCCAACTTGTTGGGTTGTTAGTGCTACCATACAAAAAGTACATATCATTCACGATTGTACCTGAAGCTTCTACTTTAAAGTTAGCGACTACGGTTGTGTCTTTGTTGACTGTAATTTTATACGGATTAGCTGTTGAAGAAGCTGATACACCGTTTACAGTCCAGTCGGAAAGAGCGTAGCCATCCTTTGGTTTTGCAGTGAATGTTACTGTACCGCCCTCGGTTACTGTTGTACCAGAAGTAAAATCAGTTCCGTTGTATTCAGCGGAAACAGTACCGAATTTATCGTCACTTGAACTAAATTTTACTGTGTATGTGTTTGCGGTACGGAATGTTACATTTGTTACGGTAACATTCTGATTAGGCATTGCAAATGTTGCGGTGTTGCCACTTACGGTGGTTTCAATTGGAGTACTACCGTCTTCACCCACAACAGTTACCGTGTTAAGAATCTGTCCTTGCGGAATCGAGGTTGCAGTAACAGTAACCTTTTCGCCTTTTGCAGCCTCTGTCTTATCAACAGACGCAATTGACTTTATATTTTCTGCTACAGTAACATTGTATTTTGTGGTATTTTCCTCTACCCAAACACTTGGTGTATTTTTACCAGTCTTTACAATATAATGAATCTTGTATGTACCTGCTTTACTAAAATAGAAGTCGTTACCTTCACCTGAACCTTCGAATGTGTCATACGCTGTAACTGATGAATTACTCGAAACAATATCATATGTACTATCGTTCGGACCATAATATTTGTCCGAACCATTCTCCGACTTAATCAGCTTAAAAAACTTATTGTTTACATCATCATCTGTAACAGTAATTACTTTACTATATGAACCGTCTGATTCAGCGGTATCGAATTTTAAAGCACTATCATAACCATTCCATTCGCCAATTGCTGACAGATTACCTGTGATTCTGTAGTCCGGTTCAATATCAGCAGAATAGTAAAGCTTTAAGTTATCCTTATCTGATGTGTCAAGATACAGAACTACATTTGATGAACTATCAGCTACATCATCAAATTTTATATAATTTTTTTCATCATCCGCTTTAGTAGGATAATACTTTAGCGTCAACTGATTGTTAATAGAATTCTTATGAAATGTATGACCTAATCTATCACTACTCGCATAATATACTTTCTCGTTACCATTACCTGTATGAATGAAGAAATATTGTTTAGCGTTATCAACATTTTGAGAAAGTTGAGACACTGTCATATTTGTTTCATATTTATAAAGATTAGACTCTCCGTCCACCTTCACAAATTGCATATCAGTTCTATTGGGATTCCAACTTTCACCCTTAAATCTACCGCCAATATAATATTTAACAGAATCAGTTACTGTAAAACTAGCCTCGATGCTTGTGACAGGCGAATAACCATCCGCTGAAACTGTGACCGTATACTTGTAAGTGCCGGCTACAGTCGGGGTTACAGTAAGAGAATTGTCAGCATTCTTTACTTCAGTTGCTGTGCCACCAGATATCTTATTATAAGTATAAGTAAGATTATCCAATTTTGGACCACTTACTTTAGGCGTAAGAGTAACGGGTTTTCCTACTTTTACAGATGTAGGATTAGCTGTAAGTGTTACACTATCAGCTACTTTTACTGATGTGGTATACTCTTCCCAACCGTTTGAACCGTCAGTACCACTGCCACGATAAATCATAGGTGTAGTTTTCCAAGTAGGAGGAAGTATGAGGTTGCCGGTTTGCTTACCACCTTTTCCAGAATTGAAAATGATTTTTGTTGCATCATTACTAACTAAAATAGAATAAATACCATTACCCTCTGATTTTAACAAACTACCAGGCCAATCACTTGTTGTATTAGCGTTTTCGTCACAGGTACCAACAGCACCTTTACCATCAAAAGCATAAGCATTTGAAGGTTTCGTTGATTGCATATCAGTATTGGCGTTGTACTTAGCCACATTAGCATCAAGATACACCTTAGAAAACTTTGTAAGGTCAACCGCATTTGCCGTGGTAATTGTGCCGATAAGCATTGTTGACAGGAGCATCATTACCGCAAGGATGACGGAAACAGAGCTTCTGCCAAAATGAGAAATTTTTGTTTTCATAAATATTACCTCCATAACCGAATATTTTGGTTTTGGTTAGGTTCGGGTTCGACCTTTACCGCCTGACCAACGGTGAAACATAATCGGCAAAGCCACGGGATTTTGAAGTTAATTTACAAAAAACAACGAGAATCCAGCCGAAAATTGTATTCTTTACCTGTTTCAGTCAAAATGTGAACACTAACCCATATTCTTTATAGTAGATTATACCATTTTAGATTGATTTTTTCAATTAGATTGCAATAATTTTATTGTGTTTGTTTAATGTGATAGTTTTGTGTTTGTTTTTACATTCAGTTTTGCCGTTTTGACAAGATATTTTTATGTTATGCACAAGTTATGGTGCGTTTTTTGTAGAATTCGTCTATATATCGGTGTTTTTTAATTTCCATAAAAGCAAATATTTTGCGATATATTACAAAATTGTTAATGTTATTTTGTTAAAAGTTCGATGTTTGAATGTTACAATTCAGTAATGGAGCAAAAAGTTTTTGGGAATATTATGCTTGTTTTGTGTTTGCACACAAAACAATTGGCGATCACTGATCGCCGCTACATTTATTTGTACAAACGGTTACAATGCTACATTCACTATTCAATATTCATTAAACAAAATAAAACTGCCCGACTATTGTATCGGGCAGTTTGGAGATTTTTTTTATAACTTATTTTATAACTTGTAATTTTAAATTATTTATCCTTACTTAAAAGCATACGGTCGTTTTCAAGCTTTGAACCGCTTGCTTTTTCAAACATCTCGAGGAGGTGTTCTACCGTAAGGTTTTTCTTTTCTTCACCTGAGATATCGAGGATAATTTTGCCGTCACTCATCATAATAAGACGGTTGCCGTGAGTAATTGCGTCATGCATATTATGAGTTACCATAAGTGCCGTAAGGTTGTTTTCGGCAATGATTTTGTCGGAAAGCTCAAGCACCTTTGCGGCTGTTTTCGGGTCAAGGGCGGCTGTATGCTCGTCAAGCAGAAGAAGCTTTGGCTTTTTGATTGTTGCCATAAGGAGTGTTATTGCCTGACGCTGACCGCCCGAGAGAAGTCCTACTTTTGAGGACATTCTGTCCTCAAGCCCGAGGTCGAACTCTGCAAGCATCTGACGGTAACGAAATCTTTCGTCAGCCTTTACGCCCCACGAAAGTCCTCTTTTTTTGCCTCGTCTTGCGGCAATTGCGAGGTTTTCTATAATTTCCATATCGGCTACCGTGCCTGTCATCGGGTCCTGAAATACTCTGCCGAGGTACGGCGCTCTTTTATGCTCGGGCAATGCGGAAATATCCTTGCCGTCAATGAGAATCTGACCGCAGTCAACAGGCCACACGCCTGCAATTGCGTTGAGTGTTGTTGACTTGCCTGCACCGTTACCGCCGATTACCGTACAAAAATCGCCGTCATTGAGGGTGAGATTAACTCCGCAGAGTGCCTGCTTTTCGTTTACTGTGCCTTTATTAAAGGTTTTCCATACATTCTTGATTTCAAGCATTCTTAACCCTCCTTCTGTGCGTTTTTAGCATTCATTTTTGCAACTTTCTTGAATGAAGTCTTTCTCTTTTTCTGGAGATACGGAACTGCAAGGAAGATTGCAACGATAATTGCCGTGAAGAGCTTTGTATCGTCTGTCGGCATCTTGAGCCAGAGTACGATGCCCATTGCGATATAATAGAGAATACCGCCGACAATTACAAAGAGCATTCTGATGATGAAATTCATGTGCTTGCGGAAAATTGCCTCACCGAGAACTTCACCGATGATTACAGCGGCAAGACCGATTACGATTGCACCTCTGCCCATGTTGATATCCGCAAAGCCCTGATACTGAGCAAAAAGCGAACCCGAAAGTGCAACAAGTCCGTTTGAAAGTGCAAGAGCAATTACCTTTGTAAAATTGATGTTAATGCCCTGTGCCTTGCTCATTGCAGGGTTTGAACCTGTTGAGCGGATTGTTGAACCCTGTTCCGTGCCGAAATACCAATACATTGCGGCAATTACAACGGCACAAATTCCAAGACCTACGAGAATTGCCATATTTATATTACTTGCAGAAACAACAAGCGTATAGTTTCTGTAGCTGATTGGGAGGTTTGATTTTCCCATAATATTCAGGTTAATTGAATAAAGAGCAATCTGTGTGAGGATACCTGCGAGAATGTCGGGGATTCCGAGAAGCGTGTGAAGAAGTCCCGTTACAAGACCTGCCGCAAGACCTGCAAGGATTGCTACGATGATTGTTGCCCAAACGGGACAGCCGTTGATGAGCATAACTGCGGTTACTGCACCGCCTGTTGCAAATGAACCGTCAACGCTTAGGTCGGCAAAGTTCAAAAGCTTAAAGGTGAGAAATACACCGAGTCCCATAAGTCCCCAGATTATACCCTGAGCAATATTACCCGGAAGTGCGGATAAAAAGCTCATTGGATTAAGAGAACCGAAGTAGTTTGCTAAAAAATCCATAAAAACCACCTATACATAAAATATCGGGGTGTCGCTTGCACGGCACCCCTGCCAATATTATTTTTCCGAATATGAATTATTCTGCTTTGATTTCTTTGTAATCGTCGGGAACCTTGATTCCGTATGAGTCACAACGATCTTTGATATATTCTTTTGTTACATTCGGAGCTGCCTCAACCTTCATCTTTGTGATGTCCTCACCCTTTACAAGAATGTTGTAAGCCATTTCGCCTGTTTTTCTGCCAAGCTCGTCATAGCTGATTGAAAGTGTTGCAACACCGCAGCCCTTGCAGATGCCTTCTTCGCCGGCAACAATAGGAGTTTTTGCGGCTGTGGCAACATTGTCGATGATACCCGTGTTAGATGCCGCTGTGTTATCTGTCGGGATGTAAAGAACATCGCTCTCGTCACAGGCAGTCTTTGCAACTGCGGCAACATCGTTTGAATCTGCAAATGAATACGATTTTACAGTATAGCCTGCATCCTTGAAATAAGGAGTGATTGTATCGCTCTGATACTTTGAGTTAGCCTCAGCCGAGCAGTAGAGAATTCCGACATTCTTTGCGTTGGGGAAAAGCTCCTTGAGCATTGCAGCCTGCTGATCAAGCGGAGCAAGGTCTGTTGTACCCGAAACATTCATACCTGAAACGCCGTTCCAATCAGACTTGTCGAGCGCTGTGCCGTAGTCTGTGATTGAAGTACCGAGAATCGGAATATTCGGTGTTGCTGTGTATGCTGCCTGAAGTGCGGCAGTACCGTTGCCGAGAATAAGGTCATAGTTTGAAGAAACAAACTGGTTACAGATTGTGGCGCAGGTTGCGGAATCACCCTGAGCGTTCTGCTCGTCAAACTTTACATTGTCTGCACCGAGTTTCTCCGTAAGATAATCCTTAAAGCCTTTTGTTGCGGCATCAAGAGCCTCGTGCTGAACAAGCTGACAGATACCGATATTGTAAACCTTACCGTCCGTGCCTGAATTATCTGTCTTTGAGCTTTCTGCAGAACCGCCGCATCCTGCAAATGCGAGTGACATGGAAGCCGCCGCAAGAGCAACTGCGACAATCTTTTTAGCTTTTTTCATTTTGATTTCCTCCTAAGCTTTCAGCACTTTCACGCTGTAAAGCATCATATACTTCTGCACTTTTATGCAATAAAGTGTTTTTAACAACATAAATTATAATACATAAAAACGAAACTTTCAATAGCTTTCACTAATTTTTATTACAAATAACTGAAATAAAAGTTTATTTTTGGTTATTTTGCCACCACATTTTCGTCACCAAGCTGATATTTGAGCTCTTTTATCATTACAGGATTGATATCAACCCACATTGACGAGGGGGCTTTGACCTTTCTTTTAGTGTCGGTAAGATAGAAAATAACAGGCGTTCTGCCGTCAAAAATGTCAAGAACACGCTTTGCACGGTTGTATTTGTCGGTATTGAGGTCATCAATACGCAAATACAACGCAGAAGGCTTTTGTGTATCATTTTTCACGGCTTGCATCTGATAATTTTGCGAAAAATGTTCTGTGTTTTTTATTGCAACAGGGTTATTTTTGCAATCCTCGTTTGTACGGGCAGACGCTATGGAATCGCAGATGATTTTCGGCTCTTCATTTTCTTTTAAATTGACAGTTCCACGGAACAGCAACGCACCGCCTCCACCGAGAAGTGCGGAATATTTTTCATATACATTCGGGAAAATCACGATTTCAAGCATTCCGTATCTGTCCTCGGCATTGACAAAAGCCATAATCCTGTTATTTTTTGTAAGCTGGGTTTTCAGCTTTGCAACTATGCAGACAAGGCTGACTTTTTTTCCGTCAAAATACATACCGCTGTCATTATTGATTATATCGCCTGTTTTGTCGGCATGGATTGCTTTTGAAAAAGTTGTGTATTCATCGAGCGGATGACCGCTGAGATACATTCCCGCAATTTCGTTTTCCATATGCAAAAGTTCAGAAACGGGAAATTCGGGCAAATCGGGAATTTTGGGCTTTGATGATTGAGCATCAACCTCTGCGTCATCAAAAAACGACATCTGACCGCCCGCATTTCTTCTGCTTTCATACTCAACATCGTCAAGAACGGTTTTACTGATTGCGAGCAATTGTCTGCGATTTGCTCCGAGTCCGTCAAATGCACCGCATTTTATCAGACTTTCAATTGCTCTGCTGTTCATATTTCTGCCGTAGAGCCTTTTGCAAAAATCGAAGAAATCTTCATAAGGATTGTTTATGCGCTCCGAGATGATTTCATCTATGAAATTTCTGCCGAGATTTTTAACGGCAAGAAGTCCGTAACGGATATCGTTTCCGCTGACCGTGAAATGAAGATTGCTTTCGTTGACATTAGGCGGTAATACACGGATTCCAAGCCGTTTGCACTCAGTGATATATGATGCAAGTTTATTTTGATTGTCAAGAACACTTGAAAGCAGAGCCGCCATATATTCACGGGGATAGTGGCATTTGAGCCATGCAGTTTTGTAGGAAATGTTGGCATATGCCGCCGCATGGGATTTGTTGAATGCGTAGTGTGCAAAGCTTTCCATTTCATCATAAACGGAAATTGCCGTTTTTTCATCAACCCCACGGCGAATGCATCCTTCAACTATGATATTTCCGTCATCATCAGTAAGACCGTGAATGAATATTTCACGCTCCGACTCCATTACGGCAAGTTTTTTCTTGCTCATTGCACGGCGCACTATGTCAGCTCTGCCGAGACTGTAGCCTGCAAGCGTTCTGAAAATCTGCATAACCTGTTCCTGATAAATTATGCAGCCGCTTGTAACTCCGAGAATTTCCTTTAAAAGCGGATGTTTGTAACGAATATGCGACGGATTGTGACGACAGTCAATATAAACGGGAATGCTGTCCATAGGTCCGGGACGATAGAGTGCCGTAACGGCTATAAGATCCTCAATTCGCTCCGGTTTTAGCTGAGTGAGAACATTTTTCATTCCTTGGCTTTCAAACTGAAACACACCCTCCGTGTACCCTTTTGAAAACATTTCAAAAACTTTTTTATCGTTCTCATCAACCATATCGGGATTATAGTCGGGATTTTTATGTTTTATCTGCTTTTCTGCATCATTGATTACGGTTAAGTTTCTGAGCCCGAGGAAGTCCATTTTTAAAAGACCGAGTTCTTCAAGCGCCGTCATGGTGAACTGTGTTACAACATTATCGTCATTTTTTGACAGCGGAACATAGTCGCTGACAGGCTTATCGGTGATTACAACACCTGCGGCATGCATTGTTGCGTGACGGGGCATTCCCTCAATGTTCATTGCAACATCAAGCAGTTTTTTTATCTGCGGATCGTTATTGCAGCGACTTCTCAGATCGGGACTCAGTTTCAGCGCTTCCTCGATTGTCATATCATGTTCCATAGGAACAAGCTTTGCAACAGAATCTACTGTCGCATACGGAATTTCAAGCACCCTTCCGACATCTCGGATTGCACCTCTTGCCGCCATTGTACCGAACGAAATTATCTGTGCAACATGATCTTCGCCGTATTTACGCACAACATAGTCGATAACCTCTCCCCTTCGTTCCTTACAAAAATCAACATCAAAATCGGGCATACTGACTCTTTCGGGATTGAGAAATCTTTCAAAAAGAAGATTGTACTTTATCGGATCGATTGCGGTTATGCCTATGCAGTAGGCACAAAGTGAGCCTGCACCCGAGCCTCTGCCGGGTCCGACAGGAATTTGGCATGATTTTGCGTAGCTTACAAAGTCATTTACAATGAGGTAGTAATCTACAAAACCCATTTGCGACACCGTGTTGATTTCATATTCAAGTCGGTCAATCAGAGCTTTGTCGGGATTCTCGCCATAGTGTTTATAAAGTCCCTCATAGCATTTTCTTCTGAAATAATGCAGATGATCTTCGTTATTAGGAACATCAAATCTCGGAAGCTTGCGTACACCGAATTCAAAATCCACATTGCACATATCGGCAATTTTCTGTGTATTGTCGATTGCTTCGGGGTAACTTGCAAACACCTCACGCATTTCATCTTCTGTTTTAAGATAAAATTCCGAAGTTTTGAACTCCATTCTGTCGCTGTCATTGACTGTTCGGTTGGTCTGAATACAGAGAAGAATATTGTGAACCGTGCTGTCCTGTTTTTCGATATAGTGACAATCGTTTGTTGCAACAATGTCAACACCGATTTCACGGGCAAGCTTTATAAGGCTTGGAATTATCCTTTTCTGTTCCTCAATTCCGTGGTCTTGAAGCTCTATAAAAAAGTTCTCACTCCCGAATATATCACGGTAAAATTCTGCCTTTGACTTTGCACCGGCATAATCACCGTCAAGGAGCTTTTGAGGAATTTCACCCGCCAGACAGGCAGAGAGACAGACTAAGCCCTCATGATACTCGGCAAGGAGTTCATCATCAATTCTCGGCTTTGTATAGAATCCCTCCGTAAAACCCTTTGACACAAGCTTGATAAGATTCTGATAGCCTGTATGATTTTTGCAGAGCAGAACCATATGATAGTATTTTCCGTAGGATGAGGTCTTGTCAAAACGGCTTTGCGGTGCAACATACACTTCACAGCCGATTATCGGCTTTATACCCTGCTTTTTGCATTCCTTATAAAAATCGACTGCACCGTACATTACACCGTGGTCGGTGATTGCGAGTGCAGTCATTCCTTTTTCTTTTGCGGCTTTTGCAAGTCTGCTCAGACGGCAGGCACCGTCAAGCAGACTGTATTCTGTATGAAGATGTAAATGTGTAAATGCCATTTTACTCACCTGTTGCTTTTGCCTTTATTTCACCGTCTGAAAAACGGAGTGTAAATTCATCTCCGCTGTTCAGCATTTTTGCGGAATTTACCGCCTTACCGTTTTTTTCGGCAATCGAATAACCTCTTGAAAGAATTTTAACGGGGTTGAGTCCTTCAAGTTTTGCGGCTGTCTTTGTGATGTCGGCAGTCTTTTTATTTATTGTTTCCTGAACAAAATGCTGTATTTTCGTTTTGCAAAGTTCAAGAGATTTTTCATATTCAAAAATTCTCTGTTGTGGTGATACAACGGACAGTCTTGTTTTTAATTCTGTAAGAGCATTATATTCCTGCCTTAATTTCAATGTTGCCATTGACGAAACATACTGCTTTTGCGATTTATAGTAATCAACAAGCTCCGCAGTATCGGGAACTGCAAGCTCTGCCGCCGCAGACGGGGTCGGCGCTCTGAGATCGGATACAAAGTCACAGATTGTAAAATCAGTTTCATGACCGACAGCGGAAATTACGGGAATTTTACAGTTGTAGATTGCATAAGCAAGGTTTTCATCATTGAATGCCCACAAATCTTCAATTGAACCTCCGCCTCTGCCGATTATGATAACATCACAGGCGTTGTATTTATCAAGTTTCTGTACGGCGTCAATAAGTTGGGCGGGAGCATTCTCGCCCTGAACAAGTACGGGACACATAATTATGTCAGCAGACGGAAATCTTCTTGAAAGAATGTTGCGGATATCCTGAACTGCCGCACCTGTGGGAGAAGTAATTACACCGATTGAATTCGGAAACGGCGGAATTTTCTTCTTATGTTCGGGAGCAAAAAGTCCTTTTTCGGCAAGCGACTTTTTAAGTTGTTCATATGCAAGCGAAAGCGCACCTATGCCGTCGGGCTGCATATCTTCAATATAAAGCTGATACTGACCTGTGGGTTCATAGACTGCAACTCTGCCACGGCAGATTACTTTCATTCCGTCGGTCGGTCTGAACTTTAAATTACGGGCATTGCCGGCAAATATTACGGCTCTTATAACAGATTTTTCGTCTTTGATTGAAAGGTAGATGTGTCCGCTTCTGTAGTGGTCGGTTAGGTTTGAAATTTCACCCGTAACAAAGACAAAATTCAACCTTGCGTCATTTTCAATAATTGACTTTATATAGAAATTCAGTTGTGAAACACTTAAAACTCGTGGTTTGCTAAACTCGGGTGTGTACATCGTTATACTTCCTGTATCCTAAATATGCAATTCCTGCCGAGTTATCTGCCGAAAACTGCGGCGGTGCGAATATTGCATTATATTTTTCTTCAAAAGAATTTTTGATTATCCGATTTGACATTACTCCGCCGGCAAAAAGCAATGGAATTTCTCCGTATTTTTCAAGCAGTCGCTTGGTCATTTCGGACAAGGTCTGTTCAATATATTTAAGACAGAATGCCGAAACATATTCGGGAGATTTGCCTTCGTCAATCAGCTTTTTGGAAAGATTTTCAACTCCGCTGAGGCAACAATCGCGACCCTTGAGAGTTGGTTTCACCTTGATTTTTTCTGTATTTTTAAGGGCAAGCTGTTCAAGCTGAGGACCGCACGGGAATTTTAAACCGAGCATAAGCCCTGTGCGGTCAATCGCCTGTCCTGCATTAAGGTCGAGTGTGTGTGCCGCAAGTTCAACGGAAAAACCCGTGCCGAATCCTTTGGCAAATACTGCCTCGGTTGTACCTCCGCTGACATGGAAAGCGATAAACTGCGTATCAAACAAATCTGTTCTCTGCGAACCGAACAATGCCGCCGAGATATGTCCCTCCTGATGCGAAAATGTGTAAAGAGGAATTTTCATTGCGGAAGATAAAATTTTTGCCGTGTTCTCTCCAACGGTGAAACACGGCATATATGAGCCGTCAACAGGTCTTGGACGGCTTGACGCCGCAATTGCGGCTATTTTGCTTGTATCAACATCTTTCAAAAGTTCTTCAATAAGCGTGTGCAGCTGTGCTGTGTGGTGAAACACAGCGTCACTCTGACGAAGTCCGAGCTGACCTTCTTTTACGGGAAGAAGTTTTTTCTGCTGAACCATTTCGCCCGTTTTGCTGTCGTAAAGGGCGGTTGATGTTGTGTAATTTGAAGTGTCAATTCCGAGAAAAAGGCTCATATCACTTCTCCGACTTTCCCGAAAATTCACGGGAATATGTGCCGAGAATACCGTTTACAAATTTGCTCTCGTCGATTGTATATTTCTTGGCAAGTTCAACAGCCTCGTTGATTGAAACGCTCTGCGGAACATTGTCGAGATACTTCATCTCATAGATTGCAAGGCGAAGAATAGCAAGCGACGGCTTTGAAATCCTTGAAAGAGTCCAGCCCTTTTTCAGGTGGCTTGCAATGATTTCGTCAATCTCCTCATGCTTGTCCTCAATGCCGGAAACTACAGCCTGAGCATATGCGCAAACACCGCCTACAAACATTTCCGAATTATCATCTATTGTTTCTTCAAGAGGCTCATCGTCAAAAGACTTTGAGAACAAAAGCATAAAAGCCTGCTCTCTCGACTCACTTCTTGTAAGATTAACCTCTTCCTCAAAAATATCATTAACTTCAATATCATTAGTTACATTGTTCATTTCATTATCCATATTAAGCCCAACTTTTCGTTAAATTAATTTAATAAAGGTAGTTATTATCATCAAGATTATACCATAACTGAAATTGAATGTAAATAAGAATTGACAAAGATATCTGTGACAAATCATTTGAATTTCGGAAATTTCTTTCTGAATAACTCTTCAATAATTTTAGTGCTCTCATCACAGCCGAATGTATCGGACTTTATGCACAAATCGTAGTTATCTGCATTGCCCCATTCGGAAGATGTAAAGTATTTGCAATGGTCGGCTCTTTCACGGTTTACCTTTCTGACCTTTTTAAGAGCATCGTTTACGGAAAGATTATCCCTTTCGGAAATTCTCTCTGCCTCGGTATTTTCATCGGCTGATACAAATACATTGAATGTATGCTTTTTGTTTTTGAGAATCTCGTTTGCAAGTCTGCCGACTATTACGCAGGATTCATTCTGTGAAATGGTTTTTATTACATTTTTTTCACGGTTAAAAAGTCTTTCGACATTCGGCATATTTGCGGTATCAAGCGGTCCGCCGTACCACGCAAAGAAATCGTGAAGTAAAGGATTTTTAATTGTCTGTTCATTCTTTTCAATAAAATCAGGAGAATAGCCGCTCTTCTCAACAACAAGTTTTATCAGCTCGTTATCGTAATACTTAAACCCAAGACTTTCGGCAAGTGCCTTTGCAATCTGTCTGCCGCCGCTGCCGTATTCCCTTGACACGGTGATTACATATGTAGGATTCTGCTCATCATCAGTTTTTTCATCAACCTGAACGGACGGAGTCTTTTTAAGAAGTTTATCTCTGTATTTTCCGAAAGCTTTGTTGATAATGCCGAGAATAAATCCGACAAGAAATGCCGCAATTACTGTTCCTGCACCGACACTGCCAAGGCTGTGAATCATAATCAGACAAGCCGCTGCCGACACTACCACCATAGTGATATCAAAACCCATTTTTATCTTTGAAAATTCGATTTTTGTAACCTGTGAAACAGCAGACATTACACCCTCGCCTGCGAGCGGAATAACATCGGCAGGAAGATACAGAAAAATTCCGACTGCGACAATAACGGAGCTTGCAAGCACCATTAAGATTCTGACAATAAGATTATCGGGTGTCGGAAAGAATGATGCAAGGTAGTTGCAGAATGTTGTAAAATAGCCGAAGATAACGCCTACGGGAATCTGCAAAAGGGTTATTAATTTAAAGTTTTTGCGAAGTAACAAAAACTGAATGAACACAAGAACAATGTGGAATATGATTGTTGCCTTGCCCATTTCTATGCCCCATATGCAGGTCATTGTGTATGGGATTGAGCTTACGGGAGATACACCGAGATTTGATTTTACCGAAAGTGCAATTCCGATTGTCATTATAAAAAGACCGATAAAATACATCGGCAATCTGATTTTCATATTTTTTAAATTCATTACATAACTTCCTTTTCAAAATGCTTTGTCATATTTTCATACACTTTTGCAAGCAGACTTTGGAACACTTCCGTTTCTTCTTCTGAAAAGCCGTCTGTTGCAATACTTTCTACGCTGTCAAATTTTTCATTGAGATATCGGACATACTCTTTTCCCTTATCGGTGAGAAAAACATAGAGTGACCTTCTGTCGCCGCCAAGAGATTTCCTTGCGATATAGCCTTTGGTTTCCATACCACGCAAAATCACGGTTATGGACGCAGGCTCAATGTGACAGCCTGCCGCAATATCCTTTTGCACACAGCCGTTATGGTCTTTTAGGTAATCGAGTATTTTCGGCTGACCCAATGTAAGTCCCGATTCTTTGATACTGCCGAGAAGTGCCTTTTGCACAAGCATATGGTCAGACATCAGCAGATAGTGAATTGACTCTTTCATACACAACCCTCTCTTTAATAGTTTTAATTCTAATTGTTATAATTCTAATTATATATCCGTTTAAATCGATTGACAAGTTTCCGGAAAAATTTCAGCCTATTGCGCAGTATTCTTTGTGAACATAGGAATATTTTTATGCATAAAAAAAGCAGAGGACACTATGCCCTCTGCTAATTTTATGCCCCTATTACCGATATATCGTCATAATCAACCTCATAATGAGTAACCACGGCATCGTCAATAATCAGAACAGATGTATCGTCAAGCTGAGATTTCGGAACAATTACCGACACACCCTGATCGCTTATATAGCAAAGGCATTCTGAAAATCCTTTGGCTTTGACAATACTTTCAATGCTGTCCTGAATTGTAAAGGTTTTGAGAAGCTCTTCAACATTCTTTTCAGCCTCGCTTTTGTCGGCATCAGACGAGCTTTCAAGATTGAAAATTTCTTTTGCATCATCAATTATTTTATCCTGAGTTGCCTGCCGCTTTGTCCTTTCGGCTGAAAAATAGCTTTTGCTCTCGTTTGAAAGTGCCGCCGTCTGCTGTACTTCATCATCCGACGCCGAAGCGGTTGCACTGACATATGATGCCGCACCGAGTTCTTTGGCACTTTTGGGAGTTTTTGCCCCCGAAAGCTGCCAGTTTATGTACACTGCTGCCGAAAGTGCAAGCACAAGTGATGCAAAAACGATATATTTTTTCTTAGATTTCATATTACTCCCGACCTTTATTCTGATAATTTTGTAATACATACTTTTGCTGTTGAAATATCAAGCGCTTTTGTGACTGCATCGGTGACACGCTCAACCACAACAGGATCATCACCGCCTTCACACACTACAAGCACTCCTCTTATCAAAGGTTCAATTTCCTTTGTTTTGGTGGTGCTGTTGTCAAGATAAACATATTCAACGGAATTTTCCATTGTGAGCAACACTTCCGTCTTGCCTGCTCCCTGAATTTTTGAAATCACCGTCTGCAAATCATTTTCTATTTTTGTGCTGTATGTTTTTACGGAAAATGCTTCATCTCCTTTTCCTGATGTCAAAGAACCGAAATCAACCCAGTTTGAAAGAAATATTAAACCAATACCGATAAGACCGACAACGATTATGATATTTCTTATTTTTTTACTGTCAAGCATTGATTTCAGCTTTGAACTTGTTTTGTCTTCCATAATTCACTCCGTCATAATGTTTGGTGTAATTCCGAAATTGTCATAAACAATTGACAATACAAGATTTGTGTACCGAACAAATTCTTTGTCTATATATATGCTGATTGACGCTATGATTATGCCGTTGTTTTCAACTCTACTCAAAATTATGTCACACGATTTGATTGTTATATTATTCTGTAAAAGAAGATTTTTTAATGCAGCTTCAAGATTTATCTCCGTCTGCTTTATAACGGCATTGCTGTATGCCTCATCATCAGTTGATATTTCTTTTACAGAATTTTTATTTTCTTCAACATTAGTATTAAATGATGACACGGCATTTTTTACGGGAACAACCATACAGCAGATAATAAAAGCGCCTAAAACAAGGCTGATGATTTTCTTTGTACTGCCGTCTGTAACAAAGGTCTGAACAAGCGAGCATATTAACGCAGACGCACACATTACAACAACAACCGTAAAAAGTCCGCTCATGATGAACCTCCGCCAAGCATAATTACCGCCGCCGTTGAAAGAATGTAAATTGACATAATGCACAGCAAAACAGCTATGAGAGTTGAAAACACAGACGATATGTTTTCAAGCAGTTTTGCCGGACCGTTTAGATTGAGAACCTCTGCCGTTGATTTGCCGATCCAAAGGGTAAACATCCACATTACTCCCTGCAAAATCACAGGCATAAACACAATTGTAACGGACAGAATCACTATTATTCCTATTCCCGATTTTAAAAGTCCGATACTGCCCTGAACTACCTTGTAGGCATCCGAAAGTGCCGAACCGACTATCGGGATAAATGAATTGAGAGTAAATCTTACCGCACGGGTTGAGACATTGTCAACCGAAACGCTTATAAGCTGTCTGAATGTCAGCACGGCTGTGAAGATTGTCATAGCAAAGCCCAAAAGCCACTTTACGCTCTTTGAAATCATTGACATAAAACCGCTGAGATTTACGGACGGCGATACGGATGATGTTATGGACAGACCGAGAAACATATTGAGCAGAGGAACGATTATTTTTGATGAAAGCTGTGACACACCTTCCCCTGCCCCTATCATCACGGCATAGTATGATGCCGAACCTGCCACAGAACCCGAGCTTGCCATAATTACAGCCATAACAGGAACATAGGCAAGCATTATATTTGATGCGGTGCAGATTACCGAACCTGTTGATGCAATAACTCCGACAGCGGGGACTACTGCGGCACAGGTTATGCAAAGCGTTGCGGTTATATTCAGCGAGTTTGAAATATCACAGGAGAGCGAACCGTTGTAGGCGCTGATTACGGAACAGAGCAAAAGCAAGGCGGTTATATTGACAAGACCTTTGAGCGGTGAAGAAATGTTGCCGAGTGCAAGCGAGAGGATTTCGCCCATTACATTTTCAAAAGACAGGTTGGCAAGCTTTGAAAAATCCCCCAGATCAACGCCCATATTCTGAAGGCTTTGCTTTATATCGTCGGACAGCGAATCAAAAACATTTGACATATCATAAATCATTTCACCTTCTTCAGCGTTTGCACAGACACATGAAAGGGCGATAAGCACAAACACGACAGTAATTATTACAACACTTTTTTTCACTTCTTCACCTCAATTGCCTGCAAGTGACAACACGGTTTTTAAAATATCCGAATAAAGCGGAAGTGCCGTTACCGTAACCATAATTTTTCCTGCAAGTGAAACATTTGACGCAAGCGACTGACTGCCCGAATCCTTGCAGGTATTCACAGCGAACTCGGTGACAAGGCATATTCCGATTGATTTCAGCAGAATTACTATGTAGTCAATGCTTATTCCCGATGACGCTATGATTTGATTGATTGTTGTAACGATAGCCGAAACCTGAGTAAGCACGCCGATTAAAATAATAACGGAACAGCTTATACCGAGCATTACGGAAATTTCCGCATTTTTCGGTTTGAGCATTACACAGATTATTACGGTCACAACGGCAAGTACGGAAATTGACAGAATATTCATATTAAAAACCGAAAAGCTGTTTTATTGTGTTGAACAGAGTGCTGATTTGCGTTATTATCAGCGTCAACACGACTATAAGTCCGGCAAGCGAGGTCAGCATTGCCTGCTCCTCTCTACCGCTTCGTATGAGAAGTTGGGTAAGAACCGCAACAATTATGCCGACAGCGGCAATTTTGAAAATAAGTTCAACATCCATTACTACCTCTAAATCATCATAAGGGCGATTGCACTTCCTGCAAAAAATCCCATTGTTTTATATAGCTTTGATTTTTTTGTTATGGCATCACGGGCTGATGAAAGTTGTTTTGAAAATGACACCTCGTAGAGTTCAAGATGTTTTAACTGCCCCTCTGTATCGGTTTTTCCGAGCTGACTTCCGAAATCGTTCAGCATTGAAATGTCAGATTTTGAAAGCGGTATTTCAGAAGATAATTGTTTTACCCTTTCAAGCCACAATTCGTCAAAAGGTCTGTCACATTCTGAAAAAAGCAATAAATCAAGGCTTGAATTTTCCGCACAGGAATTAACCAAAGTGAAGATATCATCACCGCTGTAGCGAAGATTTGTTGCAAGCAATGATATAAATTCCGTAAATGATTTCAGAAAATCTCTGCGTTTGTATAACCTACCCGACAAAACAAAACCTATCATTGTACCCGTGCAGACGACAAGCAAGCATCCTATGAGTTTAAACGGCAAAGTTGTCACCTACCTGCGATATTTTCACAATTTCACCTGCGTGGGTTCGATTTGACAGAAACACAAGCGTTTGAAATGCCCCTGTTTTCATGAGAGAAACCATGTTTGCTTTCTGTTTCAGTTCGTATTCATTTGCACAATGCGTTGATGAAATTATCCGAACTCCGCAGTTGACCGACTTTTCAACGGCATAGATATCTTCTTTTGAGCCTATTTCATCGCAGATAACAATTTCGGGTGCCATACTGCGGATTGCGTGAAGCATTGCCTCGCTCTTGTTGTATGAATCATAGACATCGCACATTCCGATATCATTCTGAAATTTACCCGATGCCGTGCCTGCAAGCTCTCCTCTTTCATCAATCAGGGCAACATTCTTCTTGCCCTTGGTTGACAGAAGTCTTGCAAGGTCACGAAGTACGGTTGTTTTTCCGCTGCAAGGTGCTCCGCATATGAGAACACCTCCCGAAACGGCAATTATCTTATTATAAAGAGAATCCGCACAACCCTTATGCTCCCTTGCAATTCGGACATTGATTGATGTTATGTCACGGATATTCACAATTTTTCCGTTGTTTACGACCGCTGTTCCGCAGATTCCTGCCCTGTGACCGCCGTACATTGTAACAAAGCCGTTTACAATTTCGTTCTGTCTGTTATACACGGAGTAGTTGCAAATGTTGTTGAAGGTATCGACAATATCGGCTTTTGACACAACAAGCATAGCACCGTCAAGGATTGTGTTGCTAAGTCCGCCGTTTTGCGTTAAGTAGTATGTATTGTCGGGACAGACAAGTGCAAGCGGTCGTGAAAGCCGCAGTCTGATTTCCTGAACAGAATCGGCTAATTTAGGTGCAAGCGGTAAAAGTCTGCGTGAAATATTCTTGCAAAGGCAGTTGAGTGCCGCCGTAAATCTCTTTTCGTTTTGTTCAGCAAGCATATTTTAAATTCCTCCCAAAAGAGTTTGTACAATAAATACTATGCAGACAAGCACAGTCATATGTCAAAAGGGCATAAAAAAATCCCCCGACATAAATCGGAGGATTGAAAATTGTTTTATTTGCTTTTTATTTCACTAAAGATAGCCTTATATTCTTCATCGGTGTAATCACCTGTAAAATTAATATTGCCGTCAGTAATTTCAACATTTATATACGGATTTGAAACAGTCTTTCCGTTAATAACAAACCGAACAGCAGAACCGATATTATTTTTAGTGTAGTCTGCAAACTTATCAGTTCCGTCAGCTGTAAGCTTCATATTTAACACCATACCGTTAATATCATCAAGCAAACACACATACTCGATTTGAGATGACTCAATAATAACTTTGTTTTCATCTTCATTATCACGGATTTCTACATTGGTCGGATTATAAATTTTCGGCAATTCAGCATTTGATGTCTGAACTGTTTCATTAACCGAGGTTGATACCTGAACAGTTGTATTTTCAGCAGAAGTATCATTACTTTTTACATTTCCGCTGCAAGCAGATAATGCAACAGCAAGTAAAGTTACAACAGCTAAAATTAAATATTTTTTCAATTTAAGTACCCCTTTCGTTATAACTATATAACAACATAAACAGTGTCAAGTATTTATTGTAACTATTCCATTGACAGCAATTCTTTTAATTCTTCTTCGGAAATTATTGTAACGCCTAAGGTTTGGGCTTTGGTTAGTTTACTGCCGGCATCTTCGCCTGCCAAGACATAGGAAGTCTTTTTTGAAACTGATGAACTTGTTTTTCCGCCGTTCTGTTCAATGAGTTTTGAGGCTTCACTTCTTGTCATTGTCGGAAGTGTGCCTGTGAGGACAAAGGTTTTGCCTTCAAAGAGACCTCCAGTGTTTTTCGGCTGAGAGGGTTTCATTCTCAGACCGAGTGATTTAAGGTCTGCAATAAGTTCCTTTGTACCGTCAAGTGAAAAATAATTTTCAAGGCTTTCTGCCATAACAGCGCCGAAACCGTCTATTTTTTCAAAGTCCACAGCCTTTGCACTCATAATATCGTCAATTGTTGCAAAGTTTTCGCAGATTATCTTTGCGGCTTTAAGACCTATGTTACGGATTCCGAGAGCAAAAACAAGTCTGAAAAGTTCGTTTTCTTTTGATTTTTCTATTGAAGAAATAAGATTCTGAGCAGATTTTTCAGCCTTGCGTTCAAGGCTTGAAATATCTTCAGCTTTAAGTCTGTAGAGGTCGGCAGGAGATTTTACAAGTCCTTCATCTGAAAGCTGTTCAAGAATTGCAGGACCGAGTCCGTCAATATCCATTGCGTCACGGCTTACAAAGTGAATAAGATGTCTTGTCAGCTGAGCCGGACAGTCTGTGTTTGTACAACGGATTGCCGCCTCTCCCTCATCGTGTGTAACGGGATTACCGCAGGACGGGCATATTGACGGAAATTCAAACGGCACGGCATTTTCAGCGTGTTCCTTAACTGACAGAACTTCGGGAATAATCTCGCCTGCTTTTCTGATTATAACCGTATCTCCTACGCAAATACCTTTTTCATCTATAAAATCTTTATTGTGGAGTGTGGCACGGCTTACTGTTGTTCCGGCAAGAAGTACGGGTTCAAAGTTGCCTACAGGAGTAAGCACACCTGTTCTGCCGACATTGATTTCAATATTGAGGAGTTTTGTAGGCTTCTCCTCGGGCGGATACTTATATGCCTCCGCCCATTTAGGATATTTTGCGGTACTGCCGAGAAGTCGGCGGCTTGCAAAGCTGTCAACCTTGACAACAGCGCCGTCAATTGCATAATCAAGCTCTCCACGCATATTTCCTATGCGCTCAATTTCCTCAATCACCTCGTCAACATTATCGTAAACACTGTAGAATGCAGTCGGAAAGCCAAGTTCCGTAAGATAGTCAAGCCCCTGTATATGGCTTTCAATCGTCATTCCTCTGATTTGCTGAATATTGAACACGAATATATCAAGACTTCTCTGAGCGGTTATTTTTGCATTTTTCTGACGAAGTGAACCTGCGGCGGCATTTCGTGGATTCTTAAAGGTTTTTTCCTCGTTTTCTTCCTGTCTGCGGGTGAGTGCGTCAAACGAATTGAACGACATATACACCTCACCACGAACCTCAAGATATTCGGGTGCATTCAAAATACGCTTTGGCAGACTCTTAATTGTCATAAGATTTTCGGTTACATCTTCACCTACAGAGCCGTCGCCACGGGTTGAACCTCTTACAAAGACACCGTTTTCATATTCGCATGATACGGAAAGACCGTCAAATTTAGGTTCAACAACATAGCGTACATTCGGCACGGTTTCTCGCACTCTTGCATCAAATTCACGAAGCTCTTCGTGTGAAAAACTATCGTGAAGGCTTTCCATTACAACCTCATGAGTAACGGGAGAAAACTTTTCTCCTGCATTACCGCCGACACGGTTTGTCGGTGACATAGGAGATTTGAGTGACGGAAATTCCTTTTCGATATTCTCAAGTTCACGCATGAGCATATCGTAATCGTAGTCGGAGATTTCCGGTTCATCCTGATTGTAGTAAAGGTTGTTGTGGTATTCAAGCTGTTTTGTAAGCTCTTGGGCACGATTCTGTGCTGTTATAAAATCCATTTTGGTTTCCCCATATCATAAATTTATCGGTAAAATAAGTATCTGCACCTGTGTTTAAAATATTACCTGTTATTAACCTGTGAAGTTCCTTTTTCACGGAGGAAGGTTGATTCAAGGTCTGCAAGGTGAAGCTTTACGGCAAGCGGATACTTGTCATATGCCTGACTGATTGTGTTGCTGTTTTTGTCACCAAATTCACCCATATGCCAACGAATTGCCATAGCCTCATCAATTTTAAGGTGCATTTTGCGTTCAATGAGAAAAACAGACTTTTCACCGTGACCGTAGGGAAACTGATCTTCAATTGCATAATACGGAACTTTTTCCCACTGACCTGTTTTTTCATTCTTAACATTTCTGCTTGAAACCTTATAGAACTGAGCCTTGCACAAATCGTGGAGAAGTCCGCAGATTGCAAAACTTTCGATATTGTCGGTTTCTTCATCATAGTGTTTTTCCATCATTGTATTGAACACGCTGACGGAGTGCATTACAAGACCGTTTTCACAGGCACAATGATATTTTGAACTTGCAGGGGCAGTAAAAAAATCGGTTCTTTTGAGCCATTCAAGAAGCTCGTCAGCACCCTGTCTTGTGATATATTTGTTGTAGATTTCAATAAATTCTTCCTGCGGCGTCATATTAATCCTCCTCATATAATTGTATTTTTAAAAAGGCAACAGCAGATAATCTGCCGTTGCCCTGCATTAAAAGTTCAAAAGATTTACTTTGCTGAAGTTGTAGCTGTTTCCGTAGCGGCCTCGGTTACTGCTGTTGTAGTAGCCTTTGCAGAACCGTCATCCTTTGTATAGAGAATGTCATTAAGCTTGAGTCCGTTGCTTTCTACGGAATAAGCAACATCCATTTCAACTTCATCTGTGTAATAGTACTTGATGATGATTGTGCCGTTCTTGATTAAGTAAGTACCATCAACATTGAGTGCGTCTGACTGGTTGATTTCAACAGTACCGTCATCATTAAACTTGTATGTCATCTTAGCGTAACCGTTATCATAAGTCCATGAACCTGTGATTTTCTTGTCAGCCTTGAAGTCCTTATCAACCTTCAATTCAGGCTTAACCTCTGAACCTGACTTGAGTTTCACCTTGTTGGCAGCAGTTGAAGTTGAAAGCTCAAGAGTTCTGCCAGAGAACATATTACCCGAAACAGCGTAGTTACAGCTTGTTTCATTGCCGTTAAGCGTCATGGCAAGTGTCTGATTACCCGAATCATCTGTTGAAACCGTGTATGTACCATTCCAAACCATTGAACCGATTCTGTAATTGAGAGTATTGTCACCGTTAAATGTGTAGTAAACATCAACTTTTGACGCCTCGTCGGATGATGCTGAATTGCCTGTTACATCAACAGATTCAATCCATGTTCCTACAATGCTTGTATCAAAAAATCCTTTGATTACGAAAAGAGTAGCTGCCGCAACCGCAACAATTACGATACCTATAATGATAGGAAGCTGAATAATACTCTTTTTCTTTGGCTGCGGAGCAATCACGCCGTTTTCGTTTGCAGGTTCTGTTTCAGCAAAAGACATTTCTTCGCTTTCTGTGGGCTCATCTGCAACGAATGTTGTATTTTCTGTTGTTTCTGCTGTTGTATCTGTGTTGGTATTCTCTGCCTCATTTTCAGAAGTGAGAATTTCTTTATTCTCGTCCAACTGTGATACCTCCTTAAATTTTGTCATCGCTTTCTATCATACTATAAAAATGAAAGAAAATCAACTGTTTTTTATGCCGTTAAAATGTAATGAAAATTATTTAAAATACATATAAAGTTCGCATTTAAGCGTTCCGTTATAAAGTTTGCGGCGTTTGTCAGCCTTTCTGCCGAAGATTTTTTCAAAATCATCATCGGGGCTTATAACGGTGTAGCTTTTACCTTTCATTCTTTTAAAATGTTCACCCATAACTGCATACAGCTTTTCCGCCGATTTTACATCAAGTAATCGTTCACCGTATGGCGGATTTGTGATGATTGTCTGAAAACCGTCCTCAAGTTCAAAATCTTTAATATCACGGTTTGCAAATGTTATTCTGTCGGCAACTCCTGCAATTTCTGCGTTTTTCTTTGCGATTGCAAGGGCTGAATCATCTATATCGTAACCTGTTGCCCTGAATGTTGCGTCGTGTCTTATTTTCTGTCTTGCATTTTCTCTTGCTGTTTCAAAAACATCTTTCGGAACACAATTCCAATGTTCACAGGCAAAATAACGGTTAAGTCCCGGAGCAATGTTAAGCGCTTTCATAGCCGCCTCAATGAGAATTGTGCCGCTGCCGCACATAGGATCGGTTACAAAGTGGTTTGCCCTTACTCTTGAAAGGTCAACCATAGCGGCGGCAAGTGTTTCTTTTATAGGAGCATCATTTGAATCGGCACGATATCCACGCTTGTGAAGTCCTGCGCCCGAAGTGTCAAGCATAATACTTACCTTGTTGCGAAGAATGAGAAACTGAATTTGATGCGGAGCACCTGTTTCATCAAACCACGGGAGCATATATTTTTGTGAAAGGCGGTCTGCGACAGCCTTTTTAACGATTTTCTGACAATCGGGAACGCTCATAAGGTCAGAATCAAGACATCTTCCCTTTACGGGAAAAGCCTCGGAAATTCCGATATAATCTTCCCACGGTATTGCCTTTACGCCCTCGAACAAATTGTCAAAGGTGTGAACCTCAAATTCCGCAAGAAGAATGAGTATTCGCTCCGCATAACGGGAATTTATATTTGCAAGTGCAAGTGTTGACCAATCGCCTGTAAAGGTAACTCTGCCGTTTTCGGCATTGACATTTTCAACACCGAGATATCTCAGCTCATTTGCACAAAGACCTTCAAGACCGAAAATGCATGGAGCGGAAAATTTCATATTCATATTTATCTCCTGTTTTATTGATACACAAATTCTAATTAAGACTGAAAGACAAAAAAACAGGGTATCGGAATAACCGATACCCCTTGCTTTTAAAAAATTAATCGGTTGTCGGCTCGAGCACACCATAGTTGCCGTCTGCACGCTTGTAAACAACATTGATTTCATCTGTCTCGGAATTGATAAACATAAAGAAGTTATGGTTTACCATATTCATTTCAAGAATAGCCTCATCAACCGAAATCGGCTTTACAAGAACATGTTTTTTACGAACTACGCTGTATTCATCGTCCTCCGGTTCATCAGTCTGAGCAGCTTCCGTGATTAAATCTTCAATACCGGCGGATTTAATTTTCTTTTCAAGCCTCGTTTTATTCTTACGAATCTGACGCATAAGAATGTCGCAAACCTTGTCAAGAGCGTCATTCATTTCGAGCATTGTGCTTTCGGCACGATAAATCATACCGTTGTCACGGATTGTAATTTCAACAGTCTGACGGTTCTTTTCGAGGGTGACAACTACATTGACAGAAGCATCCTCCGAGAAAATACGATTAAACTTTGAAAGCTTTTTCTCGCATCTTTCCTTAAAGTTATCTCTGAGGTTGACTTTTCTTGCTGTGTAGGTGATTTTCATAAAATCTGCCTCCCTTATATAATTTTTTATTTTCTGCCGTTGCCGTTGCCTCTGCGGCTGTAGCCACGGCTTTCTCCGCCACGCTTAAGATCGGACATCTTATCCTCGCTTGTCTGCTTGAACTTTGACATCATATCCTCAAACGAAGAAGGAGCATTTCTGCGTGAACTCTGCCACTCGTAATCACCCGGTGAAGTTACGGGCGGAGCAGGCTTGTATGGCTCTCTGCTTCTGTGATTCTGTCTTTGAGGTCTGTCAGAGCGTTTTCTCTGCTGTTGCTGTTCTTTCGGGAGAGCCTGTTTCATTGACAGACTGATTTTTCCGTCATTAAGAGCAAGCACCTTAACCTTTACTTCTTGTCCGACTTTTACATAATCACTGATTTCATTGATGAAGGTAGGTGCAACCTCCGAGATATGTACCATACCGGTTTTTGAATCCGGCAAATCAACAAATGCGCCGAATTTTGTAATACCTGATACTTTGCCTTCCAGAATCATTCCGACTTCAATAGCCATAAAAATTTATTACCCCTTAAAATTATTTCTACCCTTTTATTCTCCGGCAACATTAATGAAAATTCTTTCACCGTCACCGACATAGCCTAATTCATCCTTAGCTATTTTTTCAATATATTTTTTAAGATCGTCGCCCTTGTAATTCTGAACCTTTTTCAGATACTGCGACTGAATCTCAACCACGCTGATCTGCTGTTGCAAATCCGTAAGCTCTGCCTTTTTCTCGGCAATCTGAACATTCTGATTGATAATTGTAATTACGGCATAAAATACAAAACCGATAATTGCGAGATAAATCAGAATATATCTTCCTTTTTTACGCTTTTTCGGAGTTATCTCCTTTATTGCGCCGTCTTCTGTCTGCCGAGAAGCCGCAGTGCTTTCTTTTACTTTCTTTGTGCTTTTTTTCATCTTCAAAACTATCTGCTTTCTCTGCTGAATTATTATTATCGTTTCTAAATATACCTTTATTCTTACCCTCATTATACAATATGTTGTTGCTGTTTTTCAATAGCTTTTTTAGATTTTTTTTAATTTTTTGCGAAATTTTCACACAGACACTCTCCGTGAAACGAATCATCGGACAATATACAAGCGATAAAAGTCTGCCGAGGGTTAATCGACAAATAACAAAACCGAGAAATGAACCGACCGTTACAAACACTCTGAAAAATCCGAGCATATATGCAACGGAAAAAACAAACAGATTAAGTGATACGATAAAAACATAAAGAAAGTCTGTAACAAAAACCGACGCTTTTCCTTTGCAAAGCGTCATTCTGATTATTTTAAATATATCATACAGCAATCCTGCCGCCGCCCCGAATACAAGTGAACAGAGAAAGGCGGTTGACTGCTGTGCAAAAGTCAGCTCCAAGATTACACCTACTTAAAGAGTTTTGAAAGTTTGGATTTTGACGCACCGTTGCCGAGGTATTGCATTGCGTTAATTTTTCCGTCAATTGAAACATCTCCAGTTTCAAGGTTTAACTTATCAATGTGCAGATTTTCACCTTTGATTACAAGGCAACCGCAGGAAGTTTTTACCGACACCGTTTCCTCGTTGAAGCCCGACACATCCTCCGTGCCTGTCATAACAAGCTTTCCTCTGTTATCAAGCATAACCGTATGATTCTTAGCCTTTGGCATTTCCTGCATAAAAAAACCTCCGTATAAATTATTTGTCAGTAATTTATACGGAGAAAAAAATAAAATTATTCTTTTAATTTTGGTAAAAAATCAGACTGCCGCCTCATACATTGTTGCCGCATCTTCCTTGCGAACAACTTCTTTTACCTCTGTAACCTTAACCTTTACACTTTTTGAACCGAGTGTGATTTCGATTACATCACCGACTTTTACATCATAGGACGCACGGGCAACCTTGTCATTAACTGTGATTTTGCCTGCGTCACACGCCTCATTTGCAACTGTTCTGCGTTTGATGAGTCGGGATACTTTTAAATATTTATCAAGTCGCATATTATAAACCCTTCCGATTTTTAATAAAAAAAGGTAATGATACAGCGTACCATTACCCGAAATATAAAACAAGATTACTTGTTTACTACATCCTTAAAGCCCTTGCCTGCCTTGAATGCAGGAACCTTTGAAGCAGGAATTTCGATTGATTTACCTGTTCTTGGGTCACAACCTGTTCTTGCATTTCTCTGACGCTGTTCAAATGTGCCGAAACCTGCGATCTGAATCTTTTCGCCTTCAGCTACTGTATTGATGATTGTGTCTATTGTTGAAGAAACTGCCTTTTCTGCATCCTTCTTTGAAAGTCCGCTCTGCTCGGCAACTGCAGCAATAAGTTCTGTTTTGTTCATAATAATAAACCTCCAATTAATAATTCTTAGATAATTTAACTTCATCCCAAAGGGAATCGAGTACAGATAACGGTGCCGTTTTCATATCTATTCCACGCTCGTTTGCAAGCTTTTCAACAGACGAAAAACGGTCGGTGAATTTGTCACAGGCATCGTAGAGTGCGTGTTCGCTGTCAATGTTCAAAAATCTTGCAACATTAACTGCTGAGAAAAGCACATCACCGAGTTCTTCACGCTGATTTTCAACATCATTGTTTTCAACTGCGGCTTTAAGCTCTTCACATTCTTCAAAAAGCTTATCAAGCGCACCGTTTACATTTTCCCAGTCAAAGCCGACCTTAGCGGCCTTCTGCTGGATTTTTGTACTGCGCATGAGTGACGGAAGTGCCTTTGACACGCTGAGAATTGCCTGTGTCTGAGTTTTCTGGGATTTTGTTTTCATCTTAATGGCATCCCAGTTTTTGAGAACCTTTTCGGTAGTGTCAGCGTTGACATCACCGAAAACATGGGGATGACGGATAATGAGCTTTTTGCAGATTCCGTCACAAACATCATTTATATCAAATGTTCCCTGTTCACTTTCGATTTCCGCATGCATAGCAACCTGCAGAAGAACATCACCGAGTTCTTCTTTAAGCAAATCGAGGTCGTCAGTATCAATCGCCTCAACAGCCTCATAGGTTTCCTCAATAAAATTTGAGCGGATTGACTTGTGAGTCTGTTCTCTGTCCCACGGACAACCGTCGGGGGCACGAAGGATTTTTACTATCTCAACAAGGTCGTTAAAATTATAATTTTCTTTTTCTGTAAATTTCATTCGTGACATCTCCGATAATCTTATTAGACAATGCAAATTTTATCTGAGAAGCGGAAACAACCGCAACAGATATATATTTTACCTAATTAATCCTAATTTTTCAAGTGTTTTTGCAATTTTCTCACCTTTCGGCAAAAATTTCAGTTCTGTTGCCGTAAAAGCACGCAATATCAACAACACAGCAATATAAACGATAACCGCAACAAAGATTGCAACTGCAAGCGAAATTGCGATTGACATTCTTGCAGAGCCGATAATGCTTTCCATAAGGTGATATGCGCCGAATGCCGAAGCGGCACTTGCAATCGCACCGATAAGCGGTTTTACTGTTGTACCGAATAAATCAGGCTTGATTTTTGAATACTTGATAAGCAGATACATACCTACGATTGTCATAATTGCATAGGTAATCATTGAACCGACAGTTGCACCCTGAACATTGATTTCCGGAACGCTTACAAACATCCATGTAATGCCGATCTTGACAGCCATACAAACTGTGTATAGCTTCATCGGGAGGTCAACCCTGCCGATACCCTGAAGCATACTGCATACAGGAGTTGATGCCGCACCGAATATTGTTGTTACGCCCATGATGAGGAGAATTCTTCCGCCGACATCTGTAATAAGCGGATCGTTATACACAAGTCCCATAATCGGGAACGAAAGTGCCATCATACCGAGAGCCATCGGGAATGTAAAAAGCATTGTAAGGCGGATAACAGTTTCGATTGACTTTTTGAGTTCGTCCTTGTTGCCCTTTGTCCATGCACTTGTTACATTCGGCATAGCACTTGAACCGAACACCTGTGTTACGGCTGTTACAAGCTGAAGAAAAGTGAGGGCGGCTGAGTAGCAGCCCCAAAGGCTGGTGTGTATTGTCTTTGTGTCGGCATAGAACATATCGGCTGTGAAATACTGACTGTACTGTGCCTGCAGAGCCTGCGGATTAGTTTCAATCATATTGAGGAGTACACGCTGAACAATTACCTGGTCAATAAGCGAACCTACGCTCATAATGAGTGAACCCATTGCAACAGGAATGGCTGTTTTGAGAATCTTGTTAAAAGTTTCTCTTTTTGAACGAGCCTCTACGGAATTACGGTAGTATTCTTCCGGAATTCCGTCACCCTGAATTTTAAACTTGAGAATATAGAACACAAATGATGCGGCGCTTCCGAGGGTGATACCCATAATTGCACCGGCAACCGAGAATGAAACAATTGTCTGATAAGCCTCGGTTTGATTTGCAATGTAAAGTCCGAAAACCGTGCCTGACTCAGCATAAGAATTCATACCGAGATGTGCAATGATGTAAGCGAGGAATGCACCGATAAAGAGCTTGATTGTTGCCTCGATAATTTCCGAAACGGCAGTCGGGAACATGTTGCGCTGACCTTCATAGTATCCTCTGTAAATTGAAACGAGGCAACCGAATAATACCGTTGGAGAAAGGCAGAGCATACCGAGCAATGAATACGGTGACTCAATAATCTGAACATAGATAAAGCTTGCACCGACAAGAATTGCAAATGAAAGAATGCCGACAATAACGAAGAAAGGAATTGAAACCCTATGAATTTGTTTTACATCGTTAAATCGTTTTTGTGCCGTACTTTCAGATACAAGTCTTGAAATTGCTATCGGCAGACCGCCCGTTGCAACCGTGAAAATTACGACAAAAATTTCGTAGGCATTACTGTAAAGACCCAGACCGAAAGATGCAAAATTGACGGTTTCCGTTCCGCCTGCAACAGCCTGTTCAAAAGAAACACCGGAGAAAATACCTGTAAGAATAACCTTGTCAAGAAGTCCGAAAACCTTGACAATTACCATACTTAAAGTAAGAATTGCCGCACCTTTGACAAAGGTTTGAGAAGCGTCCTTCTCAGCGTTTGCAACGGCATTGTATTTTTTAGTTTTTAATTTAGACAAAAATAATCACCCATTAATAAAAAATCAAAGTTCAAAATCCTCATCAGCATCGTCAATCTTGATACCGCAGATGTTGCAGAATACAGAATTTTTAGGAATAACAGCATTGCATCCGGGACATCTTCTCTGATCTTTTGCCACGGCAATATGTTCGTTTACAACATCAAGATTATCTTTCAAATCGGAAATTTCCGAAACGATAAGCTTAATCTGCTGTGAATTGTCTGTTCCGTGAACCTCAGATTTGTATGTAAGAGCACCGAGTTCACGAAGCTTTTTGTTGATATCGCCTCTGATTTCAGCGGCAGTAATCTTGTGCTTTGAAACATCATAAACTGTTGACGCTTTCTGCGAAACAGCAGACGCACAGGCTTTTGCATTGACAACTACATCGTCAAAAATTTCATCAAATTTTCCCATATTAATCCGACCTTTCTTAAAATTATCTCATCAGAAAAACAAATTATGAACAAGAATTCTGTTTTGTTCAATATATGACAATTTCACTTCCGTATGCAATCACATATGTCGTATTATAACACCGTTGACAGCATTAATCAACTGTGTTATTGACCATAAAACTGCATTATCCCGGACTTTCTTTGAATAAGTTCATCAAAACGGTCAATGTATTCGTACGGATATTTAAAATTGAATATTCTTTCAAGATAATCGGGATTGTTGCGTTTCAGTTTTGTAACACCGCCCGAACCGCAGGCAAGGATTGTGTGGGTTTCGTCCATAACATAAACATTGTACAGGCTTTCAAAGCCTCTTTTTGACCAGCCGACATTTTCAAGATTACCGACCATTCTGCTCTGGCGATACATATAGTACGGAATGTACTCGTTTTGTCCGAGAATATTCTGAGTGTATGCAAGCATTTCTCTTGCATCTCTCGCCTGTTGCAAATCAAGCGTTACTCCCTCGGTTGTAAGGCGTGACGCTCTTTTCATGCACAGCGTGTGAACCGTAATACATTCTGCATTCAGCCTGACGATTGAATCAAGTGAATTTTTAAAGCTTTCGGGGGTATCTGTCGGCAAGCCTGCAATGAGGTCTGTGTTGATATTATCAAAACCGCATTTTCTTGCAAGCTCAAAAGCGTCAAAAAACTGCTGAGCAGTATGCTTTCTTCCGATAGTTTTCAGCACCTCATCGTTTACAGTCTGCGGATTTATGCTGATTCGGTCAACTTTATTTTCTTTTAAAGCAAAAAGTTTTGCAATGTCAATTGTATCGGGGCGACCTGCCTCGACAGTAAATTCACGACAGGTTGACATATCAAAGCTATTGTTTACTGTTCCAAGCACCGTGTCAAGCTGTTCGGCACTCAGAGTGGTGGGAGTGCCGCCGCCGAAATATACGGTTTCAAGCCTTAAACCAAGCTTGTTTGCAATTTCGGCTGTCCGTTTAATTTCTTCGCATAATAGCTTTGTGTACGGTTCAATCAGCTTTTCAGCCCTTTCGATTGATGCCATTACAAATGAGCAATAACTGCACCTTGACGGACAAAAAGGGATTCCGACATAAAGACTGAACGATTCGGGTTTTGAAAGTTCAAGAATATTTCGTTCGTTATGCTCGGTTTCCCTTGACAATGCTATTTTTTCGTTGCTGACAAAAAAGTCTTTCTCAAACTTTTTTACAGCCTGTTCTTCACTTGATTCTTCGGCAAGTCGTCTTAAAAGCTTTACGGGGCGAACTCCCGTAAGTATTCCCCACGGCTGTGTAAGTCCCGTAAAATCACAAAGGAGTTTGTACAAAAGCTGTGCCGAAACAAGCTCGTTGTCATCATCCGTAAGCTTTTTTACAGCTGTTTCGGACGTATTAAAAGAGCCGATATTCACCGAAATTGTGATTTTATCCGAAACCTCCGTATAGATATACGGAGGCTGTGGTTCTGAAAAATCTCTTATTACCGTTATTTTTTCATTTGGAAAGAAAAGCCTTGTAAGATTTTCAAGTTCAAAATGGAAATTGTGATTTTTTACATATAAATTCATATTAAAGAATCCTCATCAGCGGATTGTATTTTCTCTCGTGGTCAAGGGTTGTTGTCGGGCCGTGTCCCGGAATCACACGATAATCACCCTCAAGATTTTTAAGCTTTCTGATTGACTTTGCCATTTCGGCATCGTCACCTGTGGGAAGGTCTGTTCTGCCGTATGATTCGCAGAAAAGAGTATCTCCCGAAATAATCGTGTCATCAAAAATATATGAACCACAGCCGCTTGTATGTCCCGGCGTGGTGATATATTTGATTTCAGTATTGCCGAGCATGAAATTGTCACCGTCTTTAAGCAGAATATCGGCTGAGAACGGTTTGAGTGAAAGTCTGTGCTTTTCGGTAAGATTGAGTGCAGGATTGCTGAGAAATTCGTTATTTTTCTCGCCCGTAACAATTTTTGCGTCAAACTTTTCCGCAAGCTGTTTTGCATAGCTTATGTGATCGTAGTGACCGTGTGTAAGAATTACATATTCAAGCTTTCCGCCGTTTTTCTCAATTTCAGAATTGAGTTCTTCATTCGGTGCGCCCGGATCGGTTACAGCCATTTTGCCTGTTTTTCTGTCTGTAAGCAAACAACAGTTTGTCATAAGAACCGTAACATTAAAAATTTTTACATCTATCATATTTTCAAATCCTTTGTGTTGATTTCAATAGTAACGGGACCGTCATTCACAAGCGAAACCTTCATATCGGCGCCGAAAATCCCCTTTTCAACACGCTCAATTCCGTTATCGTGCATTTTTTTGCAGAAATATTCGTAGAGCGGATCGGCTGTGTCAGGTCTTGCGGCAGCCATAAAGTTAGGGCGTCTGCCGTGTGAGCAGTCGGCGCAGAGGGTAAAGTTTGAAATTACAAGCACCGAACCGTTTACATCGGCAAGAGCAAGATTCATTTTATCATTTTCATCTGTAAAAATTCTAAGACCTGCAATTTTTGCGGCAAGTGCGTCCGCCTCTTTTTCGGTGTCACCGTTTTCAACTCCGAGAAGAATAAGAAAACCTGTACCGATTTCGCCCACGGTTTTTGAATCAACCTCAACCTTGGCCTTGGTAACTCTTTGTAAAATTGCTTTCATAAATTATAACCTCAATTACAGTCTTTTTACTTCGATTGTTCCGTTGATGTCGGAAAGCTTTGAAATTACACCGCGGAGGTGGTTTCTGCCCATTACATCAATTGTTGCGGTAACTACGGCAGTGCCGTTGCCGGCCTCTCTTGAATTAAGCGAATGTATAAAAATGTGCATATCCGAAAGCTTGATTGTAACATCTGCAAGAAGTCCTGTTCTGTCGGTTGCGGTGATCTGGAGCGTACTTCTGAACGCCTCTCCTACCTCGTCCTCCCAGTAACAGCTTACCCATCTTTCGGGTTCTTCACTTTTACTGATATCTTTCGGCACATTCGTGCAGTGCCTTTTATGAATTGAAACGCCGTAGCCCCTTGTAATATAGCCGATAATATCGTCACCCGGCAGAGGATTGCAGCACTTTGAGAATTTTACAAGAACATCGTCTGCACCCTCAATTACAACGCCTGCGGATGCCTTCGGCCGCTTTACGGGTGCTTGCGGAACATCAATTTCTTCAATATCTGACGCATATGCTTTCTGATATTCTTCTTTGAGCCTTGGCATTATCTTCCAAAGCTGAATACCGCCGTAGCCTACTGCGGCATAGAAATCATCCATGGAATTATACTGCTTTTTAATCATCAGTTTCTGGAGAAAATCGGGATATTCTTCTTCGGAAAGATTGATGCCGTGGCGCTTGAACTCCTTGTCAAGCATCTGCCTGCCTTCGGCAATATTTTCATCACGCTTTTCATGCTTATACCATGAGCGGATTTTTGATTTTGCCGATGCGGTTTTACAGATATCAACCCATCCCCTGTTCGGGTGTTCCTCTTTCTGGGTGATAATTTCGCAGATATCGCCTGTTTTAAGCTTATAGTCAATCGGGACGATCTTTCCGTTAATTTTAGCACCGACCATTCTGTGACCTACCTGTGTGTGAATAAGATAAGCCATATCAATCGGAGTTGAACCCTGCGGAAGATTGAACACATCGCCTCTCGGGCTGAACACATAAACATCGTTTTCCGTAAAATCGTTTCTGATATTCTTTGCGATGTCGGTAACATCTTCTGCCTCAAGCTGATCAAGAATCATATCCTTGACCTTTTTGATGTTCTCCTCCATTTTGTCATTATTTTTGCCGCCTGCGCCCATTCCAAGCTTATACTTCCAATGGGCGGCAATTCCGTATTCGGCGGTGTAATGCATTTCCCATGTTCTTATCTGAATTTCAAAAGGAATTGCATTTTTGTCGAGTACGGTTGTATGGAGCGACTGGTACATATTCGGCTTAGGCATTGATATATAGTCCTTGAAACGGTTAGGAATAGGCTTGAATATATCATGCACTACACCGAGAACATTGTAGCAATCGGATACTGTATCAACGATTACACGCACGGCAAAAATGTCAAAAATCTGATCCATTGTTTTGCCCTGCATATATGTTTTGCGGTAAATACTGTTAATACTCTTTACTCGACCGCTGATATACACACCGGGGATTGTACCCTCGGTTTTTGCGAGAATCTGATTCTTAATGGATTCAATAAACTTGTCACGACCCTCTTCGGTCATAAGAAGATCATCTTCGATTTCCTTATAGCCGATTGGATCGAGGTACTGAAGAGAACGATCCTCAAGCTCATCTTTTATGGTTTTAATACCGAGCCGATGAGCAATCGGAGCAAACACCTGCATATTTTCAAGTGATTTATCTCTCCTTTTTTGTTCCGGCATACAATTCATTGTACGCATATTATGAAGCCTGTCGGCAAGCTTGATGATAATTACACGGATATCATCAGCCATTGCGATAAGCATTTTTCTTATATTTTCAGCCTGTTGCTGTTCACGGGTTGAGTACGGGATTTTTGAAATTTTTGTAACACCGTCAATCAGCTTGGCAACATCCGCACCGAAAAGCTTTGTAACCTCTTCAAGTGTGACTCCTGTGTCCTCTACTGTGTCATGAAGCAATGCACCGCAAACGGAATCGGTATCCATACCGAGCTCTGCAACAATACAGGCTACTGAAACGGGATGAAGAATGTACGGAATTCCCGATACTCTGCGCTGGTCACCGTGAGCTTTTTCGGCAAATTTATATGCCTTTTCGATTTTATCCATATCATAAGTGTTGGCAGCAGATGCGGAAAGAATCTTTTTCAGTTCCGTAAAATCCTGATAGTGTGCAACATTTGAAAATTTACCCATCAGAATACCTCCCTTAATTTCTTGATAATCGGGGCTGATTCGAGGTCAACCCTGCCGTTTACGGGCAGGACTGAAATTTTTGAGGTTTTCATTCCCTCTGAAATTTCGATAAGCCTGAGCTCTCTCATGGCCTCAAGTATCACTTTAATTTTACCAAAAGACAGCCTGTTGTCAAGCATGTGAGCCAAAGTTGCGGTTTCAAAAGCGTAACCGCCCTTGCTTTTCAGATATCTGTAAAGCAATGCAAAATCGTTTCTGTCGGGCATTAAATCCGAAAGCTGTGAACGGTCAAGCTGTTTCCCTCTGCAAAAATCCTCATAGTTTGTACGGCTGTCAAGGAGCTTTTCGGTATCGCAGTCCGATGATTTTATATCTTTGACAATTACGGAAACAGACACATTTCCGTTGAACTCATTGCGGTCAAGATTTACCGCAAGATCAAGTGTTTCACCGATTTTATACGGAAATTCTTCGGTTGATGTAAAGAATTTCATCGCAGTAATCTGTATGTTATTGCGGGACAGAGTGAGTCTTAAATGCCTGTTCGCCGAAAGCGGAGTAATGTTCTTCAATGTCATATTGTACAAACCGAAAACAGGCGTCGGATTACCGGCACCGTAGGGCTGCATAAGCGACAGAGAATCAATCAAATCAAGGTTTATGTATGCCGGATTGAGCTTGCACTCAATGTTGATTTTATCATACGGCATCTTGCCGAAATTGTCGGCAAATTCGTTTATTTTCCTGCGAAAAGCAGGGATATTCTCAGAATCAAGAGAAAGCCCGACAGCCATAGGATGACCGCCTCTGTGTGTGAGAAGATCCGAACAGGCAAAAACAGCGTCGCAAAGAGGAAATCCCTCAACACTTCTGCCCGAGCCCTTTGCAATATCACCGAGCTTTGAAATAACGATTGCCGGCTTGCCGTAAGCCTCTTTGACTTTGGCGGCAATAAGTCCGATTACGCCCTGATGCCAGTTTTCACCGTCAATTACTATGATTTTATCATTGACAAGCGACGGTTTTCTGTGGATTATTCCGTCAATTTTTTCAAGAATATCACGCTCAATCTCCTGCCTTTCGGAGTTGTCAACGCAGAGCTGCGATGAAATTTCAGCCGCCTCATCATAATCTTCCGTAAGAAGAAGCGATACTGATTTTTCGGACAAACCGAGTCGTCCTACTGCATTTATTCTCGGAACAATTGTAAATGACACATTTGTTGAAGATACGGTTTTTCCCGTAAGACCGGAATTTTTGATAAGTGCCTGCAGTCCGGGACGGTCGGTATTTGTAATGCTTTCAAGTCCGTGTTTGACAAACACTCGGTTTTCATCCTTCAACTCAACAACATCACCGATTGTGCCGATGCTCAAAAGGTCGGAATAGTTGTCAAGCAAGGTGGTTGTGTCGCAGTATTCGCCCTCAAGCGCCATAATCAGCTTGAATGCAACACCCACCCCTGAAAGATTTTTGAATTTGCTTTTGCAGTCCTCTCTGTGCAAGTCAACTACGGCACAAGCCTTTGGCAACTCGCCTGACGGCATATGGTGGTCTGTGACTACGGTATCAATTCCGAGTGAGCTTGCGTATGCAACCTCCTGTGCTGCCGCAATTCCGTTATCAACCGTAATTATGAGTTTTATTCCACGCTCATTGAGTTTGTCAACAGCGTTTTTGTTCATTCCGTAGCCCTCGGTTTCACGGGACGGAATATAGTACATTGCGTTTGCGTCAATTGTTTCAAGGTAAGAATATAAAAGTGCTGTTGAGGTGACACCGTCGGCATCATAATCACCGTAAACACAAATCGGTTCACCGCAATCAAGCGCCTTGTTAATGCGTTCAACAGCCTTATCCATATCTTTTATTTCAAACGGATCGGCAATGAAAGAATCGTTGTAAAGAAAGCCTTCAATTTCATCTTTCGTTGTAATATTCCGTATCTGAAGCAGCATTGCAACAATTGCAGGCAGCTCATAGCGGGACTGAATCTCCCCCGCCTTAGTTTTATCAAGTTTTGCAACCGACCACAGCTTCAAAATGCCGCTCCCTTTCGTTTATATAGTTGATTTATATTAGTTATTATACTTTTCAAGCATTGATTCTGCGTGTTTAAGTGCGGCATCGGTTATATCAACACCGCCGATTATTCGTGCAAGTTCGCCTGCTCTGCCGTTATGGTCAAGGATGGTTACATTTGTAAATGTTCTTCCTTTTTCAACCTGTTTGCGGATAAGATAGTGAAAATCCGCAAGAGCTGCGATTTGTGCCTGATGTGTCACACAGAGAACCTGACTGCTTTTGCTGACTTCACGCAGTTTTAAGCCGACCTTTTCTGCCGCTGAACCCGAAATACCTGTGTCAACCTCATCAAAAATGAGGGTATCAACCGTATCCGTGCTTGCGAGAACTGTTTTAATTGCAAGCATCATTCTTGAAAGCTCACCACCCGATGCGATTTTTGCAACAGGGCGAGGTGTTTCACCCGGGTTTGCGGAAATAAGCAGTTCCATTTTATCCGTTCCTTTTGAATTTGGTTCGCACTTTTCAAAGTAAGGAACAAGCTCAACATTAGGCATATTCAAAAATGCCATTTCGGATTTTACTTTTGTCGCAAAGGTTTTCGCGGTTTTTCTGCGGAGAGTACCGAGTTTTTCGGCAGCCGCAAGCATTTTTTCTTCGCTTTCTCTGCATTTTTCCGCAAGCTCGTCACGGTTGCGGTCATAGTTCATAAGCTCGTCAAGTCTTGCCTGATATTTTTCGGCAAGGTCCGAAAGCTCGTCTGACGGGCAATTATATTTTCTTGTAAGACGATTGATAAGGTCAAGCCTTTCTTCAACTTCTTCAAGCCTTTGCGGATCGGATTCAAGCGAATCAATGGCATCGGAAATGCTGTCGCAACAATCCTTTAAATTGTAATATGCATCTGTAAGCGTATTTGCAATTTCTTCATATTCAGCATTATATGATGACGCTTTTTGAAGGGCAGTTGATGCAGAATCGACCCATTCAAGACCGCCGCCATAGTTTTCGTCACCGTCAAGAGCCATTTTAGCATCATTGAGCAGAGAAAAGATTTTCTCAAAGCTCATAAGCGCTGTTCTTTCGCTCTCAAGCTCCTGTTCTTCTCCCTGCTTAACATCGGATTCTGTGAGTTCATTCACCTGATATGAAAGTAAATCAATTTCTTTCAATCTTTCACTTTCGTCCGAATCGGCTGAATTTAATTTCTTTTTGAGAATTTTATATTCATCATAACATTTTTTATAATCAGTCAAAAGCTTTTCACAACCGCCGAAACGGTCAATATAATCAATATGAGTTTCGGGAGAGAAAAGTTCGTAGCTTTCATGCTGACCGTGAATGTTTATAAGGTGCTTTGAAAGTTCTTTGAGCATTGAAACCGTTGCAGGCTTGCCGTTGATTTTACAACTGCTCTTGCCGTTTCTGTTGAGAGTTCTCTGCAAAATGAGTGTTCCCTCGTCATCGGAAAAGCCGAGTTCATCAAGCTTTTCAACAATGCTTTGGTTAATATCGTCAAATTGGGCGCTTACAAAGGCTGAATCAGCCTCGGTGCGAATAATTTCCTTTGATGTCCGCTGTCCCATAATTGCATTGATTGCGTCAATTATTATACTTTTACCGGCACCTGTTTCACCTGTGAGAACATTAAGACCGTTTTCAAAATCTATTGAAGTTTTTTCAATCACGGCAATGTTTTCTATATATAAAGTTCTGAGCATTTCAATCAGTCCTGTCAAATAAGCTTTTTGAGTTCTTCGGTAAGTGACACCGCAAGATCGGCTGTTCGGCAGGCAATGAAGATTGTATCGTCACCTGCAATTGTTCCGACAACAGACGGATAGTCAGCTGAATCGAGTGCGGCACAAACTGCCTGTGCCATTCCGCTGAGGGTTTTTATTACAACAAGATTCTGTGCAACATCTATTGAATTTACCGAAGTGCTGAAAAGATTTGAAAAATTGGAGCGGATATCGGTTGAACTGCGGTTCGCAGAAGCATAGCGATATTTTCCGTCACTTCCGAGAGTTTTAACAAGGCGTAAATCCTTGATATCTCTTGAAATTGTAGCCTGCGTCGCCTTGAAACCTTCCTCACGAAGTCGGGTAAGCAACTCGTCCTGTGTTTCAATGGGCTGTTCGGCTATAATATCAAGAATTCGTGCGTGTCGCCCTGTTTTCATCAAAAATCCCTCTCTTTCAGTTTTTCATTTAGCAGTTTATAAAAATTGCGGTTGTGGAGTAACGCAAGTTTAAGCTTTAAATCGGATTTGCGGATTACAACCCTGTCGGTTGCAAGAACAGGAACATTTTTTTCACCGTCAATTGTCAGCACACAACAGCATTCTTCGGGGATTTTTACATGAACCGAAAGCTCAGATTCTCCGCTGAAAAGTACGGAACGGGAAAATAACGAGTGCGGACAAACGGGAGTCATAAGAATACATTCCATTTTCGGTGCAAGGATAGGTCCGCCTGCCGACAATGAATAAGCGGTTGAGCCTGTCGGAGTTGCAAAAAGCAGACCGTCCGCTCTGTATTTAGAAATTTCGTCACCGTCAAGCGTCAGGTGCAAATCAATTGTTTTTGAAAGCTGACCTCTTGCGACAACGGCATCGTTCACTGCAAGATAGTGCTTTGAGCCGTCCTCTTTTATGACCTCAACATCAAGCAAAATTCTCTCCTCTGTTGTGTAATCACCCGTAAGAAGCCGTTCAAGCTGTTCATATTCGTGCGGTTCAACATCTGCGGCAAAACCGAGTCTGCCTACATTCACACCGATAAGCTGTTTATCTGCTTTTGCGGCATATTTTGCGGCATGGATAATCGTTCCGTCACCGCCTACGGTAATTGCCATATCGCAGTATTCAAAAAGCTCCGTAATATTTTTTGAATAATGAATGTGGATTCCCTTAAAATACTGACTGCATTCCTCAATCATAGCAATTTCTGCATTTTTATCAAGAAGAAAAAGAGAAATCTTTTTTGCATATTTAATTGCCCGTTCTTTTGAAAGATTGACCACTAATGCAAATTTCATAAAAGCACCTGCTCATTTTTTGTCAAGAGCGGCATGTGAATTTTCAACAAGCTGCTCGGGTGTTACATCCGTGTATGACTTTGGATCATCACTTTTGCGAAGATGGATAAGGTATTCTATATTGCCCTCGGGACCTTTGATTGGCGAATAGTCGAGATTAAGCACATCAAAGCCGTTTTCAAGGCAAAAATCAAATATTTTTCTGACAACCTCAACATGGACGGCAGGATCACGAACTACGCCCTTTTTACCCACCTTTTCCCTGCCTGCCTCAAACTGCGGTTTGATTAGGCAGACAGCCTGTGCGTTTTCGCTCATAAGCTGTCTTGCAACAGGCAGAATCAGCTTTAATGAAATGAACGAAACATCAACCGAGAAAAAATCAATTTCATCAGGAACCTGCTCCCTTGTAACCTTTCTCATATTGGTGCGTTCAAGATTGACAACACGGGGATCGTTGCGAAGCTTCCAAGCAAGCTGACCGTAACCGACATCAATTGAATACACCTTTTTTGCACCGTTTTGGAGCATACAGTCGGTAAAGCCACCCGTTGACGCACCGATATCCATTGTTATCTTATCTTTTAAATCAAAGTCAAAATTGTCTATGGCTTTTTCAAGCTTTAAACCGCCACGGCTGACATATTTCTGTGTGTTGCCCCTTACTTCAATTTTAACATTTTCATCATAAGAAGTTCCGCACTTGTCGGCTTTCTGATTGTCAACATAAACCTGTCCCGACATTATAATCGCCTTAGCCTTTTCACGGCTGTCGGTAAAACCTTTTTCATATACAAGAATATCAAGTCTTTTTTTCATCCTAATTCTTTTCCTTTAAATTTTTGGTAATGGTGTTTACCATTCCGTCATCATCGAGTTTCAGTTCATGAAGAGCCTCGCTGACAGACATCTGCTTGACAAATTTGTCATTAATAGCCTTTATATGATAATCTCCGCAGAACTGTGTGCAACAGAGTAAATCGGAGAAATTTCTCGCAATACCGCCGTTTTTGATGCCCTCTTCAAAAAACCATACATTATCGAAATCTGCCGCAAAATCAACGGCATTTTCGTCAATCGGTTTAATTCTGCAAAGTTTTAATATGCAAATCTCAACGCCCTGTTTTGCAAGGGTTTCCTTGGCTTTGCAGGCATAAGAGAAAAGTCTGCCGTAGGTTATGAGAAGATTTTTACAATTCGGATTTCCGTAAACATCATATGAAAGATTTTCTTCACCGAAATCATCGGGTCTGTAAAGCTCTCCGCCACGGGGATAACGCACAACAGCGAGGCTGTCGCAAATGTAAATTGCGGTTGAAAGAGATTTTCTCATACCGTCAAAATATGCCGGAGAAAAAATTGTTGTGTTCGGAATGGTGTTGAGTATCGAAACATCAAACACACCCTGATGAGTTTCACCGTCATCACCAACAATTCCCGCACGGTCAACCCCGATTACGAGGTGAAGCTTTCCGAGAGCCGCATCATGCAAAAGCTGGTCATAGGCTCTCTGGAGAAATGTTGAATACACGGCAAAAACAGGTCGCATACCCTTTGCGGCAAGTCCGCATCCAAAAGTTACTGCGTGTTCTTCAGCAATACCGACATCAAAAAATCTTTCCTTAAAAAGCCTTGAAAATTCGGTAAGTCCCGTTCCTCCCGACATTGCGGCTGTAATTGCGCAAATCTTTTTATCGTCCTCGGCTAATTCGCACATAGTCTTTCCGAACTCAGCCGAAAATCCCTTGTGACTTGAAAGCGGTTCGCCCGAATCAATATCGAACCTGCCTATTCCGTGAAATCCGCCCGGATTGTCCTCGGCAGGCTGATAGCCTTTGCCTTTTTTGGTAACAACATGAACAAGAACGGGAGAATTCACCTTTTTTGCACACTCAAACGCATTTTCAAGCTCATCAATGTTATGTCCGTCAATAGGTCCGAGGTAGGTAAAACCGAAGCAGTCAAAAAGAGTGTTTTTGTACACAAGATTTTTAAGTTTAGACTTTCCTCCCTGAAGAAATCTTTTCAGAGGTTTTCCGATAAGCGGAATGTGTAAAAGAATTTTTTCCGTAATTTTCTTGACTCGCATATACCACGGCTGAATTCTTACCGTTGTAAGGTAGCGTGACAATGCGCCTACATTCGGTGAAATGGACATTTTGTTATCGTTGAGAACAACAATAAAGTTCTTGTTGAATCTGCCTGAGTTGTTCATTCCCTCAAAAGCAAGTCCACCCGTAAATGAACCGTCACCGATTACGGCAACGGTGTAGCTTTGGTCGCCCATAAGGTGTTTTGCTCTTGCAATTCCGTATGCGGCTGATATTGATGTACTGCTGTGACCTGTGTTAAAATCGTCGTATTTGCTCTCGGCACGCTTCGGAAAGCCTGAAATTCCGCCTTTTTTGCGGATTGTGTCAAACTGCTCGTAGCGTCCCGTCAACAGCTTGTGGGTATATGCCTGATGTCCGACATCCCATACAATGCTGTCTTTCGGCAGATTAAAGCTACGCTCAAGAGCAACGGTAAGTTCAACAACACCGAGGTTCGGTGAAAGATGTCCTCCGTTTACAGACACGGTTTCAACGAGCTTTTCCCTTATTTCGGTACACAGCTTTTCAAGCTGTTCGTCATTAAGCTTTTTGACATCATGCGGTGATTTAATTTTAGAAAGCAGTTCATACTCACCCATAATTTATTTCCTATCCGTATAATTAATATTTGCAAAGAATTATTTATTTCTCTTTGCAAGCTTGTAAGCAAATTCTTCAAGCTCTTTTGTATCACCGTCAAAGCCATGAAGTGCGTTAACAGCTTTTTCGGTAAGTTCATCAACAAGCTCACGGCACTTTTCAATTCCGAGAAGTGAAACATATGTTGATTTACTGTTTTCTGCGTCACTGCCTACGGGCTTGCCGAGTTCCTCATCGGAGGAGGTTACATCGAGAATATCGTCCTGAATTTGGAACGCAATGCCGATGCATTCGCCAAATTCAGAGGCGGCTTTAATTTGCTTATCGTTTGCACCTGCGCTTATACAGCCCAGTTCACAAGCCGCTTTGATAAGACAGGCTGTTTTTTTGTAGTCCATTTCACGAAGGACTTCAATCGGAGCGTTTGTGTTTTCGCTCATAAGGTCAATCACCTGACCGCCTATCATTCCTGTCGCACCTGCGTATTTTGAAAGTACGGAAACACCTCTGCAACACGCAGAAGTTCCGCAGATTTTTACTGTCTTTTCGTTTGTAAGGGTTTCGAAGGCAAGCGTCAGAAGGGCGTCACCTGCAAGCAATGCAATATCTTCGCCGAATACCTTGTGGTTTGACGGCTTGCCTCTTCTGAGGTCATCGTTGTCCATACACGGCAAATCATCGTGAATGAGAGAATATGTGTGAACCATTTCAACTGCACAGGCAAATGCCGTTGCAGACTCTTCACTTCCGCCGCAAAGGCTGTTAAACGAGAACACAAGATACGGACGGACACGCTTTCCGCCTGCCTCAAGGCTGTAAGCCATTGCGTCAATCAGCTTTTTTTCACGGCAATCCGTACTCGGCAGACAGCTCTTTAAAGCGTTTTCAATATTTTTTGCATAATCTTTAGTCATTGTCATCACCCTTTGAAAGCTTTGAAATTCTCTCGTTTATATCAATAATTTTACCCTTGCATTGTTCAAGCTGTTTCATACAATAAGCAAGAAGTTCACACGCTTTTGCGTACTCCTCCATTGTCTGTTCGAGAGTAAGTTCACCACTCTCCATTTTTGAAACCGTTTTTTCAAGCAGTTCGTTTGCCTGCTCAAAAGTCAAATTTTTATTTTCCATTGGTTTTTACCTCTGTACCTGCATATTCAAGCAGTCTTTGCATACGGTGATTTGCACCGCTTCGGCTGATTGGGGTTGAAAGATTCTGTCCCAAATCACGAAGTGACATATCGGGATTTTCAAGCCTTAAATATGCGATTTCACGCAAGTCTTCGGGCAAAGAATCGATTCCGACTGTCTTTTTTATATGTTCGATTGCACTGAGCTGTTTTGCAGACGCCGTTGCGATTTTTCCGATATTCGCAACCTCGCCGTTAATTCTGCGGTTCACATTGTTGCGAACCTGCTTTATTGCCTTTGTACCCATAATTTCCATTGATCTTATCGGTGAGCCTATGTAGGTAAGCAAGTCACAAATCTGCTCGCTCTCCTTAAAATAGACAATGTAACTGCCGCTGCGGACAACCGTTTTTGGAATAAGGGTACATTCGGTTATTTCGGAAAGAATCTTGCACAAATCCTGAGAAAGATTTTTGTGCGGAACACAGAATTCAAGATGATAGCTTTTCATGGGATCGGACACCGAACCGCAGCTAAGAAAAACTCCGCGCAAAAACGCTTGCGAAAGTTCTTCGCTTGAAAGATTTGCCCTGTTGACACGCAAAGTAATCTGACCGTCCGTATGACCGAAATCTTCAAAAATACGCTTGCAATCGTTTCCGTCAACCACAATTATTTTGTAAAGATGACTATCGCTTGATTTTGTTCGCAAAGCCGATTGTTTTTCAATTATCGGCATATATAAATTCTGCAAAAGAAATATAAGACGATTTCCCGCATAATTGCTTTCTGTTGTGAAGGTTATTTTGTTCGGAGAAAAATTTCTGCTGAATAAAAGCATTCCGTAAAGCTCCGCTTTGAGAGCCTCACGGTCAAACTGTTCAACCGAACAAATTTCTTTTTTTACATCCGAGGAAAATGACATTTCTGCACCTTACCTGTCAATATCTCTGTGCTGAATAACACACCTATAGCCTTTTTCACGAAAGTGGTCGTTCAACTGCATTGCGATTGTAACACTTCTGTGCTTGCCGCCCGTACAACCTATGCCGACAACAAGCTCGCTTTTGCCCTCTTTGAGATAGAGCGGTACGGAAAAATCGAGCATACTCAAAAGTCGCTTTAAAAATTCGGTTGTTTCTTCACTTTCAAGAACATAGTCACGCACATCTTTGTCAAGTCCTGTAAGATGTTTGAGTTCGGGAATGTAAAAAGGATTAGGCAGACAACGCACATCCATAATGAGATCTGCCTCAAGCGGAATTCCGTATTTGAAACCGAACGACATAAATGTCAGCGTAATGCTTTGTGAAGTGTCCTCCATGAACATTGACATAATTCGCTCTCGGAGCTGTTTGTTTGACATATATGTAGTGTCAATGTTATAATCGGCTGTTCTTTTAATAGGCAAAAGAAGCTCCCTTTCAAGCTCAACGGCAGACAGTACCGAACCGTCCTTGAGTTTATCCGAAAGAGGATGTCTTCTTCTTGTTTCCTTATAACGAACAACGAGCCTGTCCGTCATTGCGTCAAAGAACAATACCTTTACATTTTCGTAATGCGTTTTGAAGTGTTCAATCTGAGAACACATTTCCTCAAATTTTTCGTTACCTCTTACATCGACAACAACCGCAACCCTCTTCATTGAATCATCTTCAGATTTGAGGCAAAGCCGATAGAGTGTTGACAAAAGACTTGACGGAAGATTGTCAACACAATAATAACCGATGTCTTCAAGCACATGAAGAGCGCCTGTTTTGCCTGCACCCGACATTCCCGTAATGATTACAAATTCCATAAAATTACACCTTTTTTGCTTTATAGAAAAATAAGTTCACATTCAAGCTTGTAGCCTGTTTTATTTTCAACAGTTTTCTGAATTTCCGACACAAGCTGTTTCACATCGTCAGCCGTAGCCTTTGATTTGTTGATGATAAATCCTGCGTGCTTTTCGCTGACCTGAGCACCGCCGACTGTTTTGCCCTTGAGTCCGCATTGCTCAATGAGCGCACCTGCAAACGCACCCTCGGGTCTTTTGAACACACTGCCTGCGCTCGGATATTCAAGCGGCTGTTTTGTTGAACGGCGGTTCATATAATCGTTCATTCTGTTCTGAATTTCTTCTGGATCATCTTTTTTAAGTTTGAATACCGCACCTGTGATTATGCAACCGTTTTTGCGGTAAACGCTTGTTCTGTAGCCAAACTCAAGATTCTCTGCCTCTGTTCTGCCTATATCACCGTTCTGTGTGATGTGAGAAACGCTGTATACAACATCTTTCATTTCACCGCCGTATGCACCTGCGTTCATAAACAAAGCACCGCCGACTGTTCCCGGAATTCCCCATGCAAATTCAAGTCCCGAAAGTCCGCATTTTTGGGCAAACTTACACAGACTTCCCAAAGCCGCACCTGCGCCGCAATAGATTGTTGTATCGTCAATTAATGAAATATTCCTGAAATCACCGTCAAGACGGAGAACCGTGCCGTGGATTCCCTCATCCGGAACCAGAACATTACTGCCGTTGCCGAGAAGAATATACTTCTCCTTGCAGACATCGCATTCCTTTAAAATTTTCATCAGCTGAGAAAGATTTGTCACCTTTATGTAAACATCTGCTTTTCCGCCGATTTTAAATGAAGTGTGTCTGCTCATCGGTTCAAATCGTCTTGCGTCACAATCAAGCTTTTGAGCACAATTATATATAATATCGGTAGTGTCCATTCAATTACCCTCCGTTGTTAGTTTAGAATATGAAATTTCTGTTCCCTGTATTCCGTTACAAAGCGGAATTATTCCCATGTATCAACAATAACCTTTGGTGACGGCGGAAGATCCTCAACAGCCATTCCTAAATTTTTGAGAAGTTCTCTTGCGGCATTGTAGCCCATTTTCTTCTGTCTGTTATTCATGGCGGCAACCTCTATGATTACGGCAAGGTTACGGCCGGGCTTTACGGGAATTGTAAGAGTAGGCACTTCGACACCGAGAATCTTCATGTATTCGTTGTCAAGTCCCATTCTGTCATAAACCTTTGCGCTGTCCCATTGCTCAAGGTTGATTACCATATCAATCTTTTCCTGCAGCTTGATAGCACCCATACCGAAAAGTTTTCTGGCATTGATAATTCCGATACCTCGAAGCTCAATGAAGTGACGGATATTTTCGGGCGACTGGCCATAGAGTGTTGTCTGGGCAGTTCTTCTGATTTCTACGGCATCATCGGCAACAAGACGGTGACCACGCTTGATAAGCTCAATTGCGGTTTCACTCTTACCGACGCCGCTGTCACCCGTAAGCAGACAGCCTTCGCCGTACACTTCAACAAGAACGCCGTGACGGGTAATTCTCGGAGCAAGCTCTTTGTTAAGATATTGTACAAGTGACGCAGTAAGATCCGATGTACTCTGCGGGGTGCTGAAAATAGACACCTTGTGCAGCTTTGCACTTTCGAGAATTGCGTTTGACGGTTCAATATCACGGCAGATTATTACAGCCGGAGGGCCAAAGCTGAAAATGGAGTCAATAACCATTTTCTGAGCCTCCGGACCGTATCTGCCGAGATATGAGAACTCTGTATTACCGAGAACCTGAATTCGCTTGTTGTCAAAGAATTCAAGATAACCCGTAAGCTCAAGTCCCGGTCTGTTGATTTCAACAGTTGATATGTTAGTTTCCTTGTAATTTTCAGCGACATAAACTTCGGTGAGGTTCAGTGCTTCTGCAATTTGCGACAGCGGAACAGAAAATTCAACAGACATAAATCATCGTCCTATCCTAAATATTTATTACCTTTCACAAATCAGAGCAACCGCTCTGCCGCCTAACGGGCAGATGTATGCTCTCAGGCTATATACTTATTGCTATTATACACCATAACGCAGTTTTGATAAAGTCTTTTTGTGAATTATTTTTCAATTTTTAATAAAATTTTCTCATTTTTCTGTTACTGTTTTAACAATGTCTGCTTTTAATTCTTTATCGGAACTAATATAACAAATACTCAAATAGCCGTTGTTTTTACCCTTAAAATTATTGAATATGGATAAAGATGTCACGGAAAGGTTGTTATTATTATTCTTCAACAGAACAATATGTTCTTTAACTATTTTCAGTGCGTTTTTATCTTTTGAAAAAAGTTGCAAAGTTTTTGTATCCGAAAGGGCAGTATAGGTCAAAGGTGAAATTGCGGTTTCTTTTGAAATATAGCCAATATCGGTTTTGAGAGTTTTTTCTCCGAGATTTGAGTCGATAAGATACAATTCAAGCTTTGAAAGCGTCAGCGCAGGGATATAGGCTTTCTTTGCCGATATTACGGCTTTTTCAAGGCTGTCAGCCTCAACCGAAACACCTTGCACATCCTCACTGCTCTCAAGCAGATAGAAATTATACACGGCTTTGCCCGATTTGTTTTCTGCAGTAATCGTCTGAACAAGCGAAGAAGTATCAATTCGGTTTGAATTTGAGCAGCCGCCTAAAATCAGAACAATTGCCATAATCGGCAGTAAAAATAATTTTTTATTCATAAAGCTTTCTCCGATATACAAAAAGATAGATTATAGGAATCAGAAGAGCGGAAATAAAATTGAGTACAATCATAAAAATATTGTTCAATAATAATTCTTTTACCGCATTATAACTATCTGCACAAACAAACAAAACAAACATTATAAAAGCCATTATCGAAACAAAAACAAGCGTTCTTTTTGAAGATGTGTTTACAATGCAGTTTGAAACGCTGATGAGGACAGCCGTTACAAAAACGAAAATACAGGCAGTTACTGCGGCAAGGTAAAAGCTGTCAAAGCCTTTCATATCGCCAAAATATGCGGTTTTTGACAATAGCTGAACAGAAAACGGTTGCTGTGCAGAATATGCACCGATAACAAAATCGGCAAAAAACAAAGTCAGCATTAATGCGGCGAATATAATAAGAGTTGTAATTACAGGTTGTTTTATTGACAGATTTTTGGTGCTTGTGGAATTGAATCCAAATATAACAGGCAGAAACGCAAAGATTAAACAGTCTGCAACATTGCTCCGAATATTTGAAAAATCGGGTGTAACAAAGGTGCTGTTCGGTGCAAATTCAAAAGATTTTATATTTCCGAAAAATATCACGGCAAAAGCAATTATGAGAAATGCAAGCACAAAAATGCTGACTCTTGAAAGCGGATTTATCCCCTTTGATGCACCGTAAACACAAATGCAAAGTATCAGAAAGGCAATCACCTTTGTGTCGACATCGGGATTAACTCCCGAAACAAACATATCGCAGAATCTAATCAGAAAAGAAACGGTTATCACGGTGAAATACATACAATAATATGAAGAAACAAAGAAAAAGCCCGTTTGCGATGTGTTTTTTGCAAAGGCTGAGAAATCAAGTCTTGTTCTGTGCTTTATCGAATAAAAAGGAACAAAGCACAACAGCGTGAAAAATATTCCGAATCCGATTGACGCAAGACTTGAAAAAATATTGTCACTCTGCAAAAAGCTCCGCCCCATTAACAATATCGGAAGTACAGAACATACAAACAGCGAAAGCATAAGTCTTTTTGACGGAAAAGTTACATTCGATTGCATTACATCTCCTCCGTTTCGGGGAATTTCTGAACCTTGATTGTGTGCTTTGAAAGCTTTTTCCAATCTGCTCTTACAAAGACATCACGCATACTCCGCCACGAGAACGGTGCAAGCGATGACATATACGGCACGCCGACTGATGTTTTGGAACACATATTGACAAGCACTCCGCAGGTGAGCAGAACTATTCCCCACAAGCCGAACATTCCGCCTGCGATAACGCAGAAAAATCTCAACACCATAATAGGCGGATAGAGTGCGAATGTGACATAACTGCAAATTGCCGCAGTTGCAACAACCATAAGAGTTGACGAGCTGATTATGCCTGCACTGACGGCACTTTCACCGATTACAAGCGCTCCGACAATGCTGACAGCGTGTCCGAGCGGCTTCGGAATACGCAGTCCCGCCTCTCTCATGACTTCATAGATAAAGGTTATGAGAATAACTTCAAGTGTTACGGGTAAGGGTGTTTGTGACAAAGAATCGGATGTTTTCACGAGCAATCCGGTCGGAAAATATTCGGGATGAAACTGTGCAAAAGCCGTGTATATTCCCGGCAAAAATACGGCTATAAGGAACGAAATATACTTTAAAATCCGTATGAATGCCGCATAATACGGGCGGTTTGAATAATCATCAACGCTTTGAAATTCTTCTGCAAAAAGGTGCGGAATGATTATCACCGACGGTGTTCCGTCAATCAGAATTGCCACTCTGCCCTCCGACAGCTTTCCGCAGACCGTATCCGGTCTTTCGGAAATCCCGACACCCGAAAAAAGTGATTTTGAATTGTTGTCTTCAAGATAACTGCTTAAATATCCCGACGCAAGAATCATTTTCAGGTTGCAGTTTTCAAGCCGTTCTCTGATTGCTTTAAGAATTTGCTTTGACACGCTGTTTTGAAGATAACAAATCATCATCTGCGTGTTTGAACTGTATCCGCTTGTTATGGTTTCAAAAACAAGGTCGGGACTTTTGATTCTTCGCCTTATTAAAGTCATATTGATTCTCAGCGGTTCTGTAAAACCTTCTCTGCAGCCTCTCTGCACTACCTCACTTTCGGGTTCCGAAACACTTCTGAATGAAAAGCCCTGTGCTCCGATTGCAAGCATACGACTGCAACCGTCAACAACAAGCAGGGCAAAACCTGATGTTGAAAAGCTGATTGCCTCGTCAATTGCCGTGAACTCGACAATTTCACTTGATGTCAGCACGGTATTTTTTATAAGGTCAAAAACCTTATCGGGAGATTGGCAGTCAAAATAATAATCGAGCAGAGGATTGATTACCGACAATGCAAGCGTGTCCTTTCCGCACATTCCCTCAATTGTGATTATTGCAGATTTTATACTGCATTGTCCCTTTAGATTCATTTCACGAACCGTAAAGTCTGCCGAATTTTTGAACATTTTCTTCAGAGTTGAAATATTTTCTTTTAATGAATTATACATTTAATCACCGTCTTAATATATCTGCTTTTTATTTTGCGGTATATCGGCTCAAATTATGCAAATATTAGTAACGGTGATGTTATGTTAATTTCAATAATCAGAACAATTTTGCTCTATGCCTTTGTCATTCTGGCAGTCAGGTTAATGGGAAAGCGACAGATGAGCGATATGCAGCCGAGCGAGCTTGTAATCACAATGATAGTGTCGGATATCGCATCAATTCCTATGCAGAACACATCTCAACCGCTGTTGAGCGGAGTTATTCCCGTTGCAATTCTCGTTGCACTTGAAATTACCGCAAGCATTATTATGATGAAGTGGAGCGGTTTCAGAAGTCTTGTGTGCGGAAAACCCGTTATAGTAATTAAAGACGGAAGGATTCTGCAATCGGCTATGAAAAAGCTGCGGCTTACTACAGAAGATTTGAGCGTCAGATTAAGACAACAGGGTGTTTTTTCAATCGAGGATGTTCAATACTGCATTGTTGAAACAAACGGTGAGGTGAGCGTTCTTGAAAAGCCTGAGAAGAGAAAGCCTTCTGCCGAGGATTTTGGGTTAAAAATTAAAGACAATAAAATTGAAACCGTAGTTGTCAGCAACGGAAAAATTCTTGAAAATTCGCTTAATTTATGTGAAAAAGAAAAGGGTTATGTTAAAAATATTCTGCAAAAGAAAAATATTAAGCAGAGCAATGTTTTTCTGATGACTCTTGACGCACTCGGAAATTACAACATTATAAAGAAGGAATAACAATATGAAAAGAATTTACATTGCACTTTCACTTGTTCTGGCGGCACTATTCTTTGCATCTGTTGAAACAGGATTTATTTCGGGCAAAACTGATTCATTCATTGCAAAAATTGAATGTGCCGACAGACTGATGAGCAGACTTGAATTTGAAGATGCGCTCAAAATATGTGAAGAAACAGAGAAAGAATGGTATGACAATGCAAAATTGATTGACACCATGCTCATTCACGATTATGTTGACAATATCGGATTAAGCATTTCGAGAATGACCGCATTTGCACAAAAACAGAACCGTGATATGTACTTTGCCGAAAGCGTTCAGGCAAAAAAAGAACTCGCCTCCATTAAAGAAAGCGAGTTCCCGTTAGTTGAAAATATTTTGTAATTCTTACACAGAATTATTCTTTTTAATTTTGGAATTGATAAATTCGACCAGTCGGAATATGAGGAAAACGGCGGCATTGACTATTACAACGCTTGCACCTGTCGGGGTATCACATGAATATGACACGCACATACCGACAAAGAAACAACAGAGTGAAAGCACACCCGAACAGAGAATTACCGACTTGAATTTTTTACAGACTCTCATGGAAGAAAGCGCAGGGAAAATTATAAGTGCGGAAATTAGCAGAGTACCCATAATTCTCATACCGATTACAATTGTGAGAGCCGTAAGGAGTGCGATTACCGTGTTATAAACGCCTGTTTTAAGACCGGTTGCCCTTGAAAATGTTTCGTCAAAGGTTACGGCAAAAATCTTGTTGTAGAACAAGATGAATATTACGATTACGACAAGTGCAAGGATTCCGCACATAATTGCGTCGGCTGTTGTAGTGGCAAGAATACTGCCGAAAAGGTACGAGTTGAGGTCGGTATTTACGCCCGATACACTGACAAATACAACACCTATTGCAAGTGCCGTACTTGAAATTATTGCGATTGCCGCATCGCCGTTGATTTTACTGTTCTCGGAAAGTCTTAACAGCAGGAATGCCGCAATAATGATTACAGGAACAGCAACTTCAAGCGGTGCAAGATTTAGTGCCGCCGCAACTGCAAGCGCACCAAAGCCCACATGAGATAATCCGTCACCGATCATTGAATACCGTTTGAGAACAAGCGTAACACCGAGCAGTGCCGCACACAAAGAAACAAGCGTGCCGACAATGAATGCTCTGACTATAAAATTGTATGAAAACATTTCAAAAATCATATCAAACATTTTTAGCACCTCCGTGAACTCTGTGCTGACATTCATCGCACGGGCAATCGCTGAGAATAAAGCGTTTGCCGGCATCCGAATGCAGATACTGATGTGCCGTACCGTAGAAATACCAATTCTTTGCAAGGTGCAGAATTTTTGAGGCATTGCTCACGGCTGAATTCACATCGTGAGAAACCATAATAATCGTGATTCCGCTTTCGTTCAACTTTTTGATGAGAGCGTACATATCAGCCATTGCCATCGGATCAAGTCCCGTTACAGGCTCGTCAAGAATAATCAGTTTATGAGTTGCACACAATGCTCGGGCGAGCATAACACGCTGTCGCTGACCGCCCGAAAGCTCTCTGAAACATTTTCTGCGTAAATCATAAATGCCCGTGAGCTTCATATTCTCGGCGGCAGTTTTTTTCTGCTCCTTTGAATAGAAAAAGGTGTGTTTTTTATTAAGACAGCCTGAAAGCACCACCTCTTGCACCGACGCGGGAAAGTCACGCTGAATATCGCTTGACTGCGGAAGGTAGCCGATTTCATTCTGTTTTAGTCCGTCACTATAGGTAATCGAACCGCTCAATGGCTTTAAAAGTCCGAGAAGTGCTTTCATGAGAGTAGTTTTGCCCGAACCGTTTTCACCGACTATGCAGATATAATCCTTTTCTTTTATATCAACCGAAATATCATTGACAACGGTTTTGCCTTCATAACCGAGCGAGGCATTTTCAATTTTAATAAGCGACATCAGTATAACGCCTCCTTTAGTGCTTCAAGATTTTGTTCCATAACAGAAATATAAGTTGCGCCGTTTTCAAAATCATCCTTTGTGACATTGTGACATGAAGAAAACTGCATCGTCTTTGCAGAAGAATCTTCAGAGATAATCCGAGCAATTTTGCCACTTGAAAGCTCAAGATAGAATACAACGGGTATATCGTGTTCTCTTGTAAAATCAATCAGATGAGAAACAACGGCTGTACTCGGCTCGGTTTCATGACTGCAACCCGGGAATGCACATTCATATCCAAGGTTGTAGTCGCTTACAAAATACAGAAACGGAAATCTGTCGCCGAAAACAAGCGTATCACGCTTTTTGTTATTTGCAACTTCGGTAAATTTCTTATCAAGGCTGTCAAGCTGTGAAATGTAATTTGTTTTTCTGTCATTGTAATATTTAGAATTTTTGCTGTCAACTGACATCAACTCATCTGCGATTGAGGCAGACATACGCTCCACATTTCTGATTGAAGTCCAGACATGCTCGTCATACTCCTCCACTTCCTCGTGATCGTGGCCTTCGTCATCATCATCCATATCTTCATGACTGTCGTGATCATGGTCATGATCCATAGATTGTTCATGTCTGAGAGGAACATACTCCATCATCTTCATCACTTTTACATCTTTGTTTTCAATTGACGAAAGAACTCCGTCAACCCATTCGTCGCTTTCACCGCCGTTGCAGATAAAAATATCGCAATTTTCAATTGCTGTAATATCTGACGGTTTGGGTTCATAACTGTGCGGATCGCTTCCGGGCGAAAGCAACAGGCGAATATCAACTTTATCTCCTGCAAGCTGTCTTACAAAATCATAGTAAGGAAAAATCGTTGTTACAACGCTGATTTTACCGTCAGATTTTCTGACATCTTCAGTTCTGTCACAAGCGGAAATTAATAACAAGCCGCAAATTATCACGGCAGAAAGAAAAATTGAAACAAGTTTTTTCATATATCACTCCAAATAACGCTTAAAAAGTCTTAATACACAAAAGGGATTGCATAAAACATCTTTATGCAACCCCTTTATAATTATTTGCAGAATCGGATAAATTTATCCGAAGGCTGTTTTATGCAGCTTTAGCGGCAAGCTTCTTTGCCTTTTTATGACGCTGCCACATAACCCAAAGCGGACCTGCGATACAGATTGAAGAATAACAACCTGATATGATACCGATAATCATCGGAAGAGCAAAGCCCTGAACAGATGTGATATTGAACGCACAGGCAACAGCATAAACAACAAGAATAGCCGAAAGTGTTGTTACAGAAGTCATAATTGTTCTCTTAATACACTTTGTGCAGCTGAGGTTGAATATCTTGCCAACATCTGTTTTGCTTCCGACAAGCTTCTTTTCCTCACGAACACGGTCATAGATAACAATTGTATCGTTAAGTGAGTAACCGAGAATCATAAGAACAACTGCGATGAAGCTTGCGTCAATCGGCATCTGGAAGATTACATACATAAAGTAAATCATTGCAACATCGTGGAAGAGGGCTACGAGAGCCATAACACCTGCCGAAAGACCGCCGATTTTCTTAAATCTGATTGTTACATAAAGAACCATAAGCACGGCTGCAATTGCAACAGCAGTAAGACACTTGAGAAGGAAGCTGAAACCCATTGAAGCATCAACTGAATTTGATTCAAGACATTTGAAGTTATTGTCCGGATACTTCTTCTGAAGGTCTGATTCAAGGTTCTTCTGAATATCGGTTTTGATTGAATCATTACCCGAGAACTGAACAGTTACAGTTGTGCCGCTGTCACCCATAAGATCCTGAGCATATGTAGTAGTGATTCTGTCCTCTGTTGTTTCAACCTGAATAAAATCAGTAAGTTCAGACTGATTGATTTCACCGCTGTAGCTGAATTTAAGTGTGGCACCGCCAGAGAACTGAATGTCAAGCTGTGTACCGAAAATAAAGTTACATACGATACCGATAATAATAATTGCAAGAGAAATTCCGAAGAAAATCTTTTTGTGACCTACAAAGTCAATAATCTTGTGGCCTCTGTTATACTTTTCGGCAAATTCCCCATCTGTAAGGGGGGCATTTGAAACTGCCTTTGTCTGAGTTTTATCAGTCATTCTTAGCACCTCCAAACAACCATTTTTTACGCAGGAACTTAAAGCCTGCAACACTTCTGAGCATAATTCTTGTACAGAATACACCCATGATAAAGTTAGCGATTACGCCTACAAGAAGTGTGTAACCGAATGAGTAGATAGTACCTGTTGTAGACTCACCGAAGATGATTGAGAGAATATTTGCAGGACCAAATACAAGCATAAGGATAATTGATACGATAATAACGGTCATATTACCGTCAACGATAGCGGAAAGTGAATTCTTTGTACCCCTTTCAAGAGCACCGTCAAGAGTTCTGCCCGCTTTAAGTTCTTCTTTGATACGCTCGGCAGTAATAACATTACAGTCAACGCCCATACCGATTGAAAGGATAAGACCCGCAATACCTGGGAGCGTCATTGTGAATGAAGAGAATACAGGGAAGTAACCTGATACAGCCGCAATGGCAAGACCCATCTGACCGAGAAGTGAGATAACTGCAACAAAACCGGGCAAGCGGTAGAAGAGAATCATAATGATTGCAATAATGATAAATGCGATAACACCCGCATATGCCATTGCAACAAGTGAGTTCTCACCGAGGGTTGCGCTGATTGTGCCGTAGTTTGATGTTTCAAGCTGGAACGGAAGAGCACCTGCATTAATTTTTGATGCAAGGTCCTGAGCCTCTTTAGCTGTAAAGTCACCTGAAATAACAGCGTTGCCGTCTGTAATCTCTGCATTTACGGTCGGATACGAAAGCATAATATCGTCCATCCAGATTGATACTGTCTGGTTGAGATATTCTTTGGTGATGTTACCGAAAAGCTCTTTACCGTTCTTGTCACCGTCACTCTTGAGCTTGAGCTGTACAACATATGAATTCTTACCGGTTGACTGATCTGTTGTCATACCTGCTGTTGCACTTTCAACATAAGAACCGTCCATAAGGATTGTCTTAGCTGTGTCGCCCGTAGGAGTTTTGTAAACATACTCGCCGTTTGAATCAACATCTGTTGTTGAATATTCCTTTCCGGGACGGAAAGTAAGCTGTGCTGTTGAAGAAATCTCTTCGATTGCCTCAATTGCGTTCTGGTTGGAATCTTCCTTCCATGGGAAACGAACAATGATTCTGTCGCTTTTTGCATCCGCATAAAGCTCATAATCTGTGATACCCTGAGATACCATTCTTAATTCAATGATTGACTTTGCAGACTCAAGCTGCTCGTCAGTTGCGTCAACATCTCCTGCCGGTTTGAATGTTGCTTCAACACCGCCACGGATGTCAATTCCCCATCGTATATCGCTGATGCCCTTTAATACTGTTGTTTTGTTATCGCCGGTGTAGTAGGAAATACCAAAAATCGCAGTAAACGAAAAGGCAAGTATCAGCAAAGCTACGACAAAGAATACAGGCTTTGGAACTCTTTTCATGCCTTTGAAACCTCCGTTAAATAATTGTCTGTGATTTTATTTTGCTCAAAAGTCAAAATAACTCTGTCACGAACATCCAATCACAGACCGTAACAGAGTTATTATAGAATTTTTTTAGGAAAATGTCAATGGATACGGAAATATTTAATAAAAAAAGAATTGAATTTATCAAAAAATACATTCTAATGTCATAAACTGCATACAAAATTCTTCCAAAATCCAACTGACAAACCAAATTTTCAAATGATGATTACTTGTTCAGAATCTTTTCGCAAGCTGCAAGCCTTGCACAGATACAAAAAACATCCATAGCAACTTCAAGCTCGTGGTTCGGAGGGAAGGTCGGTGCAATTCTGATGTTGGAATCCTTTGGATCAATTCCGAGCGGATATGTTGCACCTGCACCTGTAAGAACAACTCCTGCCTCCTTACAGAGAGCGACGGTTCTCTTTGCCGTGCCTTCAAAAACATCAACGCTTACAAAGTAACCGCCGTGCGGCTTTTTCCATGATGCGATATCAGCAGGCGCAAGTTCTTTGTCGAGAGTATCAAGAACAATCTCGAATTTTGGTTTAAGGACAGACTTGTGCTTTTCCATATGTTTAAGCACGCCGTCATAGTTCTTGAAGAATCTTACATGACGGAGCATATTAAGCTTATCATAGCTAATGATTTCGTAGTTATATTTTTCACGGAGAACCTTGAGGTTGTTCTCAGATGCAGCCATTGCGGCTACGCCTGCACCGGGGAAAGTAATCTTTGATGTTGAGCAGAAAAGAATCGGGAGGTCTTCATTACCTGTCTTTTTGCATTCATCCATAATGTTGAGCAAAACATCAGGTGTGTCGCTGATTTCATGGATGCAGTAAGCATTATCCCACATAATTCTGAAATCCTTAGCGGCAGGCTTTAAAGCGGCAAAACGCTTAACAACCTCATCGCTGTATGTGGTGCCGGCAGGGTTTGAATATTTCGGAACGCACCAAATACCCTTGATTGAGTCATCCTCAGAAACGAGTCTTTCAACCATATCCATATCGGGACCGTTGTCGTCCATCGGAATCGGAATAAGCTCAAAGCCGTAATACTGAGTAATGCCGAAATGACGGTCATAACCCGGTACCGGACAGAGGAATTTTCTGTTCTTTACTTCATACCATGGTTTGCATCCCTCAACAGCGGGAGCTGTCATAAAGCATGAAATTGTATCAAACATCATATTAAGGCTTGAAGAACCGCCTACAATAACATTCTCTGCATCTACACCGAGAATATCCGCAAAAAGCTTTCTGCACTCTGTAATACCGTTGAGAAGTCCGTAGTTGCGGCAATCCATCTTATCCTCACCGATAAAATCGGATTTGCTGTTGATTGTATCGAGCATAGGCAATGAAAGATCAAGCTGTTCTTTACCGGGCTTACCTCTTGCCATATTGAGGTTAAGTCCCATACCTTTAATCTCCTCAAATCTCTTTACGAGATTGCCATACTCTTTTTCAAGTTCCTGTTTACTCAAGTCAAGATAACCCATTTTGAATAACTCCTTAAAATATTATTGCAAATGTAATTTAAATTTCTAATATATTTTACTCTATTCGCTCAAGAAATGCAAGATGTTTTTTGCAATCTTGCATTTTTATTTTCACAAAAAAGAACAGACCTGCAACAGTCATTTTTGGTGAAAGTTTGCAAGTCTGTGATTTTGTGTTATTTTTATCGAGAATGTGTAATTTTGTGCCAAAGCACAAAATTGGGATTAATAATACTGGTAGTAGTAATAACCTTTCTTTCTTCTCTTTGAATCATAAGTACAACCTACCTCAATCAGACCGAGTACGGTTGAATCGGCAAGCTTTACGCTGTCAAGAAGGTGCTGAAGGTCGCCGTGAGTTGTTGAGCGTTCACGAACAACTACAACAAATCCGGCAATCATATCCTTGAGAAGCAGAGCGTCGGCAACCACACCGATAGGAGGCGTATCAAAAATTACATAATCATAATCCCTGACAAACTGCTCATAAAGTTCCTGAAATCTGGTACTGCACATAAGCTCAGAGGGGTTTGGCGCAACCGTACCTGCCGGAAGAATGTCGAGATTCGGAAGAACATCATGCTTAACAGCCTCGTCAATTTCAATCATTTTACCGATTACATTGGTAAGTCCCTTTTTATTGTCAAGCTTAAAAATGTTGTGAACATTAGGACGGCGAAGGTCGCAGTCGATAAGGAGAACTCTTTTTTCCATTTTTGAGAAGGAAATTGCAAGATTTGCGGAAACGGTACTCTTGCCCTCACCCTTTGAATAACTGGTTACGGCAAAGCATTTTTTTTCTTTTGCGGAAAGCGAGAACATAATATTAGTTCTTGCGGCCTTATACGACTCAACAATTGCAAACTTGCTCTTATCGGAAAGAGAAAAATTCTGTCCGTTATTTTTTTTATCGTCTTTCTTTTTAAATAATTTAAAATCAGAAGCCATAGTTCCTCCTTAACCCTGGTTCTCAAAGTCGGGAATTTCGGCAAATATAGGAATACCGTAGATATCCTGAATATCGTCCTCAGACTTGATTGTTGTGTCGATAAGTTCAATAAGAATAGAAATAAGGCAGGAAGCAATTAATCCGATTGCGGCGCCTATAAGCATATTCTTTGTGTTACTCGGTGCATACGGAGCCGAAGAAACCTTCGCCTGACGAAGTGTTCCTATCTGACCGTAGCTGAATTTTGAATTATAAACCTCAGCCGCTTTTTCGGCAAGCTGATTTGCAACATTGGCACACTTCTGTGCGTCTGTACCGTCCACTGTAATTGTGATAAAGAAAGTACCGTCGGCTACATCAACATTAACCGTGCAGCCGTCATAGAGTGCTGTCATCTCATCGGAATTTTTAAAGAGTGTAACGCAGATTTCAGCAAGATTTGCAGAGGCGGAAATATCAGCAGGATATATCTTCTGGTTTTCCTCATTGGTTGTCTTTTTGGTTGTATCATCGGCAGCCTTTGAAGGTGTTGTACTCTTGGTGTTGGCATTGGCATTTGCTCGCTGTGACGAACTGTAGTTCTGCACATAAATCATGGTAGATGTGCTGTACATCGGTGCAATTACAAAACGTGAATACATAAAGAACAGCAGTCCCATTACAACAGTAGCAAGAATAATAAACTTTATTCTGTGCAAAAGGACGCCGACAATTCGCTGAATGGTTACATTCTTTGCCATTTATATAGCCCCTTTAATTCATATTAAGTATTAAGAAAACATACCGTAAAGCAAAAAAGATGTTTTTACGGCACTGATTTACATATATATATTTCATTATATCTTATGTATTCTCAGCAATAATTCTATCATAGAATATTGATTGAAATAATTTCTTTAATATTATACAAATTTTTCATTGTCGGATTCTTTAACAGCAAAAATAAAGGAAGCCGTAAAGACTTCCTTTATCATAGTTTATTAAGTTACGGTTATCAGCCTACAACATTAAGAAGTACGCCGGCTGCAACTGCTGAACCGATTACACCTGCAACATTCGGACCCATAGCGTGCATGAGGAGGAAGTTGCCGGGATTTTCAGCCTGACCAACCTTCTGAGATACACGGGCAGCCATCGGAACGGCGGATACACCTGCTGAACCGATGAGCGGGTTAACCTTACCGCCTGTTGCCTTGTACATAATCTTACCGAAGAGTACACCGAATGCAGTACCCATACAGAACGCAAGAAGACCGAGAACGATAATCTTGATTGTGTCAAAAGTAAGGAAGTTCTGACCGGATGCGGTTGCACCTACAGTTGTACCAAGGAAGATTGTGATAATATTCATAAGCTCGTTCTGAGCTGTTTTGCTGAGTCTTTCAACAACGCCGGACTCCTTAAAGAGGTTACCGAGCATAAGCATACCAACGAGCGGAGCTGCGTCGGGAAGGAAGATTGCGATGATAATAACAACAATTACCGGGAACATAATCTTCTCAAGCTTTGAAACGGGACGAAGCTGTTCCATAACTACCGAACGCTCTTTTTTGGTTGTGAGCGCCTTCATGATAGGCGGCTGAATAATCGGCACAAGAGCCATATATGAATATGCGGCAATTGCGATTGAACCGAGAAGATGCGGAGCAAGTTTTGTTGTTACATAAATAGCCGTAGGACCGTCGGCACCGCCGATAATACCGATAGCACCTGCCTCTGCCTCTGTAAAGCCAAGGAAAATAGCACCTGTAAATGTTATAAAGATACCAATCTGTGCGGCAGCACCGAGAATAAGGCTCTTCGGGTTAGAGATGAGCGGACCGAAGTCAGTCATACAACCGATGCCGAGGAAGATAAGAGGCGGATAAATGCCGAGCTTAACACCCTGATAGAGGTAATAAAGAAGTCCGCCGTATGTCGGATTCTCAATATAAGTTACTCCGTCAATCACCGTTTTGGCATGTCCCGACACCGCAACATTCTGTGCGGCACATTGAGCCTCTGTCAAAAGCTGTGTTGTAGGCGGAGCCATAATGCTCGGATAAAGATTAACAAGCAGCATACCGAATGCGATAGGAAGGAGCAAAAGCGGCTCATACTGCTTTTTGATTGCAAGGTAAAGCAAAACGATTGAAATACCAATCATTACATAGTTCTGCCAGTTAAGAGTTGACAGACCAGAGCCTTCAAAGATACCGACAACGGCATCTGCAAAGCCTTGTAAAATTTCCATTAGATAACATCCTTTCCCTTAAAACTTTGCCTTAAAACGGGCGGGTATTATCAAGTACACCGGCTTTTGCCCATGCGGAACGACCGCCGTCTGATGACTTTTTAATACTCTTGATTCTTGCTTTTTCGGAAGAGCCGTACATTGTGGCAACTGCTGCGGAAATTACGGCAACAACCTCATCGGAAACACCGTCTGTCTGAGCAGGAGCAACAGGAGCGGCAACAACGGGAGCAGGAGTTTCTGCTACGGTTTCAGCCTTTTTCTCTTTGCTCTTTTTGCCGGCATCTTGAGCTTTCTGAATAATTGCACCGTAAATCTTGATTATGAAAATCAAGAGAATCAGCATTGCGAATACAACAACAAAACCTGTAAGAACAACTTTTGCCGAGGCAATACCTTTTTCGGCAAGGGAAAGCTCCTCTTTAGCCAATAAAGCTACATCGGAAAGATTCATAAAACAACCCCCATATTTGTCATTTGCATATAGGAATATTATACTTTATTCCCGAAACATTTTCAATAACAAATATGGGGCGAATAATTTTTTGGCGATATTACCAATTTATTTATTTGTGAGCCTGTTTATTTGTGAATTAAAACTTTGCGATTTTATCGTTATTTGTCGTTACAGAATTATACATATTAATCCGTTACAGCCGTCATTGATAATTTTTTCAACTGTCTCCCCTATCCGCCTTCTGGCATCGGCAGGCATTCTGTACAGCTTGTTGTGAAGTCCCTCGTTAACGAGTTCGTGAACTGATTTTCCGAATATGTTACTCTCCCAGATTTTTTCCGGATTTTCGTCAAATTCTCTGAGAAGATAGGACACAAGCTCTTCGGACTGCTGTTCCGAACCGACAATCGGAGTTACCTCTGTCTGCGTAAAAATCTTCATCATATGAATTGACGGTGCGCTTGCTCTCAGCTTGATACCGTATTTTCCGCTCTGCTTAATAATCTGCGGTTCGTCAAGGGTAAGTTCGTCAATTGTCGGCATAACAATTCCGTAGCCCGTTTCCTGAACCTGTTCATAAGCCTGTGCAATCTTGTCGAATTCTTTTTGTTTTTGCGAAAGAGTCTTTATGCAATTCAGAAGTTCGTACTCCTCGGTTATCTCAAGTCCTGTTTCTTCCGAGATAACCTTATAGAAAAGTTCGCTTTCGATAGATACGGTCATCTCCGCATATCCTTTGCCGAGGTCAAGACTTGTAACCTTTGCCGATGTGATGTATTCGCATTGCTCAATATCAGAGATTATCTGCTGAATTTGCCTGATTTTCTCAATTTTTGCGGCATTTTTCTTTATTGAATCAAATACAACCGATTTCAGCCAATGGTCTTTATCGAGCTTTACAACCCATTTCGGAATGTCAACCTTGATTTCACGGATTGGAAATTCAAACAAAAGCTGTGCAAGTATCCTTTTGATTTCGGTTTCGTCAAGCTCCATACAGCTAACGGGAATTACGGGAACCTTGTATTCGGCGGTCATTTCGTTTGACAGTTGAATTGTTTCATCTGCCGTAGGGTCAACTGAATTGAGAAGTATAATGAATGGTTTATTGATTGCTTTCAGCTCATTAATTACTCTTTTTTCACTTTCAATATAATCTTCTCTCGGAATATCGCTGATTGTTCCGTCAGTAGTGATAACAAGACCGATTGTTGAATGGTCGGTAATTACCTTTTTAGTGCCTATTTCTGCGGCGTCATCAAAAGGAATCGCCTCGTTTGACCACGGAGTTTTTACCATTCTCGGTTCGTCCTCTTCGCTGTAACCGATTGCGCTGTTTACAATATAGCCTACGCAGTCAATCATTCTCACATTGAAGGTTGTGTTGCCGCCGAGATTGATTTCAACGGATTCCTCGGGAATAAATTTGGGTTCTGTGGTCATTATGGTTCTTCCTGCCGCAGATTGAGGAAGCTCGTCAACGGTACGCCTGTAAACTGCCTCGTCACGGATGTTGGGCAGGACAAGCGAATCCATAAACCTTTTTATAAATGTGGATTTTCCCGTTCTGACGGGACCGACTACTCCGATATAGACATCGCCTTCGGTTCTTCGGGAAATATCCTGATAAACATTTCTCTCTTCCATTTTTTATACCTCCCTATATTCTCGGAATCAACAGCATTTTAGGTGCGTCGAGCACCTGATTTTCAGCCGAATTTTCCGAAAGCAGCAAATCAAGCTTTGTGTTGTGGGATTTAGCAATATCCCAGAGCTTTTCTCCCTTGTCGGCAAAGTATAATGTCAGCGCACAATTTTCGGGAGGTATAGGTTTATCCTCAAAAACATTTACATTTTTTACGGTGTTTACTCTGTTTTCCGAAAAAACAGCACCGCAGATTTTCAGCTCACAACGAATTTCTATGACATCATCCTCGGCAAGTCTGTAGCTTATACTTGCTGTCCTTGTACCGAAAATTTTGGCACAGGTGCAGTCTGTCTGCGGAATAATATGCTCATAATCGGCTGAACGCTCAATAAACACAGGCATATCTTCCCCGTTAAGCGCCAATATGCATATATTGATTTTTCCGCTTATAACCATACCTCTGTCATCGTGTGAAGCCTCGGCAGTTATTTGTTCTGTGAAAATATCGAGAATTCGTGATATTTTTCCGTCATCAATCTTAACGGACATTTTTTCCATATGAGGTTCATTAATCGGAACAACCTCGCCCGTAATTTTTAATTGTTCAAACTCCGGCAACGAGGAAAATTCTGTTGAGTAGGCGTCACATACAATTTCCTCCTCACGGGTTATATAGCCCTCCTCCGTAACGCAGAGCTTTACTTCAAGTATCACAGACGGCTTTTCGGAAAGCATATCGTTTTTCAGTCTGATATCATACGACATAACATCGCAGGAAACACAGTTGATTGTGTTTTCGTCAATTCCGTCACAATCTAAAATTTTATTGAACGGCAACAGATAATCAAGCTTTTCAACTTCTCCGCTCTCTGCGTTTGAAAGGTACAGAAGCTTGAGATTAAGCTCACCGTTGAGCATGAGTTTTCCCGTTACAGCCTTAGCATCAATCACTCCGACGCTTACATCGCTGCGGAGAACAGATTCAATCTGTGGTTTTTCGCCTACCGAAATTTCTTCGCAAACAGAAAACTGCTCCTGGCAGAATGATTTTAAATCGGCGCAGGTAACGGTCTTTCGGTCGGTTTCAATATTATCGGAAGGTGTGAAAATGCTCGTCTGAGTTTTTGAAAATACCTTTGCATACAATGAAAACGCCCCGTGCATAACAAGTCTGCGGGGGCTTAATGCCCTGCAGTTTATGTATTCCGGCTTGGTTTTTGTGATGATAACCGGATTGTCGGGAGCGTCTTTTACCGAAAAGTTCTGTGAAAAATTCACGCTTTGTTCGCAACAGCGCACACTTTTCTTTATGCTTTCCACATACATCACATTTACCGTACAAAATCCGTCAATCTGAAGCTGACCTCCCGAAAGGGTTCTGCTCTGAATTTTGGGTGTGAGGGTACATTTCAGAATTTTTTCTATATCCGGACAATAATCGGGCAGAGTGAGGTCAACATCTGCAAGCTGTTCGGCAACCGTGTCAAGCACAGCCGACGGCGTGCAAAACGAGCGGTTTTCCTGATTAAACTCCATATTTTTCTCTCCTTTATGTTTTATAGTTCAATTATATTAGGGAGTGCGGAAAAATATTACCCGTAAGATTAATCATAATTTTATTTTAAAAAATAAGATGTGCAAAGTTTTTTGTAACTATGCACATCTTTGGCTCGAATTTATTGTAAACTATTACCAATAGCAAGATTTTGGAACAGTGTCCAAACATATGACTATTATTCCGGCTTGGTTTCCTTTTTGATTCCGTAAATTTTTCTCAAAATTGCCGATATGAATTTTGGTTTCTCAATAAGTACAACTTTCATAATTACCTCCGAACACAACAAATACTGACAACTACGAGTGCGCCTGCCGCAATGACGAGTACCCATTCACTCGGCAGAAGTGATGCACACAGCAGTCCCAGTCCAAAGCATACTGCAGATTTTATTCTCTGTGTGTAGCAATTCACTGTATCACCCTATATCAGAATATACACAAAATCAAATTATGTGCAAAAGCGGTTGAATTATTTTTAAAATTGATATAAGATAAACTGAGAAAACAATTACGGAGAATTTTACAGACTATGAGAACACTTGAAATTAAAAAGAATGACGCAAATCAGCGACTCGATAAATTTTTACAGAAAAGATTCAAAACTCTGCCAAAGTCGCTTATGTACAAATATATAAGGAAAAAGTGTATTAAGGTAAACGGCAAAAAGTGTGATATTCAGACCATGCTCAAAGAGGGCGATGTGCTTACCTTTTATATTAAGGACGAATTTTTTGAGGCATCGGAGCAAAAAAGCTATGAATTCATGAAAGCACCGAAAACCTTTGACATTGTTTATGAGGATGAAAACCTTATACTTATAGATAAAAAACCGGGCATAATCGTACACCCTGACAAGAATTATCACTTTGATTCACTTGTTGCAAGAGTTCAGCACTACCTTTATGACAAAGGTGAATATAATCCCGATGAAGAAAAAGCCTTTGCGCCTGCACTTGTAAACAGAATTGACAGAAACACGGGCGGAATTGTTATTGCGGCTAAAAATGCCGACAGTCTGAGAATTTTAAACGCAAAAATGAAAACAAGAGAGCTTGAAAAATACTATCTCTGCCTTTTATACGGAAAGCCAAAAAAGGACAGCGACACGCTTCACGGCTATATGACCAAGAATGAAAGTAAAAACAAGGTTACTGTTTTCAAAAATGAAGTTGAGGGTTCAAAAGAAATCAAGACAAAATATGAAATTCTTGACTTCAACGGCAAATTCAGCCTTGCCGAAGTGGAACTGCTGACGGGCAGAACTCATCAGATAAGAGCGCACATGGCATCAATCGGACATCCGCTTGTGGGCGATACAAAATACGGTAAAGGCAAAAAAGCACCCGACAGCATTAAGTATCAGGCGCTTTACAGCTATAAGCTGAAATTTAATTTTGAAACCGATGCAGGTATTCTTAATTACCTTAACGGCAAGGAGTATAAGGTAAACGATGTATGGTTTGCAAAAAACGGAAAGATAAATTCAGACAGATAAAGGCGGTCAACAATCGCCTTTTGTTTTGCAAAAGCAAAAATTTTAATCTTCTTTAATACACATAAACGCACTCATTGTGCCTCTGTGACCTTTGGTGGCACGGTGACTCCATAAGAGGTCGCTGTTGCAATTGGTGCAGACATCCGAAACTGTTATGTTTTCATTCTTTACACCTGAAGCAGTAAGAATCTGACGGTTGGTTTCAAGGAGATCGACCATATATTTTCCGTTTCCTTTTTCAAAAACGAACTTTGAGCTGTCAAGGTCTGCAAGATTCAGAAAATGTTCTGCACATGGGTAGTCAACCTCATAGCAACAAACTGAAATTGCGGGACCGATTGCAGCTTTGATATCGGCAGGATTTGTACCGTAAAGCTCAGTCATTTTCTCAACAACCTTTTCCCCTATTCTGCCGACAGTTCCCCTCCATCCGGCATGGGCAAGTCCGATTGCCTTATTCTTTGTATCGACAAAAAACAGCGGTGTGCAGTCGGCATAGTAGGTTACAAGGGTTACTCCCTTTTCATTTGTAATCAAGGCGTCAACGCTCTCCATATCACGGGGCTTGTAGATGCCTATGCCCTTTTCGGCAGATGTTACCGCTCTTACAACCGTGTGATGATCCTGTGCCGATGCCACAAGGCTTTCATAGTCAAAGCCTGCACTTTTGCAGAATCTTTTGTAATTTTCGGTTACGCTGTCGGGATTGTCACCTCTGTTGAATGCCATATTCATTGATGTAAATTCACCCGTTGACACACCGCCGAGTCGTGTTGTGAAAGCGTGATTGATGAAATTAATTTCTGATAAGGAATTATATGTAAGATACGGCACCGTATCAATGTTGTTGAGCTTCATTGTTTTTGAAAAAAATTTCATAAGTATTCCTTCCATATTTTATAATAAGATTATTTTTAACCGATTAATTGCTTTGTCAATATTTTCCGACAAAATATTATGCTTGAAACACGGCTGAGTTAATGATATACTATATTCATTCAGAGGTGTTGATTATGAAAAAAAGTTTGTTTGGCAAGAATATTCCTGTCAACTGTTCATATTGCGAATACAACGGAATGGAAAACGATATTATGTTCTGCAAAAAGTCAAAGCAGGTCAAGGACGGAAAATGCAGAGCGTTCAAGTATGACCCGTTGTTGCGTATGCCGAATGTCACGGTTTTTAAAACAGATTTTTCGGCAAAGGATTTTAAACTTTAATCTGCCGTATTTTTATTATACAGGAATGAATTTTGTTAATATTCCTTTTCAGAATTAAATTACACATTCAAAAGAAAAAGCTTTACCGTTTTTGGTAAAGCTTTTAGTTTTGCATTTTTATGAATTTACGCCATCTGAAAATCACGGATATAGCTTGTGATAGCCTTTTCAATGATTTCCTTTGCCTTGTCAACACCGTCAGTTTCGGTTACCGAAGTGACCTTGTCAGCCTCAAGTGTTTTGTAAACCTGGAAAAAGTGCTGAATTTCTTCAAAATAGTGTTTTGGAAGTTCGCTGATATCGCTGTAGCAATTGTAGTTGGGATCGTTAACGGGAACTGCGATAATTTTTTCGTCACAGCTGTCATTATCAACCATATTGAGAACACCGATAGGCTTGCATTCAACGAGCGTCATCGGCTGAATTGTTTCACTGCACAAAACAAGAACATCAAGCGGATCGCCGTCATCTGCAAAGGTTCTCGGAATAAAGCCGTAGTTGGCAGGATAGTGAGTTGAAGTAAAAAGCACACGGTCAAGCTTGAGCATACCTGTTTCTTTGTCAAGCTCATACTTGTTTTTGCCGCCCTTTGAAATTTCGATTACTGCATAAAACCTGTCTTTTGTAATTCTCTTCGGAGAAATGTCGTGCCAAATGTTCATAATTTCTGTCACCCTTCTTAACCTTATTTTTTATATATCCTGTAATACCCTGTGAATCATTACGCTGTAATCTAATTATAAGAAACCTGTCAAACTTTGTCAAGGAATTTTTGTAATTTCAATCAAAATAATTCAAAATAAATAATTTTCGGTCACAGTCATTTAAAGATTATGACCGAATTTGATTATTTATTGCTTTCTCACATTTTCAACAATAACTTTTACAAACTGAATTATAAATGTCGGGATGAATGCAAGGAGGGCTATAAAACCTGCCTGTGCGCCTGTGAGTGCGGTAACGCTGAAAAGCGGCTGCATAAACGGAACAAACAATACAAATGCGAGCAGTAATGTTCCGATAAAGAAAGCGCCTATGCTTGCCGTATTTGAAAAAAGTCCGAGTTTAAAGATTGAATGTGTACTTCTGCAATTAAAGCCGTGGAACAGTCTTGCAAGCGTGAGTGTTGCAAATGCCATTGTGCTTGCAACGGCTGGGCTTGTCTGAAGTCCGATGTAGAATGAAATGAGCGTTACAACGGCAATCAAAGCACCCTGTCCGAGCATAAGAGCAGAAAAGCTTTTTGTAAGGATTCCCTGCTTCGGATCACGGGGTTTTTGTCTGAGCAAATCTTTTTCGGGCTTTTCCATACCGATTGCAATTGCGGGAAGTGAGTCTGTAAGAAGGTTGATAAACAGAAGGTGAACCGCCTCAAACGGTACGGGCAGAGCCATAATTGAACAGAACAACACGGCAAAAATGCCTGCCATATTACCCGAAAGCAGGAAAAGAATTGCATTTTTAATGTTGCGGTAAACATTTCGTCCGTTTGCAACCGCCTTGATAATTGTAGCAAAGTTATCATCCTGAAGAATCATAGATGCGGCGTCTTTTGAAACCTCGGTACCTGTGATACCCATTGCAACACCGATATCCGCTTTTTTGAGAGCAGGTGCGTCGTTTACACCGTCACCTGTCATGGAAACAATGTTGCCTTTTCTTTGCCAAGCCTCAACGATTCTGATTTTGTTTTCGGGAGAAACTCGTGCATAAACAGAAATTTTCTCAATTTTTTCGTCAAGCTCCTTATCGCTCATTGCGTCAAGCTCAAGACCTGTAACTGCGATGTCGCCGTCATTGAAAATACCAATCTGCTTTGCGATTGCACTTGCTGTGATTTTGTGGTCGCCCGTAATCATAACAGGCTTGATTCCTGCACGGATTGCATCGGCAACAGCCTGTTTTGACTCCTCTCTCGGAGGATCTATCATTGAAACAAGTCCGATGAATGTATAATCATTCTCTGTGTCAACCGTGAGAGCCTCATCAGATTCCTTGTATGCAAAGGTGAGAACACGGAGTCCCTGTTCGGAATATTCACGGTTAACTCTTGAAATCTCAGCCTTATCTTCATCTGTAATCGGACGAATACCGTCTTTTGTTGCGATACTTACACAACGGTCAAGAATCGAATCAAGCGCACCCTTTGTGAGAATATGATTTACACCGTGCATTTTGTACTTTGTGCTCATCATCTTTCTGTCGGAATCAAACGGAACTTCCTCAACCCTTGTAAGAACATCCCTAAGCACATTTTCATCAAGTCCGATATGCTGAAATGTTTCAAGCAAAGCGTACTCGGTCGGGTCGCCTATTCCCTTTCCGTCAACGATACTCGAATCGTTGTTTAGAACCATATCGTAAAGGAGATGACGGTGGCTTTCAATATTAAGGTCGAGCTGATCCTCAAGAATACTTTCGCCGTTCACATAGATTTTCTGAACAGTCATTTTATTCTGTGTGAGCGTACCCGTCTTATCGGAGCAGATTACAGACACACAGCCGAGGCTTTCAACAGCTTTCAAATCCTTGATAACGGCATTTTCTTTTGCCATTTTTTGCGTACCCATTGCCTGAACAATTGTAACGATTGAGCCGAGTGCCTCAGGGATTGCGGCCACTGCAAGTGCAACGGCAAACATAAGAGAGTTAAGAACCGACATTCCGTTGAACATACTCAAGCCGAAAACTACTACACAGATCGCCATAATAATAACGGCAAGTCTGCTCGAAAATTTATCAAGGCTGAGTTGGAGGGGAGTTTTCTTGCTCTTTGCCTGATTCATAAGTGTAGCAATTTTACCGATTTCTGTGTTCATGCCTGTTTCCGTAACAACAACAATTGCTCTGCCGTATGTTACAAGGCTGCCTGAAAAGACCATATCAGTGCGGTCGGCAAGCGGAACTTCCTTTTCAATTGTCTCCACACTTTTGTCAATATTTGTAGATTCACCCGTGAGCGAGCTTTCATTTACCTGTAAAGAATAGTTATTTATTATTCTTCCGTCTGCAACAACAAGGTCGCCTGCCTCAAGCACAACAATGTCGCCGGGAACGATGTTTTCTGAATCAATTTCAATTTTTCTTCCGTCACGGATTACCTTTGCCGAAGGTGACGAAAGCGATTTAAGGCTTTCAAGCGACTTTTCTGCCTTGACATGCTGAACCGTGCCGAGAATAGCATTAATTGTGATTACCGCAAAAATTACGATTGTGCTTTCAACACTTCCCGAAAACATTGAAACGATTGCCGCAATTATAAGGATTATTACCATAAGGTCGGCAAACTGACTTAAAAACACCTGAAAAACAGATTTCTTTTTGCTTTCTTCAAGCACATTTTTTCCGTGTTTTTCAAGAAGGCTGTCAGCCTGTTGTGACGAAAGTCCTTCGCTTGTGACACCGAGCTTGTCAAGAGTTTCGCTCTCGGTTAACTGATACCAATTTTTCATAATTTTCTCCTCCGTTCGGATTGCAGAATACAGACAGACTGAAAAAGGCAAATAAAAAAGACCTTTATTGCAAGGTGCAACTCACCCTACAATAAAAGTCTTGTCCTTTAAGATATAACCGATACCGAAAACGGTATGTACTGACGATTAATATCACAGATTATCTGCGAACTACTCCCCTTTATCTGCAACCATTCTATCAAATTTATTCCTCATTGTCAACAGAATTTTCCGAAATTTTGTTGATATCATCATTTTCGGCAACAATTTCATCTGTGACAAGGTGTCTTTTGCGTTTTTGGGGTTTACTGCAGGTTGCAAATATTATGCCCAAAAATGCAAGAAAAGCACCGCTGCATGAAAAGACTGCGGAGAAATACGGGCGTTCAAGAGCATATGCAACAATTGTTGCGACAATAAAAAGCACAGCGGCAACAAGCATTAATATAAAAGCGGTTTTATAAAGACCGTTCATTTTTCTTTTCATAATCAATCACCAAGATTGTTTGCAATGTTTGCAAAATCTTCAAGTTTTAGCTGTTCCGCCCTTGCATTCAGAGGAACGGAGGAATTTTCAAGAATTGCGTTGACCTCTGCCTTTGGCAAAGAAAGTCCCGATGCAAGTGAATTTGAAAGTGTTTTTCTTCGCTGTGAAAAGGCGGCTTTTACAACCTTAAAAAACTTCTTTTCGTCATCAACCTTCACGGGCGGTTCTTTGAGAATGTTAAGTCTTAAAACAGCCGAATCAACCTTTGGAGCAGGCATAAACGAGCCGGCACTAACCGAAAACAGCATTTCGGGTTCTGCATAATAGTTGACCGATACCGTTACCGCACCGCTTGCACGGGAACCCACCTCAGCACAAATTCGCTGAGCCGCCTCTTTTTGAACCATAACCGTGATTGCACAAATCGGCAGTCTGTCCTCAAGCAATTTCATAATTACGGGAGATGTGATGTAGTACGGAAGATTTGCGCACACAACAACATCCATACCCTGAAATTCTTCTTCAATCAGCTTGTGCAAGTCAATTTTAAGAATATCATCGTTTACAACTTTAACATTGTCGTGTTCGGAGAGTGTTTCTTCAAGAACGGGAAGAAGTCGCTTGTCAAGCTCAACCGCTACAACCTTGTCGGCAAGTGAGCAAAGCTCTGTTGTGAGAACCCCTATTCCGGGACCGACTTCAATTACGCCAACTCCCTCTCCGGCACCCGAAAGCTCTGCCATTCTCGGACAAACTGACGGGTTTATAAGGAAATTCTGACCGAGTGACTTTGAAAAAGTAAAGCCGTGTCTTGAAAGTATATCTTTGATTGTACCTATATCTGATAATTTTTTCATCTTAATATGCGAAGCCCTTTCGGATATTTATTTTTCAGTCTTGAATTTGACGCTTTGCCAAAGCCTGTTGTGATTCCGTTTACGCAGACAGCCGTATAGCCCTTGACATCCTGTGACACGGCAATTTCCTCACCGTGAAGATACGCTGCAATTTCTTTACTGTTCACATCAAAATCAACTGCGGATTTACAGTTTTCCTTTTTAGCTGCCGTAAATACGCTGTGATGCGGTTCGATTCTGTTCTTGACAATTTCGCCGAGAATAACTCCCGCACGGAGAATCTGCAAGCCTTTTACATCAAAATTATAATTCTGTGGAAGAACTATAATTTTATCCTTTATAACCTCAATATTTTCACCGAACGGTCTGTCGATAAAAATACTGTCATAGAAATCATAAATTTTCGAGTCGATTTTATTATTCTTTTTAGGAATATTATAATTAGAATACGGCTCGCCCTTTTTGTGAAGCTTGGCGGCAAAATGTCCTTCTCCGCCGTCCATCGGAAAAATTCTTCTCGCATAATCAAGCGTAGGTCTGCCGAATGTTACGCCCGAATCAACAAGTTCAAAATCGGGATTTTCTGCAAGGAACCGAGAAATTACGCCCTCGTTTTCTTCCTTTGAAAAAGTACAGGTTGAATAAACCATATATCCGCCGTTTTTCAGGGCATCCTTTGCACTGTTAAGAATCAAAAGCTGACGGGCGGCACAACTCTTTACATGCTCAATGCTCCATTCACGCTCCGCATCATTCTTGCGGAACATTCCCTCACCGCTGCAGGGGGCGTCAACGAGAATCCTGTCAAAACGGTTTTCAAGCCTTTTGCAAAGTTCATCGGGACGGCAGTTTGATACAACTGCGTTTGAAATACCCATTCGTTCAATGTTAGATAAAAGAATATTCGCTCTGCTTCTTACAATTTCATTGCTCCACAAAAGTCCTGTTCCGTTAAGTTTAGCGCCGATTTGCGTACTTTTTCCGCCCGGAGCGGCACACAAATCAAGGACATAATCGCCCTCATGAACATCAAGCATTGTAACTGCCGAAGTTGCAGACGGTTCCTGAACATAGAACGCTCCTGCATGGTGCAGAGGATTGTTGCCGATTGACTTAACATCGGACGGAATATAGAAGCCCTCATCGCAAAACGGAGTTTTTTTCAGTTCAAAATCAAGAAGTGAACAAAGCTTTTCAGGCAAACATTTTAAGGTGTTGACACGAAGTCCCTTTATGAAATCGTCACTATTGTAAAATTTTAAAAATTCGTCAAATTCATCACCCAGAAGTGATTTCATTCGCAATAAAAAATCATTCATGAATAAACAAGCCTTTTCGGGTTAATAATAGTTTTGTAAAGGAGGTGTTGAAATGAATTTCAATCAGAATCGGAACAACAATCAGAACAAGAACGAGCAGAACAGCCAGAATAAGAATCAGAACAACAATCAGAATAAAAATCAGCAGAACAGCCAGAACAAAAGTCAGAACAATTGCAGATGATTACATTCTGAAGTTCTCCCAAGCCGTGTCTTTTGATGCGGCTTTTTTCTTTATAGGAATTAATAACCGTACTCTTCGCCGATGATAATAACCTTGATTCTGTCAATATGTCTTTGCTGAGCGGATACCACATAGTTACAGCAGATTCTTGTGTCACCGTGACAACCGTCACAGAGCTCGGGATTTTCTTTTCTCAATGAAACACATTCGCCTGTTTTTCCGCAGGGGGTTTCAATGCCGAGTCTGATTGTATTCTGCGGAGCGGCAATTGTTTTAACTCTCTTGATTGCCTCGTCAATATTCTTTACGATTTTGTTGATACCGCATACAACGATAACGCTTTTCGGACCGTAAAGAAGTGCGGCAACACGGTTTGAGTTGCCGTCAACATTATAAAGCTCTCCGTTTTCGGTAAGAGCGTTTGTACTCATAAAAAATGTGTCTGCCCTGAAAGTCTGACGGTAAACCTCTTCAACCTCGGGACGAGTCATTCCAGGTGCGGAACGGTCAAGAAAATTGTAATCGGGTGAATTAATCATCTGATAAATTCCCGTTTCGTCAAGAGTTTTTGAACCTCCGCATGAAATTGTTTCGCCCTTTTTAATGAGTGTTTTTACAAGTGCCTGAGCCTCTTCCCTGTTTTCGCAAAAATAAGGTTTCATCTTGTTGCGTTCAAGATTTTTCATAACTTTCTCAACTTTTGCTCTCATTTCATCAGTCATAATAATTTCTCCGTTTCATAATTTCATAAAGTAATTAAGCAAGTTTTTGCATTAAATAATAGTTCTTTAAAAGAACAATATCCGTCCCTACGCTTAACATTCTGCCTACGGTTACAATCTGCTCACACATAATAATTGTGATATCATACACTTGCCAACATTTTCACCAAAATCATATGTAATCATTATACAATACAAATTGAATTTTGAAAAGAAAATTATTTGTCAACAGCACGGGTTTTGCGAATAAAATGATAAGAGATTAATTTTAGGAGAGATTTTATGCCGTCAGTTTATCTTTCACCGTCATTGCAGGAGTACAACCCTTATATTGACGGAGGAAATGAAGAATATTATATGAATCTTATTGCAGACGCCATGGAGCCTTATTTGAGGGCAAGCGGAATAGATTTCAGACGAAACGATCCCGATATGACGCTGAGTCAGGCAATTGCAGATTCAAACAAGGGCAATCACGATTTGCACCTTGCAATTCACAGCAATGCCGCTCCCGAGGGTTCGGCAGGCAGATACACGGGTGCAGATATTTATTACTATCCGACAAGCAGTAACGGCAAGCGTTTCGCTGAAATTCTGCAAAAGAATTACAAGGATATTTATCCCGAACCAAACGATGTTGACATAATCCCCACCACCTCACTTGCGGAAGTCAGGCGGACAAAATCACCGTCGGCATTGATTGAGGTTGCATATCACGATAACCCCGAAGAAGCTCAATGGATTAGGGACAACATTAATGCAATCGGCAGAAATCTTGCAAAATCAGTTGCCGAGTATTTTAATATGCCGTTTGTCGAGCCGTAATTTAATTTTGACAAAGAATAAAGGTCAACACGATTATGTGCTGACCTTTTGTTATTCATCAAGATATGCGTTAAAAAACAATCAGTTCTTTCGCTCATATTGTTCCTTTCATTACATTTCAATTAGATGTTCACAACATTCGGAACACATATTTCTTTTGATATTAACCGTTTGTCCAACTGCAAAATTCAATTTGTTTTTATACAACTTCAATATCATTCATTTCAATACTTCCCCAGGCTTTTTGCCAGGTGTTTTGGTATTTATCGGGTTTTCTTCTTCTGAAAGTCAGACCGTCTGCGACCTCTAAGGTTTCAAAGGGGGCGGCATCGTTCTTTCGGCTGTAAAAAACATAGCGTGTATAGTATCCGCCACGGACAATTTTTGATATGTCTATTTTCAATTTTGCCGTGTGGGCTTCGCCCTTTTTTCCCGAATAGAAATTTTCAACCACAAATGCGGTAACGGGATATCTTCGGTAATCGCTCACTTCAACACGCAAACAAAGATTTTCAATATCAGCCTTGTTTTTCCATGTGAGTTCAAGCAAAATCTGCTCGTCATCATAGAAAATATTATCCTCTTTGCCGTTATATCCGGCAAATTGCAGACATAGGTCGTTTCTGTCGGCATGATGCTTGTGTCCGTTTCCGACATATTCAATAGCACGGAAATTTTCGTTTGCACTTCCGAGATAGATTTTTACAGCGTCTTCAACATCGCCGTCAAAAACAATTTTGCCGTGGTCAAGAACTATGCACCTGTCGCAAAGGTCACGAATAGTATTCATATTGTGTGAAACATAGAGGACAGTTCTGTCCTCCTCAGTTGCAAGGTCACGCATTTTCCCGATACACTTTTTCTGAAAGTGCATATCTCCGACAGCAAGCACCTCGTCCATAATCATGATTTCTGCATCAAGGTGTGCCGCAACAGCAAACGCAAGCTTTACGAACATACCCGATGAATAACGCTTTACGGGCGTGTCAATGAACTTTTCACACTCTGAAAATTCAATAATACTGTCTATTTTTGAAGTGACCTCTTTCTTTGTCATTCCGAGGATTGCACCGTTAAGGTAGATGTTTTCCCTGCCGGTAAGCTCAGCGTGAAAGCCTGTTCCGACCTCAAGCATACTGGCAATTCGTCCCCTGAAACGCACTCTGCCGTCTGTCGGAGAGGTAATTCTGCATAAAACCTTTAACAGAGTTGACTTGCCTGCACCGTTAGCGCCTATAATTCCTATGCGTTCTCCACGGTTTACCTCAAGGTTCACACCGTCAAGTGCTAAAAATGTGTCGCCTTTCGTATATTGTTTGGCACCGATTCTCTGATTCGGATCTTCTTTACCTCTTTTTTTTGCATACCAACTCTGCAAATCATGACGGAGAGTTCCCGAACCGATTGCACCGAGTCGGTATTCTTTTGAAAGATTTTCAATTTTTATTACGCAATTTTCATTCATTTCAGTCATGACATCATACCGTATCTATAAAATTCTTTTCTACCCTATTAAAGACGATTATTCCGAACAGAAGAACGACTGCCGTAACAGCAAAGCTCAATATGAGATATTGCCACGGAAATGTTCCGCTGCCTAAGAATCCGTAACGGAATGTTTCAATTAGCGGAGCAACAGGATTTAAGAGTGCAAGCGGACGGAATGAATCCGACACCTGAGAAACAGGATAAACAACAGGAGTAATATACATCCACAATGTTACTCCGAATGAAACAAGCACACCGAGGTCACGGTATTTTGTTGTTACAGACGAAACAATCAATCCGCAACCTGTGCCTAAAAGTGCCGAAGAAAGCAGAATCAAAGGCATAAGCAATGCACATAAATTCGGGTGAACATTTGAACCCGTAAACATATATATAAGAACAAGTATAAAGAACATTACAAAGTTAATCAAAAAACCGATTGTGTTGTAAATTATGTTTGCGCACGGCATTACGAGCCTTGGAAAATACACCTTGCCGAACAGCCTTGCGTTGCCGATAAAGGTTGATGAACTGCCGTTAAGACAGCTTGAAAAAAACGACCACAAAATGTTGCCTGCCATAAAAAACAGGAATTGAGGCATTCCGTCAGTTGAGATATTGGCAATCATACCGAAAATTACGGTAAAAACAAATGTTGAAAGGAACGGCTTTATTATTATCCACAACGGGCCGAGTACGGTTTGCTTGTAGGAATTTTTAAAATCACGCTTTACGAACAGCATAACAAGGTCACGATACTTCCGAACATCACCGAGATTAAGCTCAAACAATCTGCGTTTTGAAGTAATATCGGTTATTTCATTATTTTTCAAGCCACATTCCCCCTTTTGTCGGTATTTCACATACAAAAAATTTTAACACATTTATATTTTTGTGTCAATTCAGGTTGATTTGCAGACATAATAATGCTAAAATAAATTAAGTTTATTTATGAAAGGAATTTGAAAATGACAAAAATTAAAAAGATTTCGGCAATCATGGTTGCCGCAGTTATTCTCTGCACCTGCTTTTTAATGAGCGGTTGCGGCGGTGACACAGAGAGCAGTTCTTCTGAAAAAGCAACTTCTGCAGCTTCAAGCGAAGAAACAACATCCGCAAGCACAGACACAACCGACTACAAGTCAAGCTACACAGCAATTATTGATGTTAAAGACTACGGTAAAATTGAAGTTGAGCTTTATGAGGAGCTTGCTCCGATTACAGTCAAGAACTTTGTTGACCTTGCAAAAGACGGCTTTTATGACGGTCTTACTTTCCACAGAATCATTACCGGCTTTATGATTCAGGGCGGTGACCCAAAGGGTGACGGCACAGGCGGCAGTAAAAAAACAATCAAGGGCGAATTTGCTCAGAACGGTGTTGAAAACAACCTTTCACATACAAGAGGCGTTATCTCAATGGCTCGTTCAAATGAACCCGACAGCGCAAGCTCACAGTTCTTTATTGTTCAGGCTGACAGCACATATCTTGACGGTCAGTACGCCGCATTCGGCAAGGTAACAAAGGGTATGGATATTGTTGATAAAATCTGCAAGAACACACCTGTTACAGATTCAAACGGTACTGTTGAAAAGAAAAATCAGCCTGTTATCAACTCAATTAAGATTGAGGAAAAATAATGAACGGTATAACTGTTCTTGTTGATGCGGATGCCTGCCCTGTTGTAAAATCGGTTGAAAGGATTGCAAAAAGTCACAATGTTCCCGTTGTGCTTTTGTGTGACACAAACCATGTTCTAAAGTCAGATTACAGCGAGATAAAAATTATCGGTGCAGGTGCAGACGCAGTTGATTTGGCGCTTGTCAACCTTTGTAAAAAGGGCGACATTGCGGTAACTCAGGATTACGGAGTTGCGGCACTTGTGCTTGGAAAGGGTGCGTACTGTATTCATCAGTCGGGAAAAATTTTCTCGGATGATAACATAGGCGGTCTGCTTATGGACAGACACCTTGCCAAAAAGGCGAGAATGTCAAACGGCAAGCATCACATTAAAGGACCGAAAAAGCGTACAAAACAAGATGATGAAAACTTTGAAAAAAGCTTTGAATCTTTGCTTGTGAAAGCGTTAAATAATTCTAATCAGGAATAATAATAATTTTTCGGCATATACTTGAAATGCACAGAAATGTGTGCTACAATAATTGTAGGCAAAAGGATATTAGCTTTCCAAGAAAGCAAAATGAGCGCCCCGAAGATGGTACCTTCGGGGCGCTCTTCATAGGTTGTGCTGTTTACACTCTACCTGTCCAACCACTTGCAAATGTAGTAGGCAACTACACTTGCTCCAACAGATAGGAAAAAGGATATAAGCAACTCCAAGAAAGTCACCTCCTTCCTGCCGGAAAGAGTCAACAGCACAATCAGTATATCACATTTGTTGAAATGTGTCGATATATTTTGACACTCATTTACAAACAGAACACCCCGAAGAACTTAATCTTCGGGGTGTTTTATTAATGGGTTTACCCAGTGCCACGCTTGCGTGGTACAAACAACCACCCGC